>Ga0206907_1093_pt1 | contig 11524 bp, 1 predicted proteins | sample Alteio_BWOrgHeat_80_FD_152951 | JGI IMG/M metagenome (GOLD analysis project Ga0206907, IMG submission 152951) | Enriched cells from forest soil in Barre Woods Harvard Forest LTER site, Petersham, Massachusetts, United States -... | ecosystem: Environmental > Terrestrial > Soil > Temperate forest > O...
GTGTACTTTGTTCTTGTTTTAATTGCGCTAATCTTTCTTCTTGTCGTTTTTCTTCTTCCTGATACCGGAGATTTGCCGTTTGAATTTGTTGGTTAAGTTCATCTTTCTGTTTTGTGAGTTGCGCCAAACGTTGCGCATAGTCGTTTTCCAATTGGCGCAATTTCGTCTTGATTTCTTCTTTATAAGAAGCCAACTCGCTTTCTTTGGCTTCCAATCCGTTCTTCCACGAATCTTGCTCTTTCGATAATTGTCGCTGAAGAATTTGAATTTGTCCCATGGCAGAAGAAACGGTATCGTCTAAAATTTTCTGGGCTTGTTCTGCACGCGCTTTAGCATCGCTTTCAGAAATAACCAATTTCATTTTAAGTTGCTGAAGTTGTTCTTCTCTACCTTGCACCAGCTGTTGCCATGATTGGGTTTCTTTATCTAAATGGAGTTTGAGAGCTTCTACTTTTTCAGCCGCCTTTTCCTGACGACGTCCCATCTCTTGCAAACGGCGCTCTTGTTCAATGTGCCAAGAGGATTGACGTTCTTGAAAAGCTGCTTGAAGACGGGCTCGCTCTTCTTCCTTCGCCTTCATTGTTTCTTCCCATGCTTTTCGTTTATCGGCCCATTGTTTTTCTAATTCTTGAAGTCGACTATGCCATAACTCTTGAGCCGATTGGCGCTGATTTTCTTGCTCTTTAACTTGTTCCTCAAAAGCAGTTTCACGTCGCAAGAGTTCTTGTTTTAAATTAAGAAGCGTCTCTTCTTTAGCACGAAGTACTTCTTGCCATTTCTGACGTTCCAACATTAAGTGAGATTCTTGTGTTTTTAATTCTTCTTCAATTGCTTGAAGTGATTTTTGCTGGCCTTCTTCCTGTTTTTCAACCAGTGCCTTTTTTTCAATGAGTTCGACTTCCGCTTGACGAGCGGCCTGATCGAGTGCCTTCTCACGATCACTGAGTTGACGATGCCAACTGGTTAAATCTTCTTGGAGTTTTCGTTCGAAAAACTTAATTTCACGTTCCGCTTCTTGTTGAACAAATTGCTGAGCTTGTTGATGGGTATCCCGTTTGCTTTTAGAATTGGTATCGACTTTTTCCAAGGCCATGCGAATCGCATGAATTTCTTTTTCCAGCGCTTTGGCTTGTTGTTCCCCTTCTGTCTTTTCTTTTTCTAAGATCGGAGTTACTTCTTGCAGGGCTTTTAGTGCACGCGCTTTTGCATCTAATACGCTCGGAACAGGCTGTGGTGAAATAGGAGCTTGCGCTGGAGGTACAGTGGATTGGGGCGGCGGTGTAACAATACGATTCCCTGGTGAAAGTGTACGCTTCGACGGAGGAAGATCTTCCGGTGGTTTATTCAGAAAGGATCGAAAGCGGTCTGAGAAAGCCATAATCGTCTATGAAGTTTTGTGCTGGTTTTACGTACTTTCAAGGCTTTATTTACATGTCCTAAGACTCATTTTTGCCAGAAAGCCGAAGGCTGTAAGCGATAGGGAGATTCTTCTGCCTACCGGTTATTCTGGTCGGAGCTGCTTAATGAATTCAGATACTTCTTTGTCACTAGGATCAATTTCGATCACCCGTGTCCAAAGTTTACGAGCGCGAACATGATCGTCTAGAAGGAAGAAGGCTGAGCCCATGATCTTTAACGATGTCACATCATTCGGATTGATATCCAAAATATCCTGACATTTCTTGATCGCCACGTCATATTTGCCTTCCAAAATCGCTTGGCGTGCATCAAAGATCTTTTGATCCACAGGGGTAAAGAGTTCTGGTCCCTTAGGAGCTTCGGTTTTATCCATATTGGCTTCTGCTTCCATCTTATTAAGGAGAGAAAGCAGTTTTTCATTCTTGGGATCTTTATAATAGGCCTGACGCATCGCTGCGATAGCTACTTTAATATCCCCATTTAAGTAGCTGAGCACAGCCTTGCGAACCATGGTAGGCCCTTCTTCTTTGCCCATGGCACTGGGCACAACGGTAACGATCTTTTGGAATTTCTCGACCAATGCTTGGACCGTTTTATTTGCAGGATCCACATCTTGTGTGGCCAATAACTGCTCTTGAGCAACCAAGAAATTCCCTGATTCCATAACTTGGAATGCTTTTTGTAACATTTTTTGGACACTTTCTTGGCGACGTTCCAACACTGAACGACCAAAGCGGAATGTAATGGAAATGCGGCTTGAAGTCCCTAATGTATGAAGTCCCAATGCATAGTCAAATGTGATATTTTTGCGGCCATAACCGAATCCTACGTCGGTTTCACGAAATCCTTCCCCTTGTTCTCCTTGAACTCCAAAACGACCTTTAAAATTTTTGGTAAAGCCAAATTCACCACCAGCATGCCATCCCGTATTGGCACGAATCGTTTTATCAATATCGATCGATAAAAGAAGTCTATCCTTAAAGTATTGATCAGAGATCCCCATACGCATCACCAAGGGCATCGTGTCTTCGGTATCACCGGACATTTTTGCGTAGATATTACGGATTGTGATTCCTAATCGACGTTTGCCATCTTTTAAATCTAATAAGGTAGAGAGATCAGCGGTCATTGCTCCATCGGAAGAAGTATCAACACTTCGTGTAATTTTGTTGATCGCCGTTCCAATCGACACTTTATCAATCACCTTTCGTCCATAAGACCAACTTAATGCTGATTCTTCAACACCAAAGCTCCCATCTGTATTGACGCTGGTGAACGTCTGACTTTGGGTATCTGCTTTGGTTGTTACTTTTTCAAATCCGGTGCTGGCCAATTTGGTCATGCTAAGGCCCCAAGCGCTTTTTCCTTTTTGCGAAGGTCTCACAAACGAATAGAAATCATAGGTCGTATCACCAAAAAGAGTGGCTTTGAGCATCGTAATTTCTTTGCGAGTAATTTGAGAAAGACCTGCGGGGTTCCAGTAGGTGGCGCTTCCATCATCCGCGATTCCGGTAAATGCTGAGCCCATAGCCAAGCTACGGGCACCTGCTCCATAAGAAAGAAATTCGCCAGGTTGTCCTCCTGTAGCGGTTGCCCAGGTTTGGACCGGCATCATCAGAGTCAAGAATAAGGCTACAGCTCTTTTTATAGTCATGTCCCTGTTTTCGGTAACCCCTCGAACCTCTTGTCCGTGCGCCGAATGGAAGCGCCGAGAGTAGGTCAGGTGGCTTTGCGTCGCCGCCTTACAACGGCTTTGCGTTTGTCGTTACAGTCGCCCCTTACGTCTGCGAAAAGTTTAGGGTTAGACCTTTGGGGATGCCAATTAATTTTTGTTGTGTTAATGCGTCTGTGGAGAAGATGTCAAGATGAGCAAGAAAGCAAAAACAGATTGAATTTTAGAGGGCTAAAAAAATGTCACGTTAATTGTGATATTTCTGTATAAAGCGTGATTTTGAGAAAATGGTGGGATTGGTTTTTGACGCTTTAGTGGATAACTCCAATTTTGCGAATCTTAGTCGTTGATCCTTTAGAACCACTCACTTTAATTTGGGCTAAGTATCCACCTTTAGAAACTTTTTGACCCGCTTCATTAGTCCCATCCCAACCTCCTGAAGGAACTGTATTTGGACCTTGTTTGCCCCCTTCTGAGCCTGTAGGGAAGTGCCATTTAATAACGGGATAACCTAATAAATCGTAAACAGCAATATCTACATCGGAATCGGCTGCTAACAAGTATGTAATAAAGGTTTTTCCTTCGATTCCGCCTTTGCGTGTATCGACGGGATTTGGATAGTTGGAGATCTTCGTAATAATATCGTCAGGCAACCCCGTATTGACGGTGCCAGAGATATCCGACCAATCACTGGGCGTTCCTGCACCATTGATTGTTTGAACTTGGTAACGATAGAATCCGCCCTGGCCACGAGCGACACCCGTCTCTCCATTAAAATATTGAAGAGGAGAGGTCATGTTTGCAGAGGCTATCCCTAATCCTTTAGCCTGTGTTGTAGCACGACTGGAAGCAGTCAAATTAGCTCCAAATGTAAAGCTGGCCGTCGATGTCATTAAGATTTCGATGGGGACTGGGTTTGCATTCATATATTGACGAATTTTATAACCAAAAAGCCCGGAAGGTCCTGTCATATCAGGAAGGGGCCATTGCAAAGTGAAAATTCCGCTGGGGGCACTGCTGGGCAGGTTCAAAAATTTACCCGGTGGAATAGGCTTAGTCACATCGATATAAATGGTTCCTACCTTAATAGGGGATGCCGGCAATGTAATTCCAGCAAATGTTGTGATAGTACGGGCAAAGAAGTAGTAAGTTGATCCATCAGCCAAGCCCAAGCCCGTCAGTTTTGCATTCGGGGCAGTCACATTGACCCATCCCGTTAAGCTTGGAGGAACAGCCGTGTTATTGACGGCACTTACCCCTACCTGATAAGCAACCGATATATTACTCGGAAGATTCGGAGGACTTGTAACCCAGGCTGCGGAAACTTGATCTTGTTTATTCACCCAAGCTGCAGGGAAATATGTGTTATAGAGAGGAGAATCCGCATCCATTGTAATGTCAGGACGCATCGTAATAGTGGACACTTGAATTGTTTGAATATTAAAGATAGGCACAATATTGCTACTCAGAGGATAGGTATTGAGTGGATCTTGTAAGGCAGTGGAAGGAACCATATCCAATCCTCCCGCAGAATCAATAGAGACTCCCACCTGGTGTCCTTCAGTAGATGAGCCAGAACCATCAACCGTCCCCACATCACCGACGATGAGAAGTGTGCCTCCTGATGTATTAAATGTCACAGGAACACTGAATGGAATCGTTGTACTTCCCCCTTGGAATTGACCAATCGAGCTACTTCCCCATACTTTAAAACCTAAGAGTGTATCTGAAGCATCGTATTGGCCATTTAAATTTGTATCGAGATAGACCTCGAGACGCGTTAGATCGCCGTCACCGGGTCGATTAGGCGGTGTTCCCGTCGACGTCTGAATAGTTCCTGTCTGCGTGATCGTTACTGACCCAATCGTGACTTGATTGATGCTAGGGGTTACGGTAAGAGCCAAGAAGGGAACTTTCGTTGTTCCCTGAAGCGCAGATCCTGGGGCAATAGAACGCGGTGTGACACGGACAATCAAGGGGCTAATGGTAATCTGACGGGAATTATGAGGGATAGACGAAGGCCCCATCGTATCTACACCAAAAGGGACAAAAGAGCCACTAAACCATCCTGGATCCTGAATGGTTAAGCCTTCGCTATTGTTCGAGGTAGCACCCGGCGCAATGTCATACGCGATAAAGTATGTTCGAGGTGTTGGACTTAACGTTTGTGGTTTGAAAAGGGTCAAATCTAAGGTTTTTGACAACGTCCCATTGGGATCTGGTTGCAAGAAAGTTCCGCTACTAATGAGTTCATCTGTTCCAACATCTAAGACGTTATTGAAATTAAGATCTCGATAAATCTTAACCACAGCAATGTCGTCATTTGAACCTTGAGTTTGGACCACTCCTTGACCATTGCGTGAGATCTTAAGCTTATTGAAGACGGCTAAGGAAGTATCCGTTTGTAATGTAAAGCGCAAAACAGGAACATCCAAGTCGCCTTGGGTCGCAGATGCAGGAGCAATGGAATCGTCTGGCGTAAATGAAACGGTATCGGGATATTCCGTTATGCTCGCGTTCTTCGTCGTCAGTGGCGGAACTCCGGCAAAATTCACTAAATCTGGCGCGACAACGATAAAACTCGTCGTATTTGCAATTAAACCTCCGATTCCAACAGCTTCTCCAGAGTCTTGTTGCCCATTGTTGTTGAGATCTCGATACACAGGCAAGAAAGGATTCAGGTCATATGTAATAAAGTAATTGATGCCTGTAAATTTATCAGCCGTATTGGGGATGACTTGAGGGCTAGCAAATGAGAGAGTCCGCACATTATTGGTAAAATTGTCTGTCCCCGTCGTAATTTGACCTGGTTTGGTCCCTGCATCGCTGACAATCGTGTCATTAACAACCCCTTTAACCGATACCGTTTGAATATGAGATGCGGCCGCTGTTCCTAAGAAACCACGCGTGAGGCCACTAAAGGTATTGACCCCATCATTTGTTGTGTAACGAATAAGTTCGTTTCCAATCAGTAACACACCAGGACCCGTCGGGAAAGCAGTCGAAGTCCCTACTGTAAAACTTGAATCCGTCGCTGCTATATTTGCCGCAAGGGTTGTTTGAGGAACGACATTTCCATCGTCGAAAAGGCCATTATCATTAATATCCTTCCATATATTCATTCGCAAGACATCTCCATCATCGGGATTTGCTCCTGTCCGCTGAAGTGTCACACCTTGCCAAATAACTGTATTTTGATTCACTTTCACATTCAATTTGGCGATTGGGACATTGTGCTGATTCTGTTGTACCGTTGCGGCCAAAATATCGGTAAAGGTCACCGTCATCGTATCGACTGTTGCGCCAATTATGTGTGCCCCCGTTTGTATTGGGAAAGAAACAGGATCCACGGTATGGATACCATCTCCAGGCGTCAATGCTCCGACGATAAAAGCACCATTGGTAATGGCATCCAAGGCAAAGACATGGTTGGCTATGGCCGAAGGATTGATGTCGGCAGTGACCCAGAAGGTTCGTGGTGTGGTACTAATTAAGACATACCCAGGCGATCCAATGGTCGGATCATTCACCGTCACACGCGCATTACCAAATTGCATGACTCCGCTCCCCATGAGATTATTCGCCAATGACATATCACCCGCAGCCGTACGACCGAAGGTCACACCGTCGTAAATTTTAAGATTTGAAAGATCATTATCAGAGCCAACCAAAGCCCCTGGAACAAGACGACCGATATCCATCCCAAACCAACGAATATAAAAGTCTTGTTCAACATAAAGGGACAGTTTCATCATGGCCACATTACGATCGCCTTGCGTGTAGTTGACCCCGATATAGTTCGGGACTTGAATATTATTAACAAACGTATACGTACTATGCGATGGAGGCGCCAATGGATCACAAGAACCAGACTGACACCGCGTCACTCCCGATAAAACGTTCAGCGTAATTCCACTGTAGCCCAGGACTTCTCCGTCGATAACGACGTTGCCGATTGTGGGTAAACCTGTCGACGTATCGACTGTGATGGTTGTCGTATTGGAAGATGTGATAGGAGCTAATAATTGAGGTAATGGATAAGTACCTAGGGCATTCGAGAAATAATATTGCTTATCCACGTGAAGGACTTGAGGACGAGGAATAATGGTCCGCAAACGAGAAGTCCCTGGGAGACCTGTATTACTCATAATATTAGGGGCAGAGACAGACACAAAGGTTGCCGAAGCCACAGAGACTCCTAGGGTCTCTTGGGGGTTAGCCAAGTTCGAAATGTCGTACGTAATAAAGTACGTATTTAGATGTCGTGCTGCCGTATCTATTTTAAGAGGGCCCGTCGTTAAATCATTTAAATCAGTACTATACGTCGTCGTATCAAATACAATTTTTGCCAATCCTGCTGCAGGAATACCAAATTGGCCTGCTCCTAATGCTGGGCTATCTGCAAGGATATCGAATATTCCTGTTCCTGATTTATCCGCCCAAATACGAACTGTTCCCACATCACTATCGGAGCTAGTCCCTGTTCGGGTCAAGGTCATCGATTGTAAAGCTGCGCGGGATAAATTTGTTTTCATGTTAAAGCGCAAGATCACTTGATTGGTTGCCGCTTGTTGTAAGAAATCACCTGTTACTGTATTGGCTACATCCGTTGATGTTAAAACCACTGTATCGGCATATTCCTTAATATTTGATACATAAGTGCCTCCTGTTTGACCTGTGGGAGGCATACCAATCTTGGAAGAATTATTTCCCACGATATCAGGACTATCGATGATGAAATAATCCGTCGTTCGTATTTCAACCCCTAACGACGATTGATTATTAACAGTCGCTAATGGGTCGATATCAAACACCACAAAATAGTTTTTAGCCACAGGAAGAATTTCCTGACCATCCAGAAGACCTGTAGGATCGACAATATCAATATAGGCTTGCCCTTGGACTTCTGTTGTGAGTGTATGAGAAGACGCGACGGTTCCACGGTATCCTCGCGTGACACCCGTAAAAATGTTATTTGTAAGATCGCGACCTGTGTACTGAACAATTTCATTTTCGATCGTCAGAATCCCTGGAGCCGGTGCATAATTACTGATGTCTCCGACATGAATGGTATCTGTTGATGAATCCATAGCCCCAATAAGAGTATCGTGCGGGAACGTGAATGTTTTTAGGCTACTTGTAACATCGCTATCTATCGTCACATCAAAATTTCCATCATTATCATAGTCATAGTAAATATGAATCGCGTCAACGTCCCCTGCTCGATTGAAACCATTGGGATTGGAGCGATCCAGTCGGAGGTGATTTAAAATCGCACTATTGACCAGACCCGAACCGGCCGGATTACGTACCCGCAGACTCAGTTTCATGACAGGAACATTTTTCTGTCCTTGTGTGGCCTGAACAGGCACATTGAAGCCTCCTCCTGCGCTGTTTACATTTTGCAGATCGAGTTCATCGATACTGGGCGTTACAGGAACTGTTGATGATTGGATTTGTGTGAAAGAAGCCATCTGACCATCCGCTGGGAATACATCCGATGGGCTTCGCAAGACCAAACCTTGCGTTCCTAACGTCGCGGAAGGACTGATGTGATAGGCAACAAAGACATAGCTCGTCGTCGGAGTTACGATGATATTGTTGTTTAACGTAATAGACGTGATTTGGCTATCAAATTGGACTCCAGAGGAGGTATCGCAGTTATCTATTGAAGGCGTGAAAATACCGTCGCCATCGCAGTCCTTATAAATTTTGACATCCTGAATGTCAGTATCCAATCCTGTGCCTGAACGATTAAATCGAATTTTGTTGATAGATCCTTGGAATGCATCGGTCCAGAAAGCCAATCGTAAGAACCCAACGGCATCCGCCCCTTGACTCACGCTGTTTTGTTTACCCAATCCCGTCCCTGGATTCCACCATGCGGCAATGTCTGTTCCTTGAACGCGAATCGTAGCAGGCGTGCGTTGCACTGGAGATGTGCTTAGGATAACGGGGTAATTATTACTCGCCATTCCGAGGCCTGAGACAATAATTTGATCAGGGCCGGTAATCTTTATCCCAAAATTGGCAGGCAACGGACTTTGCGTCGCGCTTGAAATACGAACAGTAATAAAATAATTATGAATGGGATTTCCAACAATGGGTAAATTCAAATTCGCAAATGTAGCCACGCCATTCACAAACGTTGTGGTCGCAATTTTTTGATCGATCGTCGGGTCTTGGCCAAAATCAAGTTCGGGTTGTAAAATACCGTCGCCATTGGCATCGTAATAGAGGCCCACTTGAGCAATATCTGAATCCCCGAGCGTATTTCCACCCACAACTTGTTTAGCAACTTTGATCTGCGTTACCACGGTACTTGACGAATATGTTGTTGGTAGTACACGCATAGATAAACGCAACATGGGTACTGGCCTGAAATCACTCGGGATAGTACCATTGCCTTGATAGAGACTGGTCACCCCTCCCCATGGAGTTGGCCCAAGTATTTGCTGTTTTGCTGCATAAGTAGGATCTGTTGCTGGAACAGGAGATAGATCCGTGGGTGTCATCACTACGCCGGCAGTCACGATATTGTCGTACGAATGAACAGGAACCGTACGTGCATTATCATGGGTATAGCCACGAATATAGGTTTCTGTAGGATCGAATGATTGATTCACACTAAGAACAGAAGGAACTCCAGGCGCATAGTTGGTCGCCGAAATCGCTAATGTTTCTTGAACATTGTCCGTGATTAACAGATTACTATAGACACCTTGATCGGCTATTTTAAATGTATACGAAGTAACTTTAACGGTGAGATCACTCGAATCGTAGAGGGAAACCGTATTTGTGGAGCCACTGGTGGCAAACTGGACAGTGCCCGTGAAATATTGTCCATTCTTTGGATCGCCTGTGGCCACATTGCCAAATTGATCCCGTGCCGTAAAGAATCCAAAGGGCAGGAGTGCATTGACAGGTAAGGGATTTAAGGCATTGTAATAAGGCTCAATGGTTAAATAGGCCGCCGGCGCTGGGGACACATAGTGCGTTGTCGTGGCCTGAGTTAATGTGTTGGTCACATCATACGCTACCATCGTATGAGTTCCACGAATCGTATCGTAGTAATAGACACTTACCGTATTATTCCCAGCGAGAAGTTGAACAGGCAATACATTCGGGGAGAAGGCAGGGCCCGGGACAAAACGGAAAACACTGAGATCACTCGCACTCGTCCAAATATAGGGAGCAGCAGAATCAGCGATATAGAAATTAACAATCGTGTTCGAAGACACTGGCGCCACATTGTTATAGACATCACGTGATTGCACAGAAATAATCGTATTGGTCGTAACGCCTGACTGATAATTAGGCTCGTATTGGATAGTCGTCCCGGCCACTAAATAGCGAGAAGGCGTGGTAAAGACAAGTTTGGCCGCGGGGGCAGGAATAACGGTATATGTTGAAACCGCAGGTGCCCACCCTGATCCTAATTTTCCTACGCTTAAACTATGAGTTCCAACGAGCGTATCTCGTAAAACAAAAGTCATTGTGCTTTGTCCAATTGCAAGAGCAGCCGTCCCTGTTCCGGATGAGAATGTAGCAGAGCTGTCTGGGGATGCAAATGCTAATGATCCTAAAGAATCCGATGTTAATTGGAAGGCAGCGGTAGGCCCTCCGGAATCTCCCACGGTAATAGGGCTAGGATTTCCAAAAATATCCTGCGTTGCAAATACATAATTTTGTGATGTCGTCCCTGCAATCAAGATCGGATTAAATGTTTGATAGCCTAAACGATAAATGACCCCTGGAATGACATTCACTGATTGTGTTCCCGTGCTCCACACTGTCCCATCCACATGGGCAGCCAGTAATGGATATGAAGATACTTGCACATAATTTTCACTGGCATAGGTATCTAAATAGTAGAAAGTAGTCCCCCATTGACCAATATTGATATTGACGCTCGTTGTTGACACTGCAAAACCAGGAGCAAAAGGTGGAGGAGGAGGTAATGTTCCGGAAGAGGCTGAAAAGCCATATGCATCAAAATTAGTAGAGGTCTGGCGTGTCGTTGCCAGTTGAACTGTCTCTGATGATATAGCAGGCGTCGGATTCCCAAATTGATCTTGCATTTCAACATTGAAAGTCGCTTGATTAGAATCACCAGACGGAGGAAATGGCAATCCGGCTTGTAATGTACGTGATGCATTGTGGAAGCCTAACTTCGCTGTTGTATCAGGGTTCACAAGAATCGTTTGCTGGGCTCGAATAGACGAATTTGCATAATCTGCACCAACAAATGCACGCAAGAGCCACGTGCCTGTTCGTCCATCTTCCAATGGCGTTGAAGACATTTTGTCGTAATACACAAATTGCTTTTGCGAATCACCACCAAAATAACTAAGTCCAGAAATGGCAATACCGGCGAGCGTTTGGAATTCAAAATCGTGATTACCCGAGGAGAACAAGCGTCCCGCATGCGTC
>Ga0206907_1094_pt1 | contig 11517 bp, 10 predicted proteins | sample Alteio_BWOrgHeat_80_FD_152951 | JGI IMG/M metagenome (GOLD analysis project Ga0206907, IMG submission 152951) | Enriched cells from forest soil in Barre Woods Harvard Forest LTER site, Petersham, Massachusetts, United States -... | ecosystem: Environmental > Terrestrial > Soil > Temperate forest >...
GTATTGACGCTGATCTGGTTGTTTTGTCTCCATTGCCGAAAGATCCGGCAGAGTTTTCAGGCGTCGTACCCCGACTGTTAACTCGATCCAGTGATTGGGCTTGGTTCTCTGCTTCGCCACTGAACCGGGCGGCAGATGATGGATGCTTTGCGCGAGCACTCGCCGCGCGGCGCTGGTGCTGTTCATTCCAAAGCGCTCCCTATTAAATATTAGCTGGTCGGTTGCTTCCGCCGACCCCTGTAACCTACAGTCGAAACACAGCCCGAAATGTGACAGCCCTCACACAGCCCCGCCTCGGTGGAAATTTCATGCATGCAACGAACCTTGGCGATTGCACAGTCCACTTTAAGTCGAGCTGACCCTTAACTACCACTAACCCAACAGCCGCTGTCGGCGCATCTGCGTCATTCGCCTTAGTGGCACCGAATGACGGGCTCAGGTGCGTTACGGAGTCGATCAGGAAGTTCACGGCAGGGGTCGCCAACGCGCCGAACCCGGCCGTTGGCCCTCGCAGCGCCGCCCGGGCTAATTTGTGGCGAAAGTCCAGACTGCGCAGAACCCTATTCGGCCGCCGACTTTGCGGCGCCATCTATCGCCGCGTAAGCATCCAGCACGCGAGCCGAATACGCCAAGGCCGCGCCGGCATTCAGCGCTATGGCGACGCCAAGAGCCTCGGCTACCTCCTCGCGGGTCGCCCCGGTTTTGATAGCCCTGTCGGTGTGCACGCCGATGCAGCCGTCGCAGCGAGTGGTGACGGCGATGGCAAGGGCGATAAGTTCGCGGGTCTTGGCATCGAGATGGGTGGTCTTGTTCGCACCATTGTCGAGCGCCATGAAGCCGGCGACCGCGTTCGGCGCCAGCCGCGACATCTCCTTCACGCGCGCCCCGAGTTCGGCAGGATAGGCGTTCCAATCAAGCATCATGATCCGGCGCTCCTCTTGAATGATCGGCTAATACGGTCGGAGCGTATCGCTCTTGCGAGCACGGTATGAAGGAAATCGACCGGCGCCGGTTGAGACCGATCAGGCACCGATCCGCGCCGTCGCGACCGCTGATGATGTGAGGCAGGAGTCGCCTTGCGCGGCGGTCGGCTACCCCGCCCCCTCCACCGCTGTCAGTCCGCGCGGGCGTGCACCTCGCGCGTTGTGCTGCTCAACAAACGGTGCCGGCGCCATCAGCTTTCTCGTCCGCAGCGGACATCTCAGCTGTGACCAACGTCCGGCGATCGGGGTGCTGGTTGGACATCGCCTCGAGCTTGGCAACGAGGTCGTCAAGGGCCTCCGATTTGCGGCGGGGGCGATACTCCATATTGGCTCCACAGGGCTCCAGGCGATACGCCCCAGATGCGTGCGATCGGGCCGGGATGGGTGGAAATTGATGGGTTCGCCGGCGTTAGAAGATGATAGGTCATCAATGCATAGCGCTGTCACTCGCGGGCGTTCGGAAAGACGTGCGACGCGCGTCACGGCGAGTTGATCGCTCTCACCCTCTGATAAGCCGAAACGAAGCCGTACTATTTAAAGGACCCATTCTGGGAGGTCCCCCCAATGTCCGTTGTCGGCGACACTGGCGTTGGCCGCAGACGCATCAGGGCGCTGCATGGCGTCGCCCTGGCCGCAGCACTGGCGGTTCCAGCATCCGCCTGGGCACAGTCGCTGGAAGACTACACTTATCCGGCCGACATCGACTGCAACAACCCCTATTACGCCTCGTATTGCTTGGAATATGCCGCTTGGTTAAATCAGTATTACGCCGCTTATGGCTATCCTTATAACTACTGGTTCGGTTATCCCTTCGTTGTTATTGGAGTTGGCTTCTTTCACGGGCACCGTTTTCACAACTTCCACCACTTCGTCTTCGCTCATGGCATCCGGTTCCACGGAGGTTTCCATGGCGGCGCATTTCACGGCGGTGGCCACCGCTAAGCGGGGCCGCCCAGGCAATCACCGACGGCGACGATGTAATGTCGGGCGATGCCGACCAGTCTTGATGGACCAGACGTTCCCTTGGACCAGGATCGGCGCGGCTTTGGCGAAACTGCATCCTGACGGCCGGTGGTCACCTCTGGTAGGTGGAGCGGCAGCAGGATAATTTCGGTCGACCGATCGTCCACGGCGACGGGGTGCGGAGTGATGAAACGCCGCGATTTTCTGATCCTCGCCGCCACCGCCGTGGCCTGGCCGCGTGCCGCACACTCTCAGCAGAAGGCGATGTCAGTAATCGGGTTCTTGGGACTTGCCCCCGCGTCGGCTTGGAACGACCAGGTGGAGGCTCTTCGAGCGGGGTTGCGGGATTTTGGGGATGTCGAGGGCGACAACATCCACATCGAATTTCGCTGGGCGGCGAGCACAGACCAGTTGTCTGAATTCGCAGCGGAACTGGTCCGCATGAATGTCGACGTCATCATCGCGCCTGCTTCGACTGAGGTCGAGCCGGCTCGACAAGCAACAAAGACGATCCCGATCGTCTTTACCCAACACGCCGATCCTGTCGGCCTAAGGCATGTGGTGAGTCTCTCGCACCCGGGCGGGAACATCACAGGTGTTTCGATGGTTCTAACCGAGGTCTCCGCTAAAGCATTAGAGATACTGAAAGATGCTCTTCCCGATGCAAGGCGGATCGGTGTTCTCTGGAACCCTACGACGCCTTCTCACACCCAAGTCGTGGAGGCGATCCGGGTCGCTGCCAAGAGCTTAGGGGTGCAAGTCCTCATGACACCGATTGAGAGTGTCACGGACTTCGAGGCAGTGTTCGCAACGTTGAGGCGAGAACAGGTGGACGGCTTTCTTGTTCCATCGTCGCCGCTGACCAATGCCGAGCGTGTTTCGCTAGCCGACTTGGCATTGAGATATCGGTTGCCCGGCATTTACGTGAACAAAGAGAACGCGGAGGCAGGCGGGCTCATGAGCTATGGCGCAGACTTTAATTACATGTATCGGCATGCCGCACTTTACGTGCACAAAATTCTCAAAGGCGAAAAACCCGGTGACCTGCCGGTCGAGCAAGCCTCCAAATATCAGCTGGTCATTAATCTCAAAACCGCGAAGGCGCTGGGCCTCAAGGTCCCGCCACTGCTGCTGACTCAGGCCGACGAGGTGATTGAATAGCGGTAAATGACCGCTTCCGGCGCGTTGCAGTCATTGCCTGATCCTAGGCGGAAGGTCTGAAGCGCCGGAAGCAGTCACTCACTCTTGTTAGCGGGTCGTTTTATGATCAGCATATTTCGGTAAAACCGCTGTCATCTTTCCGTCAATGGGCTGACGCGCCGCCGTCCGATTTGTCCCCTAGAGTGGGTTTGTTGTCGCGAGGCGACGTCCGTCGCCAAGCTCTTGCCAAACATTTTTAAAGAGAGGTCAGCATGAGAAGCACTTATCTCATTTCTTGTGCCGTCTTAGCGGCCTTTTTTGCGTGCGGCACTATACCGGCCGCCGCGGGAGGCATGGACCCGCCGCCCGCTCCGTCAACCCTAGCCCACTGTCATCTCGGGAACGGCATTAAACACATCGTTAATCTGCAATTCGACAACGTCCATCTCAGACGGGACAACCCGAACGTGCCGTCCGATCTGGAGCAAATCCCCAATCTCCTCAATTTCCTCGAAGACAACGGAACGGTGTTGACCAATCACCACACGCCGTTGATCTCGCATACATCGGTCGACATCACGACAGCATTGACCGGCGTCTATGGCGACAAGTTCGGCTTTTCGATCGGTAACAGCTTTGGGATCTTCATCAACGGCATCGCGAATTTTACAAGCTCGTTCGCCTACTGGACCGACGTCACTGCCGACGGATTGCCGCAGATGGTCGACCAGCGCGGCAAAACGCACCCGGCGCCGTGGGTTCCGTTCACCCGGGCGGGCTGCGATGTCGGCGCGTTCTCGATCGCGAACATGGAGTTCGAGAATGTCACCACCGACATCAACACCGTCTTCGGCCCGAACTCGCCGCAGGCTGCCGAGGCGAAAGCGAATCCCACCAAGGCGGTGGCCGACTTTGAAGGCATCATCGTCCACTGCGCCAAAAGCAGCCATGTGTGCGGCAGCGCAGGAGCCCCCGATCTGCTCGCGGATGAACCCGGCGGTTATTTCGGATTTACCGCGCTCTACGGCAACGCCAATGTCCAGCCGCAAATCTTGCCGAGCGGCCCGGTCAAGGATCTCGACGGGACCGTCATCGCCGACAGCCATGGCAACCCCGGTTTCCCGGGATTTGATCCACTGGCTTCGCAGACTCTCGGATATGCAGCCACGATGCTCGAGGCCGGCGTACCGGTCGTCTATCTCTACATCTCCGATGCGCATGACAACGAAAGTCAATCGATCTCGGGTGTCAGCACCAGCGTCGAAACGACCTTTGGTCCGGGCGAACAGGGCTATGTCAATCAGTTGGCCGCGTATAACGACGCGTTCGGCAAGTTCTTCGCCCGGCTGAAAAAGGACGGAATCACCAAGGAGAATACGCTGTTCGTCATCACCGCCGATGAGAACGACCACTTCGTCGGTGGTCCACCGTCGCCGGCGGGCTGCGTTGGGGTAACGACGCCCTGCACCTATGCCAAGAAGGGCGAGGTCGATGCGGATTTGAGCCTCGTTTATGCGACCGAGTTCGGCAATACGACACCGTTCCGCGTGCATAGCGACGACGCGCCGACCTTCTATATCAACGGCAATCCGAGCCAAACCGACCCTCTGACCCGAACGTTGGAGCGTCAGGCCGGACAAATGCTTGGATTTGATCCACCGAAAGGCGCCAACGGCCGGACCAATTTCGTCACTCAGGCGCTGGCGGATTACGCCGAGCAGCAATTGCTGCACATGATCACGTTTGATTCGAACCGGACGCCGAACTTCATCCTGTTCGCCAATCCTGATTATTTTCTCAGCGCTTCGGGCAAGACCTCACCGCTCTGCACGCCGACGTCGGACGCCGCCAGCTGCTTTGCGGAAGAGGCTGGTTTTGCCTGGAACCACGGGGACTTCCAGAACCAGATCACGCATACCTGGCTGGGGATGGTTGGCCCTGGGGTCAGTACGATGGGCCGGTTTGGCGACATCTGTACCGATCACACCGACATCCGGCCGACAATGCTGACGCTCGCTGGTCTGAAGGATGATTACGTACATGACGGGCGGGTGCTGTTCGAGGTGCTCGACGACGAGGCGTTGCCGGCGAGCCTTCGCGGCCATCAAGAAACGCTGTCCCGTTTGGCAGCCAGCTACAAGGACATCAACGCACCACGCGGCACGCTGGGAGCCAAGACGCTAACGGGCATCTCGACGCGAGCCCTCGAAGGCAGCGACCAGACCTATGCCAAGCTCGAAACCAAGCTCGCCAATGTGACCTCGGAGCGGGACGACATCGCCGGCGATATGATTAACCTGCTTGAAGGCGCTGCGTTCCAAAACCAAGCGATCGATGTCGGTGCGGCGGAGCAGCTGATCACGCGGGCCGAGAAGCTGCTGGCGTCTGTTCCCTAATTCAAACGCCCGTAGTCGGGTCATCTTGCCGGTGCGTTGTTAGAGAGAGCGCACCGGCTTTCTGTTTGTTCTACCAACGGGCTACGCCGGCAATGCCGACTCACGCTACCGGCCATGGCGGATCAGCACTCTCCCCTTTGGGTCCGCCCTGGGGGTAGAAGCGGCCGGCCGGCGGCGACAGCCGGAATGACCGCTTAGCGCCGAAAACAGCCGATCTGCTTCCCAGGAAGGTCAATCAAATGTGGTAGCGCCTCAGTCCAAGCCCGATTTTCGTAAATCCGTGCGGCAGGCGTCGGCGAAATCGCGAAACGGATCGATCCGCTTGCTGTCGATGATCGCCGGCAGATCGTGAAGGGTCTTCGCCGGCTCGGAGACAGTATCAATGATTGTACCAACAACGGCTTCCGCATGGCTCACAACGGCGGATGTGGAGAGCACGCGCATCCGGGCGATCATCGCGTAGAGGCCGACGAGATCGCCGATCTCAGTCTGATCGGTCGTCAACGCCTGGGCATAGAGCCGTGACGCGTCGTCAATGAACGTCTGGTAGAGTTGTTGCCGACGCGTCCGATGCTCGATGAGCACCTGAGTGCGCGCCTGTGCGTTTTGCGACAACCAGGTCGCGATCAGCGAGGTCAAACCGCCGACTACCGATCCCGACAGTGCGGCTAGTGCGGAAATAGACGCTGAATCCATCGCGAAATGCCGGCCCGGCGCCGTCCACCCCAACGGTGTCGCAACCCGGTTGTATAGCGATTTTGCACGGACAGCCCCGTTCCTGATCCAGGTGACGGCACGGGGGAACGCCGTCGTAACGGGTCCGCCTTACGCCGGTCCCGACCCGGTCGCAAGGGTCTGCACCGTGAGTGGATAGGTGCCGCGTATCAAGTTTTTGGCCGCGATTATCAACCAGGCGTGCCCGACAACGCCCACCTTCATGGCAGAAGCCCTGGAGGAAACCAATGAATCTGCTGAAGAAAATCGCGGTTTGAGGGCTTGTGTTCTGCGCCGTGGCGATCAGCCCGGTGATCCTCATCTACGGCGTGCTGTTCGGGATCGGGATCGTATCCGACCTCGTGCAGATCGTCGCTGACCAAGCCCTGCTTTGCGTCGTCAGCGCCGTATGGGTCGGTTGGGTCTGGTACACGTTCGCGATTTCAAAAACGCCAGCAATTTAAAGGCTTGCTGCGCGCGTCGGCGGCGAGGCGGTTCCTTGATGGGACCGTGATGGCGGCCCCGGTGTCATTGCCCTATTCCCGCACCGGGGCCGCAAATATCAACTGCTGGTCGCGCTCATCGCGGCCGGTGCTCTCATCAACTGACGCCGACCCAATAGGCGACCACCCGTGTGATTAAAAGAAGGATAAACAAAATCGCTGTCGGGACAGCCAACAGCAATATGAGACGCAGCACGGGATGCTTGTCCTTCGTATTTTTTGCGGTTTGTGTTGGAGGTAGGCGCTGTCGGGCGCGCCAAGTTGATAATTCCGGCCAACAAATTGTTATTTACAGCTCGGGGTTCGAAGGTACCGGGCCGACGCCGTCCTGGTCGCGAAAATCGCGCTCGCCCCTCGGCGAGCATGTTCGGGCGGTTCAGCGTCCCGGTCCTGCGATCAAGTCTTGGCCGGGATGATCAAGCGGCCCGCTCGTGGCCTCCCACATCTTCGCCGCTTTTGTAGCTTGCTGCGTGTGGTCGGCGGCGATCGGGTTGACCATGCCGCAATCCTTGCTCGCCCGCGCCGACGAGGTCGTCGAATAGGGGAATGACCGCAGTGGGGCCAGGCTGTGTGAAAACGGCCTGAGATTGCGGTGCTGGCGGATTCCGCCTAGGACGAAGCTGCCTTAGAATCCTGAAGCCTGGGGCTCTAGGGGTTGGCGATGCATCGGTTCATCGATGGCGAAGATCGGCGGCAATGGACGCTGCTGCCGAACAGTCTGGAGGACTATGTCGATGCGGAGAACCCGGTTCGAGTGATCGATGTCTTCATCGACGAGCTCGACCTTGCCGTCTTGGGGTTTTCGGGGACGACGCCGGCAACGACGGGACGACCGTCCTACCATCCTTCGACGATGCTGAAGATTTACCTCTACGGCTATCTTAACCGGGTGCAATCGAGCCGACGGCTGGAACGGGAAGCACAGCGCAATATCGAGTTGATGTGGCTGACCGGTCGGCTGGCGCCCGACTTCAAGACGATCGCCGACTTCCGCAAGGACAATGGCGCGGCGATCCGAGCGGTGTGCGGACGGTTTGTCGAGCTTTGCCGTCGGCTCAAGCTGTTCACTTGTGCCGTTGTTGCGATCGACGGCAGCAAGTTCAAAGCGGTGAACAATCGCGACAAGAATTACACGGTCGCCAAGGTCACCGGGCGGATGGAACAGGTCAACGCCAGCATCGCGCGTTACCTGAGGGCGCTGGATCAGGCCGACCGCGAAGAGGGCGATGTCGCCGAGGCTAAGTCGATCCGGCTGAAGGAGAAGATCGCCGGCCTGCGCCAGCAGATGCAGGCGTTGAAGGTGATGGAGCAGACGGTCCAGGACGCCCCCGATCAGCAGGTCTCGCTGAGCGATCCCGACGCCCGATCGATGGCGACCAGCGGCAAAGGCACCGCCACCGTCGGCTACAACGTGCAGATCGCGGTCGACGCCGAGCACCATCTGATCGTGGCCCACGAGGTGATCAATCAGGGGTACGACCGCCACCAGCTCGCGCCCATGGCATTCAAGGCACGGCAGGCCACGGGCCGCGGGCAGATCACCGCCCTGGCCGACCGCGGTTACTTCAACGGCGACCAGGTCCTGTCCTGCGAAGGCACGGGCGTTGCGCCGATTGTGCCCAAGACCCTGACGTCGAGCGGCGCCAAGCGCGGCTTGTTCACCCGGCAGGACTTCATCTACAACGCCGAGCACGACCACTACACCTGCCCGGCGGGCGCAAAACTCACCAAAATCCATCGCCGCGTGGATCACACCGAAGACTTCGACCGCTACCGCCACTTGAGCGTCTGCTTCACCTGTCCACTCAAATCCCGGTGCACGCCGACCCAGCGGCGGATCATCAAACGCTGGGAGCACGAGGACGTGCTCGACAGGATGCAGGACCGGCTCGATCGCATGCCCGAGGCCATGGGAGTGCGACGACAGACCGTCGAACACCCGTTCGCGACCCTCAAGGCCTGGATGGGCGCCACCCACTTCCTGACCCGGACCCTCGATAAGGTCCGAACCGAGATGAGCCTTCACGTCCTGGCCTATAACCTCAAGCGAATGATCACGATCTTTGGGGTGGGACCGCTGATGGCGGCGATCAGGATCTGATCACCTCGCTCCAGTCGCACTCGCCACACCGACGACAGAGGTCTCGGTCCTTACGCCTGCACAACACACTACGTCGGCCGCCTCCGTTGAAGCGTTTTCCCACGGTCTCGGGCATAAGCCGCCATCTCGATCCTGACGAGCCGATGACTGCTTTTGTCCCTTTTCGGTCATTCCGAAAGGTGCGAGGTATTGGCTTAGTAGCATGAGAAAAGGCCGGCCTGATCGGACTCGAGTCCCTGCCGCGGCGGGCTCGTGGAGGAAAAGGCCGATCACCGAATACTGCCTCCGCCGTTCTTGTCGAGTGGTCGGGCGCGGTCAGGCCGCCTTAGCCTGAGGGTAATACGCGCTTACCGGCGCTGGAGCGCCGAGAGCGTTGCCCTCTTTTCCCACGCGCGGTTAAACCCTCAGTTGCTTTAATGGCTACCTGGTGACGGGCAAGAAGGGTCGCGCCTCGCTGGCTGTCACTTGGTCCCGCGCGTGAACGGAAACGGCAATTGACGATTGTTTACGGCGCAGTGGGGCCGAGGACCCGACGGATCCGGAAGGTCCGGTGTCTCAGCCCATCTCGGACATTGGCCGGAACAACGCGCTCATCGAGCGCCTCACCTTCGGGGCCCATGTGTGCGCATCAGCCAGATGCGAAGATGGCGCAGCGCCGCCTGCGCAATCTCCTGCGGGTAGTGGCTGCCAGAGCCCGTCGCTTCGACCATGTACGTTGATGAAACCGCCACCGGATCACGCGGCACCCGTGCCGTCACGATTGCCATCCCCGAAGGCGTATGGACGATCCGGCGAACCGTGCCCTCTTCCGAGAGGGCGAAATCGGACCTGGGATAATCCCCTGACACAGGACGATGTTGATCAGCCTAGTCGCACGTTCACCGCCTCTGGACCCTTCTGACCCTCCGCGACATCAACGGCAACGCGCTGGCCCTCCGCTAACCCAGTGAGGCCGGAACGCTCCAGCGCCGACACATGCACGAAGATGTCTTTGCCGCCTTGATCCGGACCGACGAAGCCAAACCCCTTCATGGCGTTGTACCACTTCACCGTGCCGATCTGCTCGGCCATGGCTCGTTCCCCGGCCGGACCGTAGGCAGGTCGCTCCGGTCGTGCACGACGCGGCTGCTCTGGCGCGGCAGTGCTGGCATCGACGCTCAGGATCTCCGTCACCTGTGCTCCCTTTGGGCCTGGACCGGCGCGGACCTCGAGCGTCGCGCCTGGCGGCACGCTCCCCCGCCCGCTACGCTCGACCACACTCACATGCAGAAATGCGTCGCCAGAACCGTCGGTCAACTCGACAAAGCCAAAGCCTTTATCCGGATTGTACCATTTGACAGTCGCTCGGACAGGCGGGCCGAAGGGGCTGTCAAATTGCGGACCGCGCGGCGCCGCATATCCGAAATTACGGGAAGGTGGCTGGTAGTCATCGTCGGCGAAATCACGCCGGCGGGCGGGGCGAAAATCGCGGTCTCTATTGCTCACGTCAGGTCCTGCTGGATGAGGGTCTCTTACTTTACGGCTTAGCCAAAAATATCTCTGTGCTTTTAATGGGTCACAATTTTTGCGGAATGATGACTGTTCGGCAGTTCAGCCGTTGTTTGCACTGCCCGTCCACCGACGCTCGCAATTCTCCTGAGATCGCGGTCGGCTCGGCACTTTATCCCAAAAGAGAAGACGCTAAGGCCGCTCCAGGGTGCGCGGGACGCGGGAAGATCTAGCGGCTGCCGCGCCAGCCACCCGCGGACAAGGTTCGACTTAAATGATCGTTCGTTGTCATGCGAACAGCCGAAATCGGCGTAATCCGAGCGACGTGCAGTCCGCCGGGCAACCTGACCGCGCGATCACAGACGATGGTTCATAGGGTCACAAGCCTGAAGCATTTCATCGTCAATTTGTGCACAATTGGCACTTTTCGTGAAATGGGCATGGCACTCCAAAAATCTGGGCGGCAAACGCCACCCGAAATCGATCCGGCCGGAGCCAATGAAACGTCCATGGACACGGCAACTGATAGGCGCTTCATCAATCGCGAGCTGTCCCGGCTGGCGTTTAACGATCGCGTTCTAGAGGAGGCAAAGAACACTCGCCACCCGCTTTTGGAGCGAGTTCGGTTTCTCTCAATCTCCGCCAGCAACCTCGATGAGTTCTACATGGTGCGGGTCGCCGGCCTGCACCATCAGGTCCACGCCGCCGTCGAAGCGACGAGCACTGACGGACTGACTCCAACGCAACAGCTGACATCGATCAGCAGCGTGGTCGGCGCCCTGGTCCGCGAGCAGCACGCGGTCTGGGCGACGTTACGCAATTTGTTGCGCGACGAGGTCGCGGTCTGCGAAGCCACGGAACTCACCGAGGAAGATCGTGCCGGGCTCGCCGCTTATTTCCTCGAGCATGTCTTTCCGATCCTCAGCCCATTGGCGATCGACCCGGCGCACCCATTCCCGTTTCTTGCCAATCGCAGCCTCGCGATGGTGCTGCAGCTCCATCGCAAGCATGATGGCAAGGACCTTAATGCCTTGGTTCCGATCCCGCAGCAGATTGGCCGTTTCGTGCGGCTTCCTGGAAACATTCCGCGGTTCCTGTCGGTGGAGGGTCTCGTTGGCCTGTTTCTAGACCGCCTTTTCCCCGGCTATCGGGTTCTCGGGAGTGGCATGTTCCGTCTCGTCCGCGACAGCGAGATTGAGATCGAGGAGGCGGCGGAGGATTTGGTGCGC
>Ga0206907_1095_pt1 | contig 11497 bp, 6 predicted proteins | sample Alteio_BWOrgHeat_80_FD_152951 | JGI IMG/M metagenome (GOLD analysis project Ga0206907, IMG submission 152951) | Enriched cells from forest soil in Barre Woods Harvard Forest LTER site, Petersham, Massachusetts, United States -... | ecosystem: Environmental > Terrestrial > Soil > Temperate forest > O...
TCTCGAACAGCGCTTATGATGGTTTAGGACGCGTAACTACTGTCATCCAAGCAGATGGGTCACAAATCAATAAGTCTTACAATGGTTGGACAGAAACCATCTCCGATGCCAATCATCACAGTCATAATTATGTGAAAGATGCTTTTCGTCGAATAGTGGAAGTAGACGAACATAATGGACAAGATACTTATATCACGACTTATCAATACGATGCGTTAGATCGTTTAATTCAAATTACTAATTCGTTAGGACAGCCGACCGTCATGAAGTATGACAGCTTGGGTCGCAAGATTAATATTAATGATCCCCAAATAGGATTTTGGCAATACCAATATGATGTGAGTGGTAACTTAATCCAACAAATTGACGCCAAGCAACAAGCGACTAAAATGGCCTACGATACTTTAAACCGGATTAAAACGAAGACATATCCAGATGCTTCGCATATCGATTATCAATATGATACGGCTTCAACTTATTTAACTTCAAACTATGTTAAAGGTCGCTTAACGCAAGTCATTGATTTGGCTGAAACACAAGCCTTCGCCTATGACAATCTCGGGCGCATGACGCAGAAATTGCGCTTTTTCGGTAATTCCATTCCGAATGCTCCGCCTTCTTATGGAACGTCTTACACAACAAAAATGTCTTATGACGACTTAAGCCGCGAAACGTCAATTACCTATCCTAATAACAATGTAGTCAACAATAATTACGATGGTAATATGTTGCAGTCGGTTAAAGATCCTAGTATGACAGCGCCCTATGCTTCTTTAACTTATGACGACCTTGCCGCCGGTAAATTGAAAACTGTCACATATGGCAATGGGATGACAGCCAACTATACTTACAATATCGATCTCGCCGGTCAGCCTAAAAACTTCTATTTAAATAATCTCGTTTCTCTCGATTCAAACAAACAAACTTTGCAAAGCTTTGGGTATACCTATGATCCCGTGGGAAACATCTGGAAGATTACAGATTCATCGGGACCCATGACACAGTCATTCCTGTACGATGATCTAGACCGCCTCGTCAAAGCGACTGGTCCCTATGGCGTTAAAAATTATCAATACGATTCTTTTGGAAACCTGACAATCAACCCTGAACAAGCCGAAGGCTCTTGGGGTTTTGAAGATTTAAGTGGCGTTACTGCGCTTCAAGGAACTATTCAGCAATCTGATGGGCGGCTCAGCAAAGGTCTTAAGTTCGATGGTCAAGGCTTAGCAGATCTTCCCGGAAGTCAAGGGGCTGCCTCGGCCAATGCCATCAGTATTGAAGTTTGGGCAAGACCATTAGGATTAAATACAACGAGCTATCTTTTGTCCAAACAAGGGTCTTATGCCTTTTCGGTGTATCTCACTTCAGATCCTGTTAAAGCCGGAACTTTTTATGCACAGTTAGCGCTAAGTTCAGGACTTCAAACGTTAACTGTTCCGAATGCCCCTCGCTATAATATTTGGAGTTATTATGTTTTGACTTACGACGGAAAAACCATCAAAGTATTCATTAATGGCCAACTCAAAGCACAGACCAATGTGACGGGCATTTTAGTTGCTAATGCCAATACGATTCATTTAGGAGCTGGCTTTAAAGGCGTGTTGGATGAAGTCACCGTTCATCCCCGAGCTCTCTCGGATCAAGAAGTTCTCCAACGCTTTCAATCGGCTCCGAATATGCCACCCAATCAACCGCTTGCTCCAAATCCCGTTCTAGCAGGGCAACTCTCTGGACAACTGTCGGTTTTTTATGGCTTCCAATTGGGTGCGTGGGATTTAGATGGGGATGACATCAAGTATCGAATTGATTGGGGGAGCGGCCCTTATCAAGAAACTGGATTTGTTCCTTCTGGCTCTATGGTGATCGCCAGTCATAGTTGGACTACAGCCGGAATCTACAGCATTCGCGTTCAAGCCGTTGAAATCCCTTCCGGATCAACCACAGAAGTCGATTCCCCTTGGAGTCCGAACTTTAATATCCAAATTGCTCCAATGGTCGTTAGTCAAATCGACGGAATTCCCTTAATAGGAGCAGAGGCAGGTGCGAGCTCAGGACCTCATTTTGTTCCGCCTTCACCACCCAACTTTACTTTCACACAAACCACGGCAACAATCCAAAATACAGCTGGCGAATGGGCCGTCGGACAAAGTAAAACAAGTTCAAACCAAGTCTTTCTCGGATATCAAGGACCCATCAGTGATCCAAGCCTATGGTGGGCGGTCAACTTAGGCGCTCAAGCCATTGGAGGACAAGATGTAACCCCTCCTGCCAAAATCGCTGTTACTGATTTCGTGAACTTAATCGGTTCAAGCCAAGCCGATATCAATCAAATTGCCTTGGGCCTTCGACAGAATGGCTATGTGCAATACAAAGATGCCAATGGGAATCTTCAGCTCTCAGGCAATCGATGGATTAAGTTCGATTATGAAAACCGTCCGATTCGAATTATTACCCCTGATGGCACAACAACGGATTTTGTTTATGACTATGAAAGTAACCGCGTTAAGAAAACAGTAACAAGCAATGGCTCACAACTCGTAAGTACTTATATCGGCCAAATCTACGAAATCAAAAATGGTCAATCTATCCAATATATTTCAGCAGGATCCTTGCGTGTAGCTCAACGTTCGGCAAATACAATTCCTTATATCAGCAACATTCAATATTTCTTGCCCGACCATTTAGGATCAACCAATATTATGGTGGGGACTTTAAACGCACCTATCCAAGGCAATCCCACATTACAATTGCTTACCAATCACAACTACACGCCGTTTGGGAGTTTGTTCCAGCCTATTACGACTTCGCAGTCTTCTGGATTTAACAACGCTATCGATTCGGACTATAAGTTCACCGGCCAACGCCTCGATGATTCAACGAATCTTTATTACTACGGTGCTCGGTATTATGACCCTCTTCTCGGACGATTTATTACGCCAGATACGATGGTCCAAAGTCCTTATGACCCTCAAACCCTGAACCGATATGCCTATTGTCGTAATAATCCAATTATTAATTCAGATCCGACAGGTCATTGGTCTTGGTCTCTTTTTACCGAAGTAACAACAACCATTATTGCCATGGCGGTTCCTCCAGCAGCGCCAGCCATGTGGGCTATTAATATGGGGATAAGTGCTTATACCGCTAATAAAACTGGAAACTGGATGGGATTTGCCGGCGGGCTTATTGGTGGCTATGCATTCGGAGGACTCGGACAAGACTTAGCGGCTGGGATGTCTGGTTATATGGGAGAAACTGCTTTTACATTTGCGGGTGGAGCGGTTCTAGGAGGCGTGGAATTTGGATTAGGTGGATTTGGCTCTTCTTTTGTGGGATCGTTAGTCAGCGGTCAGAGTATGAGTCAAGCTTTCCAAGGAGGAATTCAAGGAGCAGAAATGGGTGCTATTTCGGGCGCGGCCATAGAAGGCTCTTATATGCAAGGATGGCAAAATTCATTGCATGGATTGAGCATTCCTCAGGTGGTAAATGCGCAAGCAATATCTGGAAATTACGATTTAAAGTATTTCTCGAATTTAAGTACAACCCTTTCTGCAAGACAACATGCCTATGGACTATTCAATCATTACAGTTGGAAAAACCAAGCCGCATCACTTAAAGGTGGTTTACGACCTGATAGCTATGTCACCACAGATTGGTATGACAACGGTTATGATGCTCAACAAAAGCTTTCTCTTCCTCAACATAATCCACAAGATTTACCACCCGATGCTGTCTATTTTGTAACAGTAGATTTAAGTCCAGGACATATAACGGGCCCCACTGAAGTTGAACCTCAGTTTGGTAGGTCTGGCGGGGGAATGGAATGGATTACACCTATGGGAACTCCACCCGGAAGCGTTAGTGATCCTGTTTCCATTCCTATGTATCCATGAAAGTTATTCGTTCGAGCACATTGACTCATGATAATACGAAACCTTTTGGAAAATTATTTTGCCCTACATGTCGAGAACCGCTCGAATTCAAGAAACTTCTAGATATTTTGACCCAAGGTTTTGAATGCAAGAACAAACATCCGTTTTTTGTGAATCTATTCTCACCAGATAGCTTCGAGTCTGCAAAAGCCATTGACTTAGAAGCTTTAAAGGTTCGCACCGATGAAGATATTATGAAGGCCTGGCTAACTGATCCTGCCTTACGAAAACACCTCAATACCCAATTAGCAGAAACTCTACGCCGAATTTATGAAATTCAATTTGAAGCGAAACACATTTTTTACGAAAAAAAAGATCTTGCTTGTGTGTCTACCCACTTTCATTTTTGCCCTCTTTGCAAAAATACCCTAGTCTCTTATGATCAACCCGACATAGGGTCTTTAGGATTAAAATGCAAAAACAATCACGAATTTCGATATAGATCGGGGCTCCGTTTTGGATGGGAAATACATGGGATTCGATTAAAAAAGGAACTAGACAATCACACCATACAAACTCGTATTAAAGGTTGGCTTGATCCAAAAAATAAAGCATTGCGTTCTCAATTACCCAATCAAATTGAGCATATTTTTAAAAAATATGTAAATCAACTAGGAGTAGAGAAATAGAACATATGAAATTTCACAGATATGCAATCTTAATGCTTCCATTTTTTTATTCTCTCCCCTTGTGGGCCGTCAGTAATAAATTGATCAATGTCCAAGGCAAATTAATTGATTCGACGGGAAAACCCATTGCCGGACCCGTCACTGTCACATTCCGTTTGTATTCCAACACGACTGCTTCATCTGGGACTTGTCCTAAAGTCTGTGGTCAAGCATCTACAGGATGCGTCTGGGTTGAAAGTCAGGGACTGACTGCGGTTAATGGTCTTTTTAATGTGACCTTAGGAAATGTCTGTCCGCTCGATCCTATTCCTTTTAACACACCCTATTATTTAGGAATGCAGTTATCCGGCGATGCCAATGAGTTAACCCCACGTCAACTTTTGGGGGCTTCGGCTTATGCCTTGGGAAGCTTAGGAGATTTTAATGTGGCGCAAACGCTGATTGCCAATACGGTTCAAGCCAGTACTTTGACAGTCGTGAATGGTCTTTCTGTCTCTTCTGTCCAAACTAATAAACTCGTTCTTGGGGATAATAAGGGAGCAACTTCTAATCAGATTCAACTGGGCGATGGAAAACATTTTCTTTATTCAACTGGAACAAACGGGAACCAAACTGTTTTCGGAGAAGGTGGTGGAAATTTCCAATTCATAGATTCCAATACGGGGAGTTCTGTCTTTTCTGTAACGGGACCTCAAGCGACAGTCGCGGGTACACTCACGGCCAATGCGCTCTCGGCACCTACAATAACTGCAAACGCACTCGCTGTTTCTGGCGCTGTGACAGCTGGGAGTTTAAGTATTAATGGTTCCACCTCGGGTCTCACAGTCAGTGGACCGGTTTCGATTCAAGATTTAACAGTGACTGGATCTATTTCTGCTTCAAACACAATAACAGCATCTAACAATCTTGTCGCCGGCGCAAGTCTCAATGGCGCAAGTCTCAATTTGAATGGAGGAATGAATTTCAACGGGCAAAAAGTATGTATTACGGGGTATTTCGGAAATGTTGGGAGAGGTCACGGCATACCTATTGTATGGGTTCCGATGACCGGTTTATTAGTACCTAATACCTGGACAGGTTCCACATGTCTGAAATATTCAACGATGATTACAGCCACAGACCAATATTCTCGTGCTTCTTATGCGATGGCTTGTGCTTTTTCCAATGACGTAAGTATCGGAGTTACTACTGCATCATCAGCTCAACAGCCATCGCCAAATTGCGGTTGGTAAGAAAAATGAAGGAGATAACTGGAATGAAAAGACTTAAACAATTTTTCTTTTTATCTTTAATTACAACGCCTCTATGGGCTGCGAGTAACAAACTAATCAATGTCCAAGGTAAACTCATGGACTCGACGGGAAAGCCTTTGGGCGGACCTGCATCACCGCCAGTCACCGTCATATTTCGTCTTTATACCTCTCCTAATCCAAACGTTGTCACTTCTGGTAGTTGTCCGAAAGTTTGCGGTCAAGTGACGACGGGGTGTGTGTGGACTGAAAGCCAATCGTTTAATACCACGTCGATTGGTCTTTTTAACGTAGCGATTGGGAACGTCTGTTCATTAGATCCCATCCCTTTTAATACCCCTTACTATTTAGGCATACAAGTTGCTGGCGATAATAATGAACTCACGCCACGTCAGCTCTTAGGCGCTTCTGCTTACGCTTTGGGAAGTTTGGGGGATTTTAATGTTCAAGGGAATCTTTTTATACAGGGGAAAAATGTCGGCAATTATTTAATTCCTCCAGGAACTATTTTGCCTTTTGCAGGAACTACTGCTCCCAACGGTTATTTACCTTGCGATGGATCTGCCGTCAGTCGATCCACTTATCCCGATCTCTTCGCAGCCCTAGGTACAACATGGGGAATAGGCGATGGAAGCAAAACATTTAATCTTCCAGATTTCCGTGGCAGAGCCCCTATTGGCGCAGGTCAAGGTCTTGGTTTAACAAATAGAATTGTGGGACAAGAAAACATTGGGGAAGAAGTCCATACACTTACTGTTGCAGAAATACCTACGCATACGCATGGCGTGATTGAACCGAATAATGGACAAGGTCATACACACGGGGTTAGTGATCCAGGTCATGGTCATGGAGGAGGCGTAAGTAATCCAGGTGGACAAGTCGCTACAGGAGCGTCTGGATTACCCAGAATGGCTTTCGCGAATACAGGAACCAGTATGACTGGAATATCTATTTCTGCGAGTCCCACTGGGATCACCCTACAGAATACAGGTGGTGGAAGCGCACACAATACGATGCCGCCCAGTGCCGTGATTAATTTTATTATTAAGTCTTAAAGGGGATATGACAGCGCCTGGAGAGTCGAGTTATGACTATTTCTTTACAGAGAATAAATCAGATGATCTTATTAGGATGCATTGGGGTTTTCCTTTACATTTTGGTTGGATGGGTCGAGAGTGGAAACCATCCCGAACAACGCATCGCATCGCGATTCAAAAATAGGGAGGCCATCAATTCTCCTAACGTCAAAGTCATTCAGCTTTCAGATCTCACAAAGCGGAATTTTTTTCACCCGCTCATCGCTTCTGCACCTCCTCCGCCCCCACCACCTAAAGTAGTAGAACTACCACCCGCGGTGCCTCCACCGCCTAAAATTCCACTCAGCCAAAAAGCCTCAACGCTGCGATTGGTGGGGATTATGAATAGCGATCCACTTCAAGCTATCATTGAGGATCAAGAACATCAGAAAACGCTGACGCTGACAGCAGGCGAATCCATCGGTGATATTCAAATTCAGAAAATATTTAAAGATCATGTTGTTTTATTTTCCGCTGATGAACAAATGGAATTACAACTTTAATCCAAAAACGGAAAAATTAATGAATGCCGATTGCAAAAATGGGATAGCAAACCGAAAAAATCGAGATCTGGGTTTATTACTATTTCCTTTTTTCTTTTCTGCCTTCTGCTCTCTGCCTTCGAACTCGGTGGCTGTCATTCAACCAGAACTTTTTCCTGTAGTTATTTCTACCTATGGCGTTGTCAGCACTGCGGACCCAACGCTTCAAGTATCTCCAAACAATGAATCGACCAATGATTTATCCGGCATGTCTGTCGTTCCCCCAGTATTAGCTTCTAGCACTGTTTTTACACCGCAAGTTGTTCCTGTTCCCGTGACAGTGATGGCATCTTCTCCGACTATTTCTTTATCGAGCGGAACTGTATCTATTGCTATTTCCACACCTGCAGTTTCAGTTATTGTTTTTTCAGCCGCATTGGCTATTACTGTCTCCACACAAACGGCATCAGCAAGTATTGCTGTTTCAACAAACGCTGTGGTTCTTTCGACAGCGTCGACCAAAACCGAAGCAGTGGCTGTGTCGACAGCCGTCGAAACTCCAGCGGTGGTCGCTACTTCTCCGCCTCCTTCGACGCCACAAACACAAGCAGTTGTTCCACCTTCTTTAATTAATATGCAGGGCGGGTCTTTCAAACCCCTTTCGTTGGATTTACGGGAGATGGATATTGTCGATGTTCTCAAAATGCTAGCACGGCAAAACGGCATTAATATGGTAATCGCTCGTAATGTATCAGGAAAGGTCACAGCCTTTTTAAACAATGTCGAATTTTGGAAAGCATTCCAAACTATTTTAAGTACGCGTGATCTGGCTTTTACGAAGGAAGGTGATCTCATTGAAGTCATGACCTCTTCTGATTATGAACGAACCTATGGTGTTCCTTTTGCCAAAAAGACAGAACAACAGATCATTCCTTTCCGAAATACCAAAGCCAAATCGGCTAAAGATGCATTAGACCCCTTAAGAAGTAAAGTAGGAACAATTACCGTCGATGAAGAAACAAATTCACTGATCATTGAAGATACTCCGATCCATATGGCCCAAATGAGAGAACGTATTGCCACTTTGGATTTGGCGCAAGATTACCGCATTTTCCGTCTCAATTATGCCTCCGCTGAAGATCTTTTCCCGAAGATCTCTCCACTGGTAAGTAAAGAATATGGGAATCTTCAAATCGACAAGCGGTCTAACACGATTGCAGTGCAAGATAACCCTGCTCGGATTAAAGAAATCAGTGACATGATTCAAGCCTTTGATGTCAGACATAAGGCAGTGCTTATTGAAGCCAAAATAGTCCAGATTACTCTTAGTAAATCCTTTCAATGGGGCATTAATTGGCAAGGCGTCAATTGGACTTATATTTTTAACAAGTTGAATGGCTATCACGTGGCAGGACAAGTGGTCGAGAATCTTCTCCTCGTGCCACCAGCCAGTGTAGCTCCTGGAAATGTGACCGCCCCAGGAATTACCGCAACCGTCGGAGTTCTTGAAAAACCAAATTTTCAAGCCGTCATTAATTTCTTAGATACGTTAGGAACAACCAATCTTCTTTCTTCGCCGAGGATCATGGCACTTAATAATCAAGAAGCCAAAATTAATGTTGGGAGCAAAGTCGCAAAGATTACAAACACTTTGATTAACGCCGGGAGTACCACCAGCGCTGCCATCACCACCGAAAACGTTGAATTTTTAGATGTGGGTGTGAAATTGTCCGTCACGCCAACCATTGGCGATGACAATATTATTACGATGAAAGTGAAACCCGAAGTCAGTTCCGTTGAGAAAACCATTACCTTACCCGACGGAAGTTCCATTCCTGTTATTCGTATCGCCGAGGCCGAAGGAAGTTTAGTGGTGAAAGATGGGATTACGGTTGTCTTAGGGGGATTGATGGAAGACAACCGTTCGAATACCACTTCGGGAGTTCCATTTTTAAGCCGAATTCCCTTGATTGGATATTTGTTCCGAAGTCAAAGTAAAGATCAAGAAAAAACAGAATTGGTTATTTTCTTAACTCCCCATATTGTCAACGGAGAAGTTGTCTCCCCGGAAGCGCAAGAACGCTATAATTTGCAACCCAACGGTGAACCAAAACCTAAACGCGGATTTTTCCGACGATTGTTTGGGATGAAATAACAATGATGATCCAACACCTTTTTCCTTCTGTCGCACTTCATGAAATCTCGATTGACCCCTCTGCATTGAAAGAAGTTCCAGCCAGAATCGCTTCACATTATCCTCTGCTGCCCGTCGGATGGGAAGAAGGCCGTTTAAAAATCGCGATGCCCTTTTCTATCGATGTCGGAATAGTGGATGAAGTCGGTGTGATCTTAAATCGCGAAGTCGTCGTTGTTCTTGCTCCTGAAGAGGACATTAAAAAAGCGATTAAGCGGCACTACGGCATTGGCGCAGATACGTTGGAACGTTTGGTCGATGACGCAAATACAGAAATTGCACCGATCTCTCATGCCTCAGATGCTTTGCATGACTTGGAAGCAGATCAAGAAGCATCCGTCACTAAATTTGTGAATCAAATGCTTTTGGAAGCGTATCAGAACCGTGCGACGGATATTCACATCGAACCTTATCAGGACGATCTCCGTGTTCGTTATCGCATCGATGGTGTCTTATACGAAACCAAAATTTCCGATTCCCTCAAGCGCTTTCAATCCGCGATCACCTCTCGCATTAAAATTATGGCGGACTTGTCTATTGCCGAAAAACGTCTGCCTCAAGACGGACGCATTATCGTGCGCGTAGAAGGTCAGGAAATGGATCTTCGTGTATCGACCTTACCTACGCCTTTTGGGGAAAGTATTGGCATTCGATTATTGACGGGCCAACAATTTTTGGATTTGCCTTATCTCGGTTTTGCACCTCATGATTTAAAACGCTTGGAATCTTATCTGCACAAACCGCATGGCATTATTTTTTTAACGGGTCCAACCGGGAGTGGCAAAACCACAACCCTCTATGCTTTCTTAAAACAAATTAATCAAACCGATAAAAAAATCATTACGCTCGAAGATCCGATTGAATACCAAATGAAGGGAATCACCCAAGTTCAAGTTCAACCCAAAATTAATCTCACCTTTGGCGCTGGACTGCGTGCCATGTTACGTCACGATCCGGATGTGATGATGGTCGGAGAAGTGCGCGATTTTGAAACTGCGGAGATCGCTATTCGCGTTTCTCTGACTGGACATCTTGTTTTCAGTACGCTCCATACCAATGATGCACCCGGAGCTGTTACGCGTCTTGAAGATATTGGAGTGGAGCCCTATCTTATTTCCTCCTCAGTACTCTGCATTATTGCTCAACGGCTAGTGCGCCTTATTTGTGAAGGATGCAAAACAGAAACGATGCTGCCTCGGGAATTTCGATCGGAGTTCGGTTTATCGGATCAAGATCCAGATGTGCCTGTTTTTTTTGGAAAGGGCTGTGAAGCGTGCAAGAACACAGGGTTCCATGGACGAACGGTTATTTATGAAATGCTGCCCATCACGCCAGGAATCCAAGAGTTGATTGTGAAACGCGCCCCAGCCAATGTGATTCGAGATAAAGCGCTTCAAGAAGGGATGCAGACTTTGCGGCAATGTGGGTGGAATAAAATTCGCGCAGGTCTGACGACCGCTCAAGAAGTTATTCGTGCCACGCTCCAAGAGGGAATTTAATGGCCACGTATGAATATCGAGCCAAGCAAGGTCCGGGACAAGATTCTGTTACGGGTGTTTTAGAAGCAGAAAGTCGTCTCGTCGCACTCGACAAACTTTCACAGCAAGGATATTTTCCGCTTTCTGTTGAAGAAATTATTGCCGCTTCTAAAAAATCGCGATGGACATTTCGGAATCCAGTTCCTCGAAAAGATTTAAGCTTATTCACAAGGCAACTCGCCGATCTTCTGGAATCGGAAGTGCCACTTCTCAAAGCATTAAGGTTAACGGAACGTCAGACTACTAACCCTGCGCTACTTCAAGTATTGCGAGAGATCCTTGAACAAGTCAAAGGAGGGAAATCGTTTTCTCAAGCCCTGCAAGACTATCCTTCTCTTTTTTCTTCGTTGTATGTGAGTTTGATCTATGCCGGAGAAGTCGGAGGGAATCTTTCTT
>Ga0206907_1096_pt1 | contig 11472 bp, 10 predicted proteins | sample Alteio_BWOrgHeat_80_FD_152951 | JGI IMG/M metagenome (GOLD analysis project Ga0206907, IMG submission 152951) | Enriched cells from forest soil in Barre Woods Harvard Forest LTER site, Petersham, Massachusetts, United States -... | ecosystem: Environmental > Terrestrial > Soil > Temperate forest >...
CTTTCTTTTTTTTCGAGGTTTGAAGCAGAAACTTTTGTATACCCTCGGCTTTCTTGCCTTTATGATATGGGGCGCCTTAGCGAATCGTCCTGCGGCACGACTAGTCACATCCAATTCCGATATACTCCTAATTGATTTTCATTCTCATACGATGCATTCCCATGATGGTAGACCTGGATTTTCCGCTACAGATAATATGGAGTGGCATCGTCGACAAGGTTTTAATGCGGCGTTTATCAGTGATCACAATACTCCTAATGCTTCCCATCAAGCGAAGGAACGTTCTCGTCGAGACTGGAAGATTACAGGGTATCGCTCGTTAGAAGGAAATGAGACAAGTCTTTATCAGACCCATTTAAATGTATTGGGTTCTCATCGTTGGATTGATAACCGTCCTTATGACACAGGCATGCTTGCTATTCCAAAGTTTGTTAAAGAGATGAAGCATGAAGGATATGTTGTTACTGCTAATCTTCCTGAATATTGGCGTTTCCATTGGTCCCAAGGTCGCATGGCGTTTCTTTCTTGGCCGGTGGATGGTTTTGAGATTGCCAACAGTGCTCCACGCGCGTTGGATTTTCCTCAGAATCTCAAGCAACAGATTATTCATTTTTGCGAACAACATGATTTATTTGTCGATGGTGCTTCAGATACACATGGGTGGGGATATGCGACCAGTGTTTGGAACGCGATGGTTGTTCCAGGATGGCAAACATTAGATCCCGATCAGCTTGAAAAAAATGTTCTTGAAAAGCTAAAAACCGAAGGACGATTCCATGCGGTTCAAGTATTAGAGCGCGTTAAATTTTTTCCTCATTCGTTTTGGGAACTAGCTATAAGTCCTTTCGGCAACGGAATCATTTTATTACGAACATTAGGATTTAAACGGGCGCTCAGTTTTTTTATTTGGACATGGTTTTTATATGTGTTATCGTCGATTCGCATCGGTCAACACTCACGTAGGTAAGGGTTATTTAAAAACGCTTATCACGACCTAACATACAGGAGATAACTGACATGAAAAAGTTGTATTTGCTTGCCGCATCACTGATTAGTTTAAGTGGGTTTCTACAAGCCGCGACCTATAAGATCGACCCTGATCACAGTACTGTTGGATTTAAAGTACGTCACTTGATCGGAAATGTATCGGGGCGGTTTGATAAGTATCAGGGAACATTTGTCTACGACAAAACAAATCCCTCAATTTGGAAAGCAGAAGCGACCATTGATGCCAGTAGTATCAATACCAATACAGCGAAGCGCGACGAACATCTTCGTTCTGCAGACTTCTTTGAAGTCAATACTTATCCAACGCTGAAGTTTGTTTCGACTAAAGTCACCGATGCACAAGGAAGCAAAGCCAAGCTCTTAGGAAATCTGACTATTCACGGTGTGACTAAACCCGTCGTATTAGATCTTGAAATGCTAGGGGAAGGTAAAGATCCTTGGGGGAATGAGCGGGCTTCGTTTGTGGCAACGACTCAAATTAACCGTAAAGATTATGGACTCACTTGGAACCAAGCCATTGAAACAGGTGGCGTTCTTGTCGGAGATGATGTTGCAATTACGCTCGAGATCGAAGGAATTAAACAGAAATAATCGGTGAAATGGTATCGAGCAGAATATGGAATCGAAGCCTTACTTTTGGGTCTTTTCATGGTATCTGCTTGTTTTTTTACCGCACTATTAGAATATCCCGCTTCTCCTTTTCGCCATGCCATTCCAGATCCCTTCATGCGAAGAATCTGGATTGGCTTGGCGATGGCGGGAACGGCTGTTGCACTGATCTATTCTCCGTGGGGTCAACGGTCTGGGGCTCATATGAATCCTTCCGTGACGTTGGCTTTTTGGTGGTTGGAAAAAATATCGAATCGTGATGCATTATTTTATATAGGCTTTCAATTCTTAGGGGGATTGGCAGGCGTTTTATTTATTTCAATGTTAGGGTATCACTGGATCTCACATCCTTCGGTCAATTTCATCGTCACAGAGCCTGGCTCCGATGGTTCTCTTGTTGCATGGATTGCTGAATTTGCAATTTCAGCTTTTTTAATGACAGTTATTCTTTTCAGTGGAAGGCATTCGTCTTTGATGCGATGGACAGGACTTTTTGCTGGAGGACTTGTGGCTGCTTATATTGCATTTGAAGCTCCTCTTTCAGGGATGAGTCTTAATCCCGCTAGAACGTTGGGATCGGCTATTCCAGCTCATGATTTTCATGCCTTATGGATTTATTTCACAGCCCCGCCATTAGGAATGTGGGTTGTCGCTGCAATGTCTAAAGGATTGAAGTTGCGATTACCGACTCATGCCAGTGTTTGTAAAGCGGATTTGCATCATCATTAGGAGAATAGGATGAATACTCAATACGACATCATCATCGTTGGCACCGGAGCCGGAGGCAGTACACTAGCTCATTCCTTAGCCCCTACAGGTAAAAAAATTCTTATTTTGGAACGAGGAGAATTTTTAGTTCGTTCGAAAGACAATTGGGATCCTGAAAAAGTATTCCGACAAGAAATTTATCACACGAATGAACGATGGATAAGCAAAGAAGGTCAAGAGTTTCGACCCGGTCAAGCTTATCTAGTGGGCGGAAATACCAAAGTGTTTGGCGCTGCCCTTCTTCGCATGCGAAAACGCGATTTTGGTGAGATTCATTACGAAGACGGCATTTCTCCTTCCTGGCCTATTCCCTATGACGATCTTGAGTCTCATTATCAAGAAGCGGAACGACTCTACTTTGTGCACGGAGAACGAGGAGAAGATCCGACTGAGCCTCCAGCCTCTAAGCCATTTCCCTATCCGAAACTCTCTCAAGAACCACGGATGCAAGAAGTTTTTAATCAGCTCAAAGGCGAAGGACTTAAACCCTTTCACTTGCCTATTGGTGTTCAACGCTTTGAAGACAATATTCCTGGAAGTCCATGCATTCGTTGTAATACGTGTGACGGATTTCCCTGTTTGACTAATGCGAAAGGGGATGCCGAACGTAGTTGTTTAATTCATGCGCTTGCTCACTCGAATGTTACGCTTCTTACTGGTGCTAAAGCTGAAAAGGTGGAAACCAATGACGCCGGAACGCGTGCGACTGCTATCCATGTTACACGACTCGGACGCTCAGAACGGTATGAAGCGGAAACAATTATTTTGTCTTGTGGATCGATCAACTCCGCTATTCTTTTGTTGAAATCTTCAACGTCTAAACACAAACGAGGACTAGCCAATTCCAGTGGTTTGGTGGGAAGAAATTATATGTGCCATACCAACTCCGCGATGCTAGCCATTGATCCGTTTAAAAAAAATCCAACCGTGTTTCAAAAGACCATGGCCATTAACGATTTCTACTTTGGAAATCCGGGGAACCCGATCGGACATATTTCACTGATTGGAAAAGCCACCGAAGGTATTCTAAAAGCCGAACGACCTCTAGCGCCTCGTTTTGTACTTAAGTGGATGGCGGAGCATTCAATGGATTGGTGGTTTACGACGGAGGATCTTCCTAATAAAAAGAATGGTGTCTCTTTGACACCCGAAGGACGCATTCGACTAGAATGGACGCCGAGTAATTTAAAACCACATGCTTTGTTGATCAAAAACTTTAAAAAAATTCTATGGAAGATTGGATTCCGAATTATGCTCACCCAATCAATGCCCATTAATGCGGTAGCCCATCAAGTGGGAACAACCGTTTTTGGAAAAGATCCTGCCAATTCAGTCCTCAATACAGAATGCCGTGCACATGATCTAGAGAATCTCTATGTCGTTGACGGAGGATTTTTCCCTTCGGCGTCTGCGGTTAATCCCGCGCTGACAATTGCAGCCAACGCATTACGCGTGGGCGATATTCTTAAAAAGAAATTGGATCTAAAGAAAGAAATGACGATGGCTTAGGTCCCTCTCCGCCCACACGCCGGGCACCTCCCCCAAAATAAATGGGGGGAGGGTTTCCTTGAGAGAATCCCTCTCCCAATCACTGGGAGAGGTCGAGCGCCGATCTTTGTAGGCGGCCGGGTGAGGGACCTTGAAATAGTATTCTTCGTACACTGACAACCATGCGTCATTCCTATGGAATCGTTGAATGAAAATAAAAATACTTTTTTTGTTCATGATCCCCATAGTCTTATGGGGAGAATCATCAGCTCCAGTCGTAGTCGAATCGTTTGAATCCCAAGGCTGTTCGAGTTGCCCGCCTGCTGAAAGAGTGATGGACATGCTCCAAAAAACGTATGGAGATTCGGCGATTCTGTTAACTTTTCATGTGGATTACTGGGATTCTTTAGGTTGGAAAGATCCTTTTTCAGATTTGCGCTATACCCAACGACAAAGCGATTACGCGCATGCATTGCATCAGGACTCTGTTTATACGCCAGAGATGGTCATTCAAGGAGAAGTGGGTTTTCTAGGCTCCGATGGCCGTCGAGCACGGACTGAAATTGAATCGCGTTTGCATCACATACAAGCTCGACCTCTCCATTTTAAGATTAGCCAATCTAAAGGCAATGCTTTACAACTGACATTAGCAGACCCTTTTCATCAATCGGCTGAAAAAGCGGTAATAGTGATTGTTGAAAATACACCGGATGTTCATGTTTTGGCCGGTGAAAATAAAGGAGAAATCATGAGTGGGCATTACGTTGTTCGCGATCTTCGTCCCATGTCCTCTTTTCAATCGAACCAATCATCTGCAGAAATTTTGTTAAATCCTATATGGAATTTAAATCAAACAAGTATCGTCGTTTTGGTATACGATCAAAATCATCTTATTACCGCTGCTCAACGTACGCCGATTCCGAAGGGGGTTTTATGAAATTATCACGCAAGTTTTTAATTCCTTTTTGTGTCATGAGTCTTGTTCCAAGTCTTCATGCTGAACTCAAAAGCAAGACTATTGAATACAAGGAAGGCAAGACAACGCTTGAAGGATATTTAGCGTATGACGATGCGATTCAAAGTAAACGTCCTGGTATTGTGGTTGTCCATGATTGGATGGGGCTTAGTGATTTTACGCGCGAGCGAGCAGATACACTAGCGAAGATGGGTTATGTTGCTTTTGCAGCTGATATTTATGGGAAGGGGGTTCGACCTAAGACGGCTAATGAGGCCAGTACATTGGCAAAGCTTTATAAAAGCGATCGCGCACTTCTTCGTTCCCGTGCAAAAGCCGCGCTTGATACGCTTCTTGCTCAGCCTCAAACAGATCCTTCCCGTATTGCAGCAATTGGTTATTGTTTTGGTGGAACCACTGTTTTAGAACTGGCTCGCTCGGGTGCGCCGCTTGTCGGGGTCGTTACGTTCCATGGAGGTCTAGACACACCCAATCCTCGCGATGCTACAAATATCAAAGCAAAAATATTAGCGCTGCACGGGGCAGATGATCCTTTTGTGCCAGCAAGTCAAGTAGCTGCATTTGAAAAAGAAATGACTGATGCCAAGGTAGATTGGCAACTCGTGAAGTATAGCGGTGCAGTTCATGCCTTTGCAGTTCCTTCAGCAGGCAATGACAATTCAAAAGGAGCTGCTTACAATGAAAAAGCGGCCCGACGTTCTTGGCAAGCCATGAAGGATTTCTTCGCTGAAATTTTTTAGGGACTTGCATTTAACTGATCTAGTCCACATACTTGAGGACTAATGAAGAGAACAAGCTTATCCAAACGATTACGTATTTATATTGCAGAGTCGGATATGTGTGAAGGTCGACCTTTGGTTGAAGTTCTGATGTCTTTGGCCAAAGATCAAGATATGGCGGGTTTAACTGCAACTCGAGCGCAGTTCGGTTATGGGACGCATTACCCGATGCAATCTTCTGTCGAACCTGAGCGTGTCGAGCGAATCCCCGTCGTTGTTGAAATTGTCGATGAGGCGGACAAAATTGATTACTATTCAAAATCAGTCGCACCTCTTGTCATCTTCGGTTTAATGACCGAAGAAACAGTCAGCATCCTCAAATACAACGCACATCCTCGTGTCCATCAACAACCCTCCTAGAATTCATATAAAGAAAAATATTTAGCTAAACCTTGTAATAATGTAAAAGGTTTCTGCACGTATAGTTAACTGAGGAAGGTCCTTGGTACTGAACAATAGGGAGGCAGTCTAATGAATAAAACGAACAAAGCGCTCTTGGGCGCAGCCATTGCCGGATTGACAGGAGTGTCAATGCTCGGAACTTCAGCTCAAGCTGCATCAAAAAATGTGCCATGCAAAGTATCTTCTGCTTGTGCTGGAAAAGGCGATTGTGGTGGGAAAGGCCATTCTTGCAAAGGTACCAATAAATGTTCACAAGCCAAAGGTGGCGATGGATGGGTATTACTTTCTGCGCCCGATGCGGATGCTTGTGCCCGCGCTGGCGGAACCGTTGCTGAAGATAAGAAGAGCTAATTGAGTTCCATGATGAGCCGATCGATTTCAGGCATTGGTTTAGGCCTTCGTTCGGTTCATTACGACGTTATCCTTGAACACCGTCCTGATGTTCCGTGGTTTGAAATTATTTCCGAAAATTACATGGGGCCTCAGGGCGGTTCAGGGGGTCGTCCTCTAGAAAAGTTAGAACAAATTCATCAGAACTATCCTGTTGTCATGCATGGTGTTTCTCTTAACATCGGTTCTGTAGATGCTCTCAACCTCGAGTATTTGAAACAACTCAAAGCCTTAGCGGATCGCCTAGGTGCTGAAACAGTTTCAGATCATCTTTGCTGGACAGGGGTCTCAGGGCAAAACCTTCATGATTTATTGCCCCTACCCTATACCCATGAAGCGCTAAATCATATTACAGATCGAGTCCAGCGCATTCAAGATATTGTCAAACGCCCACTCGTCCTTGAAAATGTTTCAACCTATTTAGCCTATACCCATTCTCAAATGACTGAGTGGGAATTTATTTCGAGACTTGTGGAACAAACCCACTGCGGTGTTTTGCTCGATGTGAATAATGTATACGTCAGTAGCCGAAATCTTAATTTTGATCCCATTGATTTTTTAAAAGGAATTCCCTCTCGCGCAGTAAAGCAAATGCATTTGGCTGGCTATTCAGAAAGTGGCAATATTTTGATTGATACACATGATCATCCAGTCACAGATCCTGTATGGGCGCTTTATGAAAAAGCACTCGATCATTTTGGAGACATTCCGACCCTTATCGAGTGGGACGATAAGATCCCTGAATTGAATGTCTTACAAATTGAAACAGCCAAGGCAGAGGCCATTCGAAAAAAAGTTTTTAAAAAGGAGAAAGTTCTTGTCTGATGCATTAGCTCCAACGCTGCCTGAGCTTCAATCGTGGATGCGGTGGCTCATTACAGAGCCTCAAGGAGTTCAAAGGGCATTAGAGAATCCTGTACATGAGCCTATCTTGCGATGTCTTCCAGCGATTGATCGCTCTGGATCGATCGATGTTCATGATCGCTTGCGCGTTTATTCAAATGCGTATTTCTTAAGACTGTTGGAAGTTCTTCGTGAAGAATATCCGGCGATTCAAAAAGTCATCGGTGTTGAATCCTTCGGCGTACTTGTTTGTGATTATTTAAAAGCGTATCCTTCTTCTTCTCCAAACATTGCTGATCTCGGAAAAGATCTTCCAGAATTTCTTAAGACCCATTCCATTTCTCAATCATTTCCTTATCTCTCGGATTTGGCATCGTTTGAACGTCTATTTCTCATGACAGTTTTCGCAGACCGAGCGCCTGATTTCGATTCGACACAACTTCAATCATTGAGTGAGAGCGAGTGGAGTGAAATTCGTTTTGTGTTAGATTCCAGCGTTCATTTTTTTCATTCTACGTGGCCCGTGGATCTCGTCTGGGATGTTCGAGATATTCAAGAACAGCCCGTTCCTCAAATAAACTTCTCCGATCGCAATCTCTTACTTTTTCGGGATCCACAATGGGTACGGGTTCGCGTTCTTTCAATGGAAGAGCGTGTCTTATTAGGTCATCTGAGTGAAGGAATGCCACTGGGACAAGCCTGTGATCAAACGCAAAGTGCATTTCCCGATTCTATTTCAGCCGAGCGCATTCAAACGTGGTTCGCGACTTGGATTCAGCTCGGTATTATTAAAGGAGTCCTTCTACCATGAAATCGATCGCCATGTTTCCCAAAACCAAAGAAGTCAAGTTGATCGACCATCCTGAGCCGACTATCACAAAACCGAATGAGGTTAAACTTAAAATTGAACAAGTTGGTGTTTGTGGCACTGATCGTGAGATTTGGTCATTCGAATATGGCCAACCGCCTATTGGATCTGATTATTTAATTACAGGACATGAATCTCTAGGACGAATTGTTGAGGTTGGTTCTGATGTCAAAACACTCAAAGTCGGCGATTATGTTGTTCCAACGGTTCGCCGCGGATGTCCGGAAAATTGTATTTCCTGTGCACACATGCAACCTGATTTTTGTTATACCGGTCATTTTACAGAGCGGGGGATTAATCAACGCCATGGGTTTATGTCCGAGTATGTTGTCGATGAAGAAGGTTATATGAACCTTATTCCCGATGATCTAAGGAAAGAGGCTATTCTTTTAGAGCCGCTAACGATTGCTCAAAAGGCTGTCATGCAAATCTTTATCATTCAAAGCCGACTGCATTGGGAATGTCGTTTGGAGGCTGGAAAAGAAAATAAAGGCTGCCATAATGCTTTGGTTTTGGGAGCGGGTCCTGTAGGGCTTTTGGCGGCAATGACGTTGCGGCTTCTGAATATGAATGTTTTTGTTGTCGCCCGTGCGCCAAAACCCAATAATCGAACTGAAATTCTCTCTGGAATTGGTGCGGAATACTATTCAACGAATGAATTCACGGCAAGCCAGATTGCTGGGAAAATAGGAAATTTGGATCTTATTTTTGAAGCGACCGGTGCAGCGAGTGCGTCTTTTGAATTCTTACAGGTATTAGGAACCAATGGTATTTTCATTTTTACCGGAGTTCCTGCTCCGATGAAAAATTTGACCATTGATGCCGGAACTCTCATGCGGAATATTGTTCTTAAAAACCAGGTCATATTAGGCACGGTGAATGCACCCAAGGCGGCTTTCGAAAATGGCATTCGGGATCTTCGTGAATTTAAGAAAAGATGGGGTAAACAAATCGATGCGCTGATTACGGGATATTTACCGTTACCCCGATTTAATGAAACATTTTCTAATCGACAGTCTGATGAAATTAAAACAGTCTTAACTCTTACTGATATTTAGATGAGCAATACCCAAACGGCTTCTCATCATTATTTAACTCCTGAACATCAACGGGTTGCTGAGACCGCAGCCCATACAGCGTATTGGGCTCGTTGGGGACCTTATGTCAGTGAGCGTCAATGGGGGACAGTTCGCGAAGACTATAGCGCTGATGGAACGGCCTGGGATTATTTTCCACATGAGCAAGCCCGATCGCGTGCCTATAGATGGGGAGAAGATGGATTATTCGGAATTTCCGATAACCATCAACGCTTATGTTTTGCCTTGGCCTTGTGGAATGAAAAAGATCCTCTTTTAAAGGAACGCCTTTTTGGTCTGACTGGAAAGCAAGGCAATCACGGAGAAGATGTTAAAGAATATTACTACTATTTAGATTCCACGCCGACGCATTCCTACATGAAAGCGCTTTATAAATATCCGCAAGCCGAATATCCATATCAACAGTTGCTCGATGAAACAAAGCGACGAACTCGGCTAGATCCAGAATATGAACTCATGGATACAGGTATTTTCAATCAAGATCGCTATTTTGATGTGTTTGTGGAATATGCAAAATCAGATATCGACGATGTCTTGATCACAATTCGAGCTGTTAATCGCGGACCTGAGGCGGCCCCTCTTCATTTGCTTCCAACCCTTTGGTTTCGCAATACATGGGTATGGGGTCGGAGTAAAGAACCTAAACCCTCTCTTTGTCTCGAAGGTTCTCATGTCTTAGCGCAACATCCGACATTGGGATCAATGATTTTATCCGGTGATACGCCGACTGATATCTTGTTTACAGAGAACGAAACCAATTATGAGTGTTTATTTCAGACACCGAATCCGTCCCCGTATGTAAAAGATGCGTTTCATCGCTATGTAATCCACGGTGAGTCGAACGCTGTTAACCCTGCTAAAACAGGAACCAAGGTTGCGTTTCATTATCATAAACAGTTAGCTCCTAACGAAGAGTGGGTCATTCATCTGCGATTATGCGCACCGAATAAAGGTACGGGCGATTTTAATGCCATTGTCTCTCAACGTTTATCTGAAGCAAACGATTTTTATCAACACGTTACTCCTCATACTTTAAATGACGACGCCCGCATGGTTCAACGCCAAGCGTTTGCCGGAATGTTGTGGAGTAAACAGTACTATGGTTTTATCGTAAAGGAGTGGCTTGAAGGCGATCCTACGATGCCAACCCCTCCGGAATCACACCAGCATGGGCGCAATTCTTCTTGGGAGCATCTTTATTCCGAGGATATTTTATCGATGCCTGATAAATGGGAATATCCTTGGTTTGCGGCTTGGGACTTGGCTTTTCATTGTATTCCCTTAGCCATGATCGATTCCGATTTTGCAAAACACCAGCTCATTCTTTTGACAAGAGAATGGTACATGCATCCCAATGGTCAAATACCAGCTTATGAATGGGCTTTTGGCGATGTGAATCCACCTGTCCATGCGTGGGCCGCATGGCGAGTCTATAAAATTGACAAAAAGAACAACGGCAAACCTGATCTTTTATTTTTGGAACGCGTATTTCAAAAACTGTTGCTTAACTTTACGTGGTGGGTTAATCGCAAAGATGCCGAAGGCAATAATATCTTTCAGGGTGGTTTTTTAGGACTCGATAATATTGGAGTGTTTGACCGAAATATTCCTCTTCACGGTGCACATATTGAACAGTCCGATGGCACGAGTTGGATGGCGATGTATTGTTTAAATTTACTTAAGATTGCGACAGAGCTCGCGCATCACAACAAAGCCTATGAAGACATTGCCAGTAAATTTTTCGAACATTTTCTTTATATCTCAGCCGCCATGCGATCAAAAATGGGGGGAGACGAATCATTATGGGATGAAGAAGATGGGTTCTTTTACGACAATTTGCATTTCTCTGATGGTCGTCATCTTGTTCTTAAAGTACGTTCCTGCGTTGGATTAATCCCCTTATTTGCTATTGAAACATTAGAAATTTCCTCTCTTCTACAATTGCCTGGTTTTGCCAAACGCTTAAGTTGGTTTTTGGAAAATCGGCCGGACTTATCCAAAGATGTGACTTGCGAAGGAGAAGCCGGAGTGTGTGAGCGACGCTTATTATCAATCGTTACTCCTGACATGTTGCGTAAGATTCTGAATAAGATGTTGGATGAATCAGAATTTTTAGGAGATTATGGGGTTCGAGCGCTTTCCAAATTCCACAAAGATCATCCTTATAAGATTCAGTTTGATGGTCAATATCACGAGGTGACCTATGAACCTGCGGAATCTTCGAGTGGCCTATTTGGGGGAAAC
>Ga0206907_1097_pt1 | contig 11321 bp, 11 predicted proteins | sample Alteio_BWOrgHeat_80_FD_152951 | JGI IMG/M metagenome (GOLD analysis project Ga0206907, IMG submission 152951) | Enriched cells from forest soil in Barre Woods Harvard Forest LTER site, Petersham, Massachusetts, United States -... | ecosystem: Environmental > Terrestrial > Soil > Temperate forest >...
CGCCGCTGAGGTGGCCGGGACCCGAAATTGAGGATCGTGGGACCGTGCGGTACGGCAACGGCAGCATCACCGCCGAATTTCCGATCTAAGCCGGTTTCAGGTTCGGTCGCGGTTTCGGAGAATGAGGACGGATGGCAACGCCACCCCGGTGGCACAATTCTATCGCCTTATACCCGGTATTCCGAAGCCGCGCCGCGCCGATCGCTCTGCCAACGGCATGATCTCGATGCGCGGTTACCGCTATTGCGAGGCCCTCACCACGGCCTCGGCATTTGGTTGGTATTTCTATCCGCCCATCAACTTTGCCCTTCTGCTGGAGGGCAACGAAATCTCTTGGACTTACGAAGGCGCTGACGGGCGTTATCCCCTTGGCGGAACGCAGTTCCCCGGCTTTCGCCAATTCTTTGAAAACAAGGCGCCTGAAGCTGTCCGACGCCTGGCGCCCCCCTTTATCACGGCGTCCCCCGAACCCGGCGTCGTCCAAATATGGTGTGGTTATCTCGCGCGGACAGCACCCGGATGGGGGCTTCTCTCGCGTCGTCCGGCTAATATTCCGATCACAAAGCCCTACGACTATTTCGAGGGAATCATCGAAGCCAGCCGCTGGTTCGGACCTGTTTTCACCAACATCAGGCTGACGCGAAGCGACGCCTGGATCGATTTCCACAAGACTGTGCCGCTCTTTCAGTTGCAGCCCGTTCTGCAGGAGTGCTACGGCAAGCCGGCCTTTGAGGTCCTCGAATTCGACGATCTCACTGCCGCTGACTGGGACCGATACGAAGCAACCATGGCGCCTAACGCGAATAATATGCGCAGTCCCGGACACTATGCGGTCGACACGCGCAAGCGGGTTCGAAATGAGGATACCGAGCAAGTCCCTGACGTAACCGATTAGCTATGACCCCGCGCCGTCTGGCCATCCAGTTGATGATCGCGCAGGCGGTGCTATTTGCGGCAGAGACCGCAGCCGTTCACCAGATTGGAACCCGGCTTTCGGTGATGCAGCTCGCCTTGCTTCGTGGCGTGGGAGGCGTGTGCCTTGTGTTTCTGCTTGCTCGCAAGCTCGGCCTTGCCGTGATGCGCACCAGTCAGTGGCGCCTACAGCTGGCGCGCGGTGCGGTCTCGCTCTGTTATCTTTGGGTGATGATGTACTCGTTCGCACGGATGCCTTTTGCCGATGCGACGGCGATTTCCTATACGCAAGCCGCCTATATCGCGATGTTTTCCGTTCTGATCCTGCATGAGACGGTCGGACGTGATCGATGGCTGGGCGCGGCGATCGGCATTGCTGGTGCACTGCTCATTGCCAAGCCCGGTTTTGGGGGCTGGCATTTGGCCTATCTGGTTGCCCTCGCGGGAACGAGTCTCAACGGCCTTGCCTTTGTTCTCAATCGCTATCTGCAACGCGAAGATAGCGAGGCGACCACGATGTTCTACACGAACGCCGTGGCCGTTCTTGGCAACGTGCCGGTGCTGTTTATGACTAGCTCCCCCTCGCTCGAGGTGCTGCCCTGGCTACCCGGCGTGCTGATCCTGGGGCCACTCGGTATGTATGCCGGCATCGTTGCGGTGAGACATGCGAGCGCGTCGGCTCTAGGCCCTTACACGCTACTACGGCTTGTTATCTCGTTCGCCGCTGGCATTGCCGTTTTTCACGAAGCACCAGACGGTCTTGGCTGTTTGGGTGCGGCGCTCATCCTCGCGGGGTGCATCCTGGCCGGGCGAGGGCGCGACGGGACAACGATAGGCCGTCCCTCCGGTTGGGGGGTTCAGGTGCCCTGATGCCTCACGGCATCGCGGCCACATGTGGGCAACACACGTTTGGGGGCAGCAAGTCCGCTTTCGAGCAGCCGTTCCAAATTGATTCCGCCAAGAACCCGAGTGCTTCAGTTTAGGGCGTTGGTGCGTAGCGAGTGAAAACGTAGTCACGGTCCTTCCCGGGCAAGTGGCAGGGAAAGCATTTTTCGTGCAACGCCTCGTTGCCGGGTTTGCCGTTCGTGAAGTCGGCAAATCCCCAGCCGCCCGAGGTCGCAAATTTATTTGAGTCCTTGATCATGAATTGAACATTCACGGCGGACCCGGCAAAGGTTGATTCGAGGCCGAGGCCCGGAAAACCGGCGGCTAAGGCTTGATTATCTGCATCTGACGATTCTTCATTCCAATGCAGCGCGGCGATGATCGAACCGTCTGGGAACGGCAGAGTGCCGTTGCGGAAGGCCTTGATCGCAAGATCGTTGCCCAATTCGGCACGCAACTGCTTGAGCTCGCCTCCAGCACCTGGCAGTTGCTTGCCTGTCAGGCGCTTGACTGAGATCAAGTGCCAGTCACGATATCCTTGAGGGAGTTTGATCCCATAGATCGGCACAGCCTCGCCGTCCGATTGTCCGGAGACAGGAGCCGTGGTGGCGACCGCGCCTACGAGCGCCCCAGCCCCAACCAGCACGAAAACAATCCGTCTCATAACCGCCTCCTTGCTGTCGGTGACTGGATCCTGTTCTTAGCGGTTTGTGCCGCTATCCACGAAGCGACTTGAATGCTGCGCGCATTACAGCCGTAGCGGCTTTATCGCACAGGCCCGCACCGGCAAGGCGTCGCCGCGTTGAGCGGCGGCTCCCAACCGGCCCAGCGGCATCCTGCAGCACATGACACATGGCGAGCGCCAGATGGCGATGCCAACCTGGCCGGTGCGCTTCAACGAGATTCCGGCCAAAATCTAGGCGGCACCGCTGCTGGGCGAGCACATGGTCGAGGGGCTACACGACTGGCTCGGCCTCGACGAGGCAGCCGTGACGGCCCTGCGTAGTGACAGCATCATCTGAGGGATCAGCTCGCGCCGCCGGGATCGTTGGCTCCGGGCGCCCGCGGATCACCGTGGGGCTGTTCCCGCGTCGAGGAATGGGCGGCGGTGGCTACCCCCCGGGTGAAACGGATAAGGATGCTCTGCGGGTCGATGAGCCAGCTTTCGGGGCACCGTTGCGCGGATGTCCGCTTAGAACGGTGGAGGGCCGACAATCTCCCAGCCGTGTCGCTCCGCGATCCTGACAAACTCGCCGTCATCGAGCGTCGGTGAGATTTCGGAATGGCCCGCTAGCTCCTCGAATAGGCCGCCAGCGCGGCCCGGCATATAAAGGAACAGCACGCGGCCGGTCTCGGCTCCGGTGCTCTTCCAGGCATGAGGGATGTCGCGGGGCATAAAGGCGCTGGTTCCGGGCCCGCCGATCGTGATCTGGTCGCCGATCTTAAATGTGATCTCGCCGCTCAGGACGTAGGCCACCTCGTCGCTGTCGTGATGGAGGTGCATTGGGGTCACGGTGCCGGTCGGCGCTGTCTCCTCGAACATCATCACGCTTTGTTTGGTATCGCCGTTCTGCAGCTTGAGGACGGATTTGCGTCCCGGCTCCATCGACCATATTGGCCCGTCACCGGACGCGACAACGATTCCGTTTGGGTTCATTGGATCCCCCTCTGTTCAATTGAACCGAATTCCTATTCCAAGCGATTTTGAGCGCAAGATCGTCTCTTCTGGCGTCTCCGGCAATAGACGATCGCGGTTAGCGTCCATAGGCGCAGAAGCGGAGAGTGCGCCGCGCCGCAGCGGCGCGATCCCTGGGTTGCATCGGCATCGCAGGTCTCGCAGTGTGAGCCGGGCTCGCGCCATTATGCGACAGACCAGGCGGAGAGAGGTGGAGATGCGCCACTACATGCAAACCCTGCGCGAGCGCGGCGAAATCCTCGACGTTCACCGTGCGGTCGACCCAAAGCACGAGCTGGCGGCCGTGACTCAGGCGGCGATGCGGCGCTGGAATAAGCCGATCCTGTTTCACCGCGTCGCCGGCACCACGCTGCCGGTGCTGACGAACCTTTATGGCTCGCGCGAGCGTCTGGCCGATATCATCGGCATCGCGCCGGACGATTTCTGCCGGCAATGGACCAACTTAACAGGTCTTGGCAGCGCAGTCGCCGGACCGCTAAAGCGAGAGGTACCGGCGGCGCCGGACCTTATCGAATGCCAGCTCAGCGACCTGCCGCTCTTGACCTACAGCGAGCGCGACGGTGCGCCCTACTTCACATCCGCGATGTTCGTCGCCAAGGAGCCTGAGACCGGCGTGCCCAATCTCTCGTTCCACCGCTCAATGTATATCAGCGACGAGGAATTGCGCTGCCGTCTCGCGCCGCGCCATCACCTGACGCTCTATCACGAGAAGGCGGAACGAATGGGTCGTCCGCTCGAGGCGGCGATGCTGATCGGCCCGCCGCCGACCGCTTTTCTCGCCGCGGCTGCACCCGTGCCGTACGATGTCGACGAGCTCGAAGTCGCCGCCCAGCTCGCCGGCGCGCCGATCGAGATGCGCCCGTGCCGGTATATCGACCTAATGGTGCCGGCGACCACGGAGATCGTCATCGAAGGACGGTTTTTGCCGAACGAGCGGCGCCCCGAAGGACCTTTTGGCGAATTCATGGGCTATTATGTGCCGGTCGGCCCGCAGGCGGTGTTCGAGGTTCTGGGCGTCACGCGGCGGCCTGATGCCGTATTCCACAGCATCCTGTGCGGCTCATCGGAAGAGGTGCTGTCACTCGAACTTTCGGTTGCCGCCAACATCTACCAGCGCGTCAGCGCGGTCTTACCCGGCATCGTCGACGTCACCTGCCAGCCCTTTGTGCTGCACACCGTGGTCAAGATCCAGCAGCAATACGAGGGGCACGCGCGCCAGGTGCTGATGGCGGTGCTGGGCGTCGAGCCGACCTGGGCCAAGGCTGTGACCGTCGTCGACGAGGATGTCGACATCTACGACATGAACGACGTGATGTGGGCGGTCCTGACACGCTCCCGGCCCGACCGCGACACAATCATCATCCCGGACACGCCAACCTTTTATCGCGACCCGCACCGCGACCACTGGGGCCGCATCGGCACCGACGCAACGGCGCCCTATGAACGTCGCGGCGATTTCGTCCGGAAGCGGATACCGGGCGCCGACACCGTCGACCTCACTGCCTATTTCGACCGCTGGCCGGAGTAAGCAAACCCGGCGGTCGGGAGCCGGCGCGCGTCGGCATTACGTTCGCGGCCTCATACAAGAGAGTACGCACCCGCCGATCGCCGCACTTCGAGATGCCGCGGGTTAGTTAATCGCGCCCGATTGATAGCGCCGCGGCGCCAGACCGAGATAGGCGCCGATGTCGCGGGATCGCCGAAAGCGGGTGGGATCGTCAACAGCGGCAGTGAAGGCAAGCCTCGGATGCCCCAACCATCTGTCTGATGTCCGCGTCGATCTAGTGTTCGGAGCAGGAATGGTAGACGGCGCGCGGTTGAGGCTATCGGGGGCCGTCGAGGGCCGCTAACATCGCCGCCAAGATGGGCCGTGAGCCCGCGGTCTTTTCATGAGGCCGACCAAACGGGAGGAACATGGACGCAAGCGGCGGGGATGCTACGCGTCTGACGCTAGTAGGCCATAAGAGGCTGGATAGGCGCGCCTGGGCGCTGCGGGACGTGTTCGAGCGGGCTTTCACCGCCGTCGCGGTACTTCCCACGTTCACGGTGATGCTCTGTATCTTCGGCATCCCGTTATTGTTTTCGCTCTATCTCAGTTTTACCGGTTGGGCGCCCGGCGAGGCCCTGTTCAACGAACACTTCGTTGGCCTGGCGAACTACCAAGATCTGCTAACCGATCCGGTCTTCATCGGCTGCTTGGGGATCACCTTCTGTTACACGGTTGCGACCGTGGCCGCTCAGATGGCGCTGGGTCTCGTCATTGCGCTGCTCCTTAATATCGACCTGCCATATATGCGCTTTCTGCGCGCGGCGCTGGTGATACCGATGATGATCACGCCGATCGTCGGCGCGCTGTGTTGGAAGCTTCTGCTGGAACCCAGCCTCGGGTTCGTCAATTACCTGATCGGGCAAAAGATCGTGTGGCTGGGCCAGCCGGGCACGGCGCTGGTGGCGGTCTGGGTGGTCGGAGTCTGGCAGAATACCCCATATGTGGCGCTGATCCTCCTAGCCGGCCTACGGTCATTGCCGAGCGAACCGCAGGAAGCTGCCGCAATCGACGGGGCCAGTTGGCGGCAAAGCTTTTGGCACATCACACTGCCATTGCTGCGGCCCTATCTACTGGTGGCGCTGCTATTGCGGGTCATTTTCGAGTTCCGCGCCTTCGACAACATCTACGCGCTGACGGGTGGGGGGCCGGCCAACGCGACGATGGTCATGTCGATGTTTACCTACCTCGCCTCGTTCGTGCAGTTCGATTTCGGTCTCGGCGCCGCGGCCTCGTGGATCATGCTGCTGATCTCGATGGTCACGTGCCTGTTCTTTATCGTGACGATCCGGCGTCGGGAGGCGAATTGATGGCCGCGGTGGCTGGATCGCGGCGGGTGCGCCGGCTACGGGCCGGGGCCGTCTATGCTGCATTGATCGCATTGACGGTGATTTTCCTCTTCCCGCTTCTCTGGGTGCTTGGGCTGTCATTGAAGACGCGCCTGCAGGTGTTCGCCGACCCGCCGCTGTTTGTCTGGTGGCCCACCTTCGAAAACTATCTCGACGTGCTCTCTCGGTCGGATTTTCTGCTGGCCTTCGCCAACACGCTCGTGGTCTCGGGCAGCGCCGTGACATTGTCACTTTGTGTCGGCGTACCGGCTGCCTACGCCTTCGCGCGCTTTCCGTTCGCCGGTCGGTCTCTGCTCTTTTTCGCGCTGCTGGTCATGCGAATGCTGCCGCCGATCGCCGTCCTGGTGCCGATGTACGTGCTGTTCAGCAAGCTGGGCCTGGCCACGACGCGATTCAGTGTGGTGCTCGCGTACTCCACCTTTGCCCTGCCCTTGGTAGTGTGGATCATGCGCGGCTTCTTCGAGGATTTGCCGAAGGAGATCGAGGAGAGCGCGTGGATTGACGGGGCCAGCCGTTACCGCGCCTTTCTCTTGATCGTGCTGCCGCTGGCAAGGCCCGGGATGGTGGCGGCCGCCATCCTGTGCCTCCAGTTAGCGTGGAACGATTTCCTCTTTGCCGCCGTGTTGACCAACAATGCCACGCAGACCTTGCCGGTGAAGATGATGAGCTTTTCGGCCGGCGACTCTGGCGTCGACTGGGGCGGCCTGACGGCGTCCGGCATGCTGGTGATCCTGCCGATGATAATTTTCGCGTTTATGGCGCAGCGTCACCTCGCTTCGGGGCTGTCCTCCGGCGCCGTAAAAGGCTGAACCAAGACAAAAAGGGGATAAACGCCATGCCCGTATTGAACCGCCGCCGTTTGCTGATGACTGCCGCCGCCGGCGGCGTCATGGCCGCCGCACCGCTGGCACGGGCACAGAACAAGCCGGATAAGCTTGTCTATATCGGGGACAATCAGGGCGGCTGGAAGCGCACCTTGACCGAGGAAGTCGGCCCCGCCTTCGAAAAGGAGACCGGGATCAAGGTGGAATTCACCTTGATGCCTCCTGACGCGTGGCAGGCGCGAATGAAAGCCGAGTTCGGCGCGGGTTCGAGCGGTATCGACATCGCGCAATGGAGCGTCGGGATGGCGGGTTGGATTTCGCCGCACATGCTCGACCACCAAGAAGTGCTCAAGACCATCGAAGCACGCGATCCGTCCTTCGAATGGGCCGACTTTCTCACTGGGGCCAAGCTCGCCGCCACCTACGACGGCAAGCTCACCGGTATCCCCTACCGCACCACCACCGGCATCCTGGTGTACCAGAAGGCGCTTCTCGAAAAGGCCGGTTTTGCAGCGCCGCCCAGAACCTTCGCTGAATTCGAGAAGGCGGCGTTGGCCCTCAATTCGCCGCCCGATCGCTATGCGTTCGGCTTAATGGGCAAGCAAGGGGCTGGCCTTTATCCAACCCTTGCCTCGTGGTTGTACTCCGCCGGCGGGCGGTTGGTGGATTTCAAGACCGGCGAGATCTTCATCAACGACGACAAGGGGGTGACCGCGCTCCAATTCATCGCTGATCTCGTGGTCAAGGATAAGGTAACACCGCCCGAAGTCACCACCTGGGAGTTCGACGAGATTATCGCCGGGGGCCAGCGCGACCGCTATGCGATGGCACAGACCTTCGCCCCGTACATGACCCTAATCAACGACCCTGCACTATCGAAGACAGGCGGGAATTGGTCTGCCGACTTGGTGCCTGGCTACACCGACAAGAGCCAGAGCCGGAGCTGGGTCGACGGGCATTTCCTCGCAGTCCCGAAATACGCAAAGAACGCCGACTGGTCTATCGAGTTTATCCGCATGGCGTGCAGCAAAAAGTGGCAGCTGCGTTCGATGGAGCGTGGCAACGCGCCGCCGCGCGGTTCGGCGCTGAATGACCCGATCATGGCCGAGAAGCTCGGCTGGCCGCCGATGGCCGCGCGCTCCATCGAGACCGGCTTCCCCACCCCGGCTCATCCGGTATGGACCACCATCGAGCTGACGCTTCGCACCGGCGTATCGGAGGCCCTGCAAGGTCAGAAAACCGCCAAGCAGGCGCTAGACTCGGTGGCCGCGGACTGGCAGCGCACGTTGCGCCGCGCCGGCATTGGGCGTGCCTGATCAAGCGAATGCGGAAGGCCGACGCTTCCTCTTCGTGTCGGCTGTGGGGCAAACGCCGCCATCTACCCGTCGGTGGGCATTCGACCGCTTTGCGCCGTAAGCGACGGACGATCACGGCCGCAGTTGCGCGTCATAACATCCTTTAACTTGTGAGTTGCTCTGGCGATTTGCCGCCGGCGTGATCCGGGTGCTACGCCTGACTTTGGGGAGGTCGACGATTGCCGCCGGATACCGCATTCCTTATCCTGTCATGATGCAGCTCGCTTCAAAAATCTACGACGTCGATGATGTCTGGGTAGCGCAGGAATTGTTCCATGCCAATGGCTGGACCGACGGGTTGCCGGTCGTGCCACCTACACGCGAGGCTGTTGCGGCGTGCCTTGAGTGGGCCGGGGCCGATCCGGCGCAACTGATCGGGGTCGAGCCGGTGCGGGGCGTGGCGATCACCGCCGAGAAGCTGGCGATCAACGCTGTCATGGCCGGCTGCCTGCCGATGCACTTCCCGGTGGTGCTGGCGTGTTTCGCCGCGATGCTGCGGCCGCCCTTCCTGTTGCACGGCGCCACCGCCTCGACTGGCGGTTGTGCCGTGCTGATCGTGCTAAACGGGCCGATCCGCAAGGAGATCGGCGCGGTAGGTTCGTTCAACGCGCTCGGCAATAGCGACCGCGCGACCGCAGTGATCGGCCGGGCGATCCGGCTCGCCCTCATCAACATCCTCGAAGTGCGACCCGGCGGCATCGACCGCTCGACACTCGGTCATCCCGGCAAATTCTCGTTCTGCATCACCGAGGAAGAAGAGGCGACCGGCTGGGTGCCGCTTTCGGTACAGCGTGGTCTGCCGCCCGAGATGTCGGCGGTCACCGTGATGGCGGCCGGCGCCCCGCGTCAGATCATGAACGAGTGGACCACCGCGCCCGAGGAAATCCTTGAAACCTTTGCCGCGGAAATCCGCGCCAATATGCGGCATTACTCGATTTGGCCGGGCAATTACGCGATTGTTGTGCCGCAGCAATTGCGCGAGCACCTCGAAAACGCCGACTGGGACAAGACGCAGATCGCCGAGTTCGTGCATCGCCGCGCCCGCGTTTTCCGCCGCGAATGGGCTGAGGTCGGTAAGAGTGCCGTCGTGCGCGACCGCGGCGACAGCGAATACGCAGCGATGGAAAGCCCGGATCAGCTGTTGGTGATTGCGGCGGGCGGTCCAGCCGGTGGGTTTGGCGCGGTCATCCCGCCCTGGCTCGGCGATAAGAGCCGCGCTGTCACCGAAGCGATCGGGGTCTGCCTCGATTGCGGACCCGGACATCAATGAGGAGAAGGCCGATGCCGCTGCAGGTTCTCGATCCGACCAATGAGACGGCGCCGCCCCTAGGGCAATTGGCGCCGCGCCTCGAAGGTCTCGCCGGCAAAACAATCGGCTTTATTTCGAATGGCAAGGAAGGCACCAAGGGCTTTTTCGGCCATCTCGACCGCATCCTGCGCGCGCAATATGGTGTCACGCAGACGGTGATGCGGGTGAAGTCGAATTTCAGCGCCCCGGCCGATCCGCCTATCGCGGCGGAAATCCCCGGTTGGGACGCGGTGGTCAGCGGTATCGGCGATTGAGGCAGTTGCTCGTCGTGCAGTTTGCATGACGCAGTGACCGCCGAGCGCCACAACATCCCCGCGCTGGCGGTGATGACGGATCGATTCGTCAGCGCCGCGGAGCTGATGAGCCGCGTGCTAGGCATGCCTGGCTATGAATTCATGGCGATCCCGCACCCAGTCAGCAGTGCCGACGACGCGGCGCTCTGCAACATGGCCGGCGCCACCGCCGCTCGGATGGCACAGATGCTGGTGCGGCGCTAAGGACGGCGATCCGCTCGCCCATAAAACTCATCATTCCCGCGCAAACGATGCTGCACCGGGATGGCTTTTCCGAAGAGGCACTCTACAGCCCCGAGCCCGCGTCGGCAGCATCTCGGCCCGCTCCGACCAAATGGCGGCTCTGGGGGCTCCATTGCGGTCGTTGCCTCGGGCCGGGCGAACAAATCAGCCTCGCCTGACCGAGGTACTGACGAAGACCGTCCATCTCTTCGCTTTTTAGGAAATCGTGCAACCGGCATGAGAGGCAGTGCGTAGTAGGCAGCGCTGCTACCGACGGAACGGAGGCACCCATGTCTCAAAGAGCCCACGAAGCTGCGAGTGGCAAAATCAGGCTTCATCCTTTGCCGCCCGAGGGCTTCGACCCGCGCGCTGCATCGCCGCGTGAATTGAGGCGCTACGGCCTGCCACAGCGACCCGATCCGGCGATCCGCCCACAGTTGGCGGCTCGCTGGGACCAGATTTTCTCCCGCAAGTTCACCTATATTACGCCGACCTTCCGGCCGATGCACGGGTTGCTGCCTGGTATCGAGCGCCGGCGGCCTCCGCGGCAGGACCTCGTGACCTATACGCTCCCCACATGGTCGGGCGCTGTGGTTCACGTCACGCCTGGCGAGACCTTCACCTGGGTGTTGGGTCAGTGGAATGTCCCCGATGTCGAGCCCGCTGCCGACGGTCAGGGCGACTGGTATTCTCTCGCCTGGATCGGCATCGACGGAAATACCGACGTTACCCAAATCGGCACGTTGCAATCAGTATCGACCGACTCTCACGGCAACATCAGCAAGAACTGTTACGCCTGGTATGAATGGTATCCAAATTCCTGGACAGCGATCACAAACTTTCCGGTTGATTTCGGAGACACCATGCTTGGCCTGATTTGCCTGGACTCTCCAACCGAGGCGTTCTTCAGCCTGCTCAACCTGACCAAGG
>Ga0206907_1098_pt1 | contig 11270 bp, 13 predicted proteins | sample Alteio_BWOrgHeat_80_FD_152951 | JGI IMG/M metagenome (GOLD analysis project Ga0206907, IMG submission 152951) | Enriched cells from forest soil in Barre Woods Harvard Forest LTER site, Petersham, Massachusetts, United States -... | ecosystem: Environmental > Terrestrial > Soil > Temperate forest >...
CATTGGCAGATTACAATAAAGCCATTGAAATTAACCCCGACTATGTTCTCGCCTACAATAATCGTGGCAATGTGAAGAAAGAGAAAGGCGATTGGAACGGCGCGTTGGCAGATTACAACAAGGCCATTGAAATCGAACCCAACCATGTTCTCGCTTATTACGGACGCGGTGCTGTTAAGTCTGAAAAAAATGATTGGGGCGGTGCGCTGGCTGATTACGACAAAGCCATTGAACTTAAGCCTGACTTTGCCGAAGCCTATTTTACGCGTGGGGCTGTAAAACAGGCCAAACATGACTTTGCTGGAGCACTCGCGGATTTTACCAAGGCCATCGAACTAAAACCCGCTTTTGCCCAAGCCTATGTCGCACGTGGCAACCTAGAAAAATACAAAGGTGACGCAAACGGCGCGCAGGCCGACTTCAAAAAAGCCACCGAATTGAATCCAAAAAACGCGAGAACTAATTAAAATAAATTTTGTGGTCGAAAGAAAAAGCAGCCAAAGAAATAATCGAATAACTAAAAGAAGTTGAGCAACATATAAAGAATTAGCTGCCATGATAACCACACGAAAAGAAACGACACTAGCAAGAGAGCGTTTGCATTGGGGAGTCTTTATTCCCGCTTTGTTGGCCGTGTTTTTCCTGACTGTGGGGGCAATACCAATTTTGTTTTTCCTAAACTTAACGGCAAATATGACAAGCCAACTTAATCATCAGGAAGTGCATACAGGTTGGATTTGGTTGATTGCTTTCATGCCCGATTTAGCAATTGGCGGGACAGTGCTATTGGTCACATGGCTTGCGTATTCACATTCAGAAATCACGCTCACGAGCCAGAGGTTGATTTTTCGCACTGGGTTTTTATCGCGCATGGCTGGAGAATTGCCTTTGCAGAATGTTGAAACGATTTTCATTTTTGAACCTCTTCTTGGACGCCTTTTTGGATTTGGGACGATTCTAATAACTAGCGTTGGCGGTGCGAGTTTTCCCCTCCGTTTCATTGGCTCGCCGCAAATCTTCCATGCAACCCTGCAAAAGGCCGTGGCGGACGCCAAAGCCCCCAGCAAACCCGTTTCCAAGCCGGTCACACCTCAACAAGATGATGATTCGCGGTTTATGCCCAAGGGGTAAGCACAAGTTCAAACGAAAATGACCATGCACTTCACCAGCTTGAAAGATTTCTTGCTCAACAAAATGAGCATGAGCCACATTTACCAGCCCTTGCTGATACGCGCTCTAATTGACTCCGGCGGGTCGGCCACAGTTCGGCAACTGGCACAGGATTTTTTGAGCCAAGATGAAAGCCAGTTACTCTACTACGAAAAACGCATCAAAGAGATGCCCGCAAAAGTTCTGCAACGGCATGGAGTCATCACCAAGCAGGACAATCTCCTCTCGCTATCGGTGGGACGGTTGACACTGGAACAAAAAGCTGAACTGCGGAAAATCTGTGACCAGAAACTCCAAGATTTCATCATCAAGAACGGAATCAGCATCTGGGATTATCGGCTCATTGACAATAAAGGCATCAACGATGTTTTGCGCTTTCGGGTGCTGAAGGAAGCGAAGGGTCGTTGTGCCCTCTGCGGCGCATCCAACAAAGATTTTCCCCTACATATCGACCATATCATTCCCCGCTCCAAACGCGGCAAGACCGAATACGAAAATTTGCAAGCCTTGTGCGAAAAATGCAACTGCACCAAGGGCGATAAGGACGACACCGATTTCAGACAATACGGAGGCGAGGAAAAACCTGTCGGAATTCCGTTCTTCGAGAAGGAATGGATTTTGGAGAACGAAAATGCTTTCGCCGTTCTGGACGGATACCCAGTTTCAGTGGGGCATACCTTGATTTGTCCGAAACGAAGCTTTGCTGATTTGTTCGATGCCTCACAGAAGGAAATTGATTCCGTCTGGCAACTGGCGAACATTCGGAAAAAGCATCTGGTTCAAAAAGACCGCTCGATAACCGGTTTTAATTTCGGGGTAAATTCGGGCATCGCAGCAGGACAGACCGTTTTGCACTGCCATTTCCATTTGATTCCTCGTCGAAATGGAGACACCAAAAATCCAACGGGTGGGGTCAGGGGAGTTATTCCCGAAAAAATGAATTATCGTTAGTCATACTCGCTTCCACAAAGTTCCACCCATGCTGTCCCACAACGGCAACAAGTCTGGGTCATCAATCGCCAATTTCTGAACAGTTTTTTCGTCTATCGCAATTGCCTTTTTTAACCACCTTTCGGCTTCCTCAAAGTCAAATTTCTGCGAGCAATAACAGGCGATATTAAAAGGAAACTGGCATACACGCGGAAATTTTGATTCGGCTTCAAGAAGAATTTTCATTGCTTCAGGGATGCCGCCATTCGGCTTGCGTCGGGTCGCGTAGGCCAGACAAATCCAGACCGAAGGTTGTTCTGGCAAAAGCTTCACCAAAGCTCCGGCGATTTCAGATGCGCCATCCCACTTTTCTGCTTTTGCATAAACTTCATAGCGCACCAACAAAACGGCGGGGTGTGCTCGCATTTGTGGCGTGATATTTTCCAACTCTTCATTCGCCTCAAGATGATTGCCGAGTTCCAACCAACCAGTTGCGGCTTCAAGACATCGTTGGTCATTCAAATCAAGATTCATCTTGAAAACGTTCAGTTGAAAATCATTGCGATTTTGTTTCATCTGGGGACATTCCTAAAAGCAATCTATACTCGGCTTCTAGTGCAAGAAGAAGCATAGGTGTTTCAGTCGAAAGCCTGTCCAATTCTGTTTTGAGGTCATAGTATTTTTTGCCGCCGTCTTGAGTAATTAGTGGAGCTTCGGCTAACAACTCATCAGCTTTCCGAGACGCGATTAATAGCATTTGCAAAGATTTTAAGTAACTATCTGTTCGTTCGACTGTTCTTAATGGCAAATAGATTTTGCGAGGCAGATAACAGTCGTAAAAATTATCAATTTCATTTCCAAGCCTGCCCAGTTTTTCGTGCTTTTCTTCTTTTGATAAATCCTTGGTAAGTTTTGTGTATTCATCGGCTGCGTTAAGCACCTTCCTTATATTAGTGTAAATGCCAATGATGGCTGCGGCCTGCTCGTCAAAAACTTTTGTAAGCTTTATATTTTTTACCTCAAAAGTATGCTTTAGTTCAGCGAGGGAAATGTCTGCTTTAGCCTTTAGGTCGGCTTTTTGGATTTCAAGTTCCTTTTCAAATTTGGCTTTGCGAGAAGCACTTTCCTTTTCAAATTTACTTTTTATCCAAGCTTGAATTATAAAAGTGCAAATGCCACTAACTGAAGCCGACGTGATAAGGCCATATAGAATTTCTTTTGTCATCAAAAGGTTCTCCCATTATTTATTTCTAAATTTCCTTTAGATATTTAATGTGCTTTTCCATTTAAGGTTTGACGACATTTCGGATTTCATCCGCCAGCCTCCATCCTGCCAATGCCGCCCGTCTTTCCGCAATCGTTTTCATGTTCTTGGTATAACCCACAGGCAGGGCAGGAGCATCATCCGCTTGTGTGCTGCCTTGAAGACTCCCATGCAGATAGCCACTCTCAATCGCAATCAACCGACTCTCCTTGCTCCACGCCACCGGCGTCTTGTCTTTGGCCAGTTCCGTTAAACTTGAGCGCGGATGGTCTGCGGAAATTTGTATCGCGTAATTGAGCTCCGTTCTGAAATTGATTGTTGCTCCCAAAGATTTGTCCCAAATGCTGTGTAAATTTACCCCTGCATCCGCTGGCTTCACAAAAAAATCATTCCCACCTTTGTCTCCTGACGGTGCAAGATAGTTGCTGTTGACCAACGTGGCACAGTGAAGCGGCTGGTGAATGTCTCCGAGCAAATGAATGAGCCAGCTCAAATAAGCCGCCCGCACTTCAGGCGTTGAGTTTGTGTCTTTGATGAATTTTTCAGACTGGCTGATGCCAAATAAAATATCATTGGTGGGATAAGGGCTCGGCTTGTCTGGGAACGTAGGCGGTTCTAAAGAATAATCTATGAAGTGCCAAAGCGGGTGGTCATACGGATTGCCCTTACGTCTTATTTCATCTGGCCAAGTGCTGGCTCTCATAAAAACAAATGTATCAAAATCAAAGTCTGACAGGCTCGCTGCGTAGGCTTCCTTCCACTTCTGGCAATCGGGATGGTGCTTAAGAATTTCGATGACGTTGGTTTTATTAGCGGCAGAGAGGTCGCGGTATGCGATGGCGGCGATTTCCATGTGTCCGGCTGCGCTCCATGCCAGTGATGTGCTGCGCGAGGCGAACAGAAATCCTAGCAGACAGATTGAAACGATGATTTTTTTCATGGGCTTGAAATTTTTTTTTCAAGAAGGAATTTCCTTATGAGTCGAGTAAGAGGCGAACTCTTGACGAGTAGAACAGCCCATCCATCTGGGTTCTTATATTGACGCCATTCGGCATCCAATAGGGTTTTCGGCAGCGGAGCTTGCCCGCGCCGCATCATTTGGTAACGCTGCAAATCTTGGCGCAACTTGGTGAGTTGGCCGGTCTGAAACCTAGGATGCAATTTGTCCCAATGACGTTGCATTGCATTCAGGCGGGACAATATATTATTTTTTTTCCGCTTGATAGCGGCGCGACTGGGTTTTGTAAGATGCGCCCAATTATTACTGCCCTTAATCCATACTCCATGTGTCGCAACATGCGTCGCCAACTCAGAGCCGAGCCACTGCTTGGAACAAGTTCGTTGCTCTGAAATCCAGACAATATGAAGTTTGCTAGATTTATAACGATTGCCATCTCCAATGCACAAAATATCCAAATCTGACGTTCTTGTATTCGCAGACAATGCGTAAGAGCCATACACAATAATCTGGTTCGCGCTATTACTGAAGGTGCTCCAATTCATTCCTGCGGCTCTGATTCTACGCAACACCAACGATTTCAATTTGGTAGAATGCGCCTTCATTTTTTTAGCTCCAACTTGTCCAACACCTTTGTCAAAAGGTAATAGAAATCAGTTTTTAGATTTGAGATACTGTCTTCTTTATCATCTTCATCTGTGCCATCGTAATCAGATGCATCAATAACAACTTGAAGTTCGTCGAGAATTTCACACATGTCATTTTTGGATGCCTTATCAATTTTAAGAATTTGTATTGCGTCGGCTAGAGAATCCAGTCGGTCTTCGTCCGCTTCCATCAATCGGGCAATTTGAGTTGCCAAAGCTTCCATACAAGTCTCAATTTCCCTCGTATTATAGGGAGATGCAGCCTCAAACACTTCCAGTTTTTCCCTTACTACGGATAGCAATTCAAGATTCATTTTTGTTCTCCATTGCGCATTGTGTTCGTCACATCGACATTTGTGACAACTTGATTGGGCGAAAAAACGCCAACCGTTTGAAAGTTTGTGGTTGGGTATGCCGTGACAGCCGAATTTGTCCGAGATACAAAAAGTTGGAAGTCATTGGTGTTGAGTCTCACCACAATCGCAGTTTGTGCTAGCACAGGTTGTTGTTTCAAAAGGGCAACGGTTGAAAAAATACCGACGACGGCAATTACGATAAAATACTGGACGTAATAAAAAATATCTTCCGCATTAACAATTAAACCCTCCATTAATGATGTTGGTCGTGGCGTCTTTTTATTTTGTGGTGCTGCTCGAAAGTGGGTGGGCGTTTCCACTTTCTCGTCCGGCTCTTTGTAATCTTCATAATAAAGTTTTTTATCCAGCCCATGGAAGAATGAATTCCATCGAGAACGAATTGAATAACGGCTGTTTTCTTCTCGTCCTTCCTGAATTAAATGATTCGCAAGTTGTGGAGTTAATGAACGACGCTCGAAGCTAAGCCCAATGCTTCGCCATTCTCGCTCAATTGCCGCAGCCCTAAATCCAAGACGCTTGCTTATTTGATGTTGTCGAAGTTCGACCAAATGAAACGCTCCAATTACCGGAAGAAATAGAAGCAACATGGGCGGACTGAACGAATAATCTTCTAATACACCAGAAAATTTTATGGCGGCAAATCCGCCCGTCAATATCGTAAAACACCACGACCTGACCTTGAATTTATACTCTCCCAGATTGTCAATTTTGCCTTGGATGAGCTTGTATTCTTCCAAAAGGAGAGAGTCCAAAAAATGTAACCTTCGCTCTTCTGGGGACTCATTGCTTTGACCATTTGGCATAACCGAAGCCTAGCAAACGGCCTAAAGGTCGAGCAAGGAACAATGACCGGCCAACGTTTCCCGCCGAGGAGATGGATTGCTACCGCGTGTCCAAACTCGTGAACAGCGCGAAAAATGATACGGCGGAGCGTGTTGAACCGGCGTGATATTTCCCTGCTAATTTTGGCTTGGACAGCATTTGTCCAAGTGCTCTTGATATATTTCGGGGATGATGAATCCTGAACGCAAAGATTTATTGAGTCTTCGAACTCTGCCTGCCCGCATGGTCGCAGAAGAAGCAGGGTGGCTACTTGGTTTCGCTTCGCATGATATTCCTGTTCTTGTCAAAGCTGGATTGCTTAAACCGCTGGGACACCCGCCAGTCAGTGGCACGAAATTCTATGCGACTGCCACACTTGAAAAGTTGCGTGATGACATTAAATGGTTATCCCGCGCATCGGATGCGATTGTGCGATACTGGCAGTCGAAGAACGTTCGTAGAACTCGAAATAAAAATTCCACCCCAACGACTTCAGAGTAACCGGCACTTCAGACGAGGCAATTCATGGAGTCGAGAGGGCGAGGCTAAACAAAGGGGTGGTGGCAGACCTGTGCGGCACACCGTGACACGAAAATTCGACTGTAAGAGATTGTAAATCAACATTCCAAAAGGCGGCAAACAACAGGCACACTGCATGACTGGGATGGTTTAGAGGGGTTGGTTTTATTTTAGTTTTGTCTTCCGAGAGTGCCTTCAAAACGCCGAACTCCGCGTGCGCGAACAGAAACGCAAGTCACCTGAATCCAAGACAGGTAATTTGAACCAGAATTTGGATGTGTTTGACTTCAATAAACATCACTGAAATGGGTGGATTTGTTAGCAGTAGACGTTAGCAGTAAGGCATTTTTTAGAATGCTAAAACCACTTACAGCCCTTATTTCATTGCTCCAAATTGGAATTGGAGCGGGCGAAGGGAATCGAACCCTCGTATGGAGTTTGGAAAACTCCCGTTCTACCATTGAACTACGCCCGCCTTCGCGCTCGCGCTCCGGCGCGGCAAGCCCTCAAAGAACTTGCGCGCACAAATACTAAAACGCCCGCGCTTGCCTTGTCAATCGCCACAAGGTATGCTCGCGCCAATGAATTCGCTGCTTCTGACCGGCGGACGCGTGATTGATCCCGCGAATAAATTCGATTCTTCTGCGGACGTTCTCATCATTGACGGAAAAATTTCCGCCGTCGGCAAAAAAATTTCCGCGCCGAAGGGAATTGAAATTTTCGACGCGCGCGGAAAAATAATTTGTCCCGGCCTGATTGACCTGCACGTCCACTTCCGCGAACCGGGACAAACCGCAAAAGAAAATCTTGCAACGGGAACAGCGGCGGCGGCGCGAGGCGGATTTACTTCCGTTGTCTGCATGCCGAACACTTCTCCGGCGATTGACAGCGCCGGAACTGTCGCACTCATCCATGAACGCGCGGCGCAGGCAAATGGCGTGAATGTTTTTGTCACCGGCGCGATCACGAAAAATATTTCCGGCGAAGAACTTTCCCCCATCGGCTCCCTGAAAAACGCGGGCGTCGTTGCCATCACCGACGACGGCCATTGCATCCAGAACAACGAACTCATGCGCCGCGCTTGCGAATACGCGAAGATGTTCGATCTGCCGATTTTCGATCATTGCCAGGATTATTCGCTCGTGACCGACGGCGTGATGCACGAAGGTTATTGGAGCACCGCGCTCGGCTTGCGCGGCTGGCCATCTGCTGGCGAAGAAATGATTGTCGCGCGGAACATTTTGCTCGCGGAATTGACCGGCGCAAAAATCCACTGCCAACACTTGAGCGCGGCGGGCAGCGTTGCGCTTTTGCGCGCAGCAAAGAAACGTGGCGTCTCAATTTTCGGCGAGGCTTGTCCGCACCATTTTGTTTTGACCGACGCGGCAATCGCCGGCAGTGAAAAATTTTGGAACGCCGACGGAAAAATTCTCGCCGATTCGCAAAACGACGAACTCCCCGCGTGGCCAAGTTATGACACGAATTTCAAAATGAACCCGCCGCTGCGCTCGACCAAAGATCGCGACGCGATTCTCGAAGGTCTGGCCGACGGCACGATTGAAATTTTATGTAGTGACCATGCGCCGCATTGCGATTACGAAAAGGAAGTCGAGTTCGATTACGCGCCGTTTGGAATCACCGGCCTCGAAACCGAACTTGCGCTGTCGCTGATGCAATTGGTTCACATAAAAAGAATTTCGCTCGCGAACATGATCGCGAAATTCACCGTCAATCCGGCACGGCTGTTAAATCTCAACAAAGGAACTTTAACGGTCGGCGCAGATGCGGACGTGACAGTTTTTGATCCCGATTACGAATGGATTTTTCGCGCGGAAGAATCCGCGAGCAAATCAAAGAACAGCCCGTTCTCCGGCTGGAAACTCAAAGGCAAAGCCGTGGCGACGATTGTTGGCGGCAAAAAAGTCTGGTCAGAAGATTCCGAACTCGCCGTCGCGTGAAACATTTTGCTTCAGGCAAATTTTTCGCCTAAATTTCCGCGCACTTGATGAAAGCCATTTTAGCCCTCGAAGACGGTTCGGTTTTTCACGGAACAGGTTTTGGCGCGCGCGCGTCTGCGTGCGGCGAAGTCTGCTTCAACACTTCAATGACCGGTTATCAGGAAATCCTCACCGACCCATCCTACAAAGGCCAAATCGTGACGATGACTTATCCGCTCATCGGCAATTACGGCGTCAATTCGCAGGATGTGGAATCCTGGAAACCGCACGCCGCCGGATTTGTCATACGCGAACTGTCGCCGGTCGTCAGCAACTGGCGCGCGGATTATTCGCTGGAAAAATATCTCGAAGAAAATGGCATTCCCGGCATCCAGGGAATTGACACTCGCGCATTGACGAAAAAATTGCGCGTGCGTGGTGCGTTGAACGGATTTATTTCCACGGAAGAAATTTCCGAAGTCGAGGCCGTCAAACGCGCGAAGGAATTTGTTTTCGTCGGTGTGGATTACGTCAAGGAAGTCACGCATAAAAAAGCATTTCGCTGGGACGAAAAAGACGAACAAAGCGCGGCGTTTGATTTGGTTCGCGGGCTGAAAATTGCCGACGCGCGCAATCATCACAAACCGTTGCCAGCGGCAGACATTCCGATTGTCGCGTTTGATTACGGGATGAAATACAACATCCTCCGCCGTCTGCGGCAGCACGGTTTCGCCACGCAGGTTTTGCCCGCGACTGCGAGCGCAGCCGACGCGCTGAAGCACAAGCCCGCCGGAATTTTTCTCTCGAACGGCCCGGGTGATCCGGCGGCGCTGAATTACATCGTGCGCGAAGTCAAGACGCTCGTGGATTCAGGCATTCCGATTTTTGGCATTTGTCTCGGCCACCAGATTCTCGGCCAGGCGTTCGGCGGAAAAACTTTCAAGCTGAAGTTCGGTCATCGCGGCGGCAATCAGCCGGTGAAAGATTTGGAATCCGGCAAGGTCGAAATCACCTCACAAAATCACGGCTTTGCGGTTGATACAAAAACATTGCCGTCCGATGTCGCAGTGACGCGCATCAATCTCAACGACCAGACCGTCGAAGGTTTGCGCCACAAAACAAAACCCATTTTCTGCGTGCAATATCATCCCGAAGCCTCGCCGGGGCCGCACGATTCGACGCCGCTGTTCGCGGAATTTCGCGCGATGATCGAGAAAAAATAATTTCCCGCTTTCGGAGGTTTCCGTTTGACTTGAATTGCACCGTGACCATAATCGTCTTTACCAAAGGCAATGGCTAAACTTGTTATCCAGAATCAGGGCATGACAGGCCGCGCGTGCGAATTGCACACCGATCGCACCTCCATCGGACGCGTGGAGGATAACACTTTCCAGATCGCCGACCCGTCCGTTTCGAGCCGCCATTGCGAAGTCCAGTTGCGCGGCAGCGAGATTTTCATCCGCGACCTCAACTCGACCAACGGCACTTTCATCAACGACGCGCGTATCACGGAAAGCGTCCTGAAACCCGGCCAGATTTTGAAACTGGGACAGGTCGAGCTGAAACTGGAAGTCGAAGGCGCGCAGGCGACGTCCATTGCCGCGCCCGCACCCGCACCGGCCAAAAAACAGGTGGACGCCACGATGGTCATTCCGCGCGGCATCAGCCTCGACCAGTTGGAACAAGGCGGACGCAAGCCGTTTGACACGACCAGCACCGTATTTTCAAAAAAGAAGAACAAGGTGAATTTTTATTTCCTCATCGGCGGCATCGTCGTGGGCGTCCTGATCATCGGATTGATCATCTACTCGCTCATGCAGGTCAATGGCGGCCACAAATAATCCCGTGCGGCCATGAAACCGCGCTTTTCAAATCAAAGAAATCACGCTCTGACATTGGTTGAAGTGTTGGTGGTGGTTGGTGTTTTAGCTGTCCTTGCAGCCCTGTTTTTGCCTGCACTTCTTCCGCCACGACGAGTAGTTTCCCATATAAATTGCGTCAACAATCTGAAAGAAATCGGCCTTGCTTACCGAATTTGGGCCGGCGACAACAATGACAAATTTCCGATGCAGGTTTCCATCACAGACACTAACGGTGGCACGATGGAATTGGCCGCGACAGGAAATGTGGTTGCGACATTTCAAATCATGTCCAATGAATTAAGCATGCCAATACTTTTATATTGCACAGCGGACAAAGATCACACCCATGCGACAAATTTCACAACTGATTTTTCCGCAAAAAACATTAGTTACTTTGTCGGCATGGACGCCGACCAAAACTATCCGCAGAGAGTTCTTTCCGGCGACGACAATTTTGAAATCAGCGGAGTTCCCGTCAAATCTGGTTTGCTGGAATTTTCAACCAACGCTCCAATTTCATGGACAGCCGATCGACATAAATTTGCAGGCAATATCGGATTGGCTGATGGTTCAGTCTGGCAAACGGATGACAAATCGCTTGTTCAAAAATTGCAAGCAACCGGCCTCGCCACCAATCGCCTCGCGATTCCGTGAAACTTTTCTACACCGGCCCGTTCGTCAACGCCGAGATGCTCGTCGTGATGCTCGAAAAACACGGCATCGCCGCCACGCAATCCTTCGTTGATGCCACATTGCCCGACGACGGCGATTTGAGCCGACCCGC
>Ga0206907_1099_pt1 | contig 11266 bp, 11 predicted proteins | sample Alteio_BWOrgHeat_80_FD_152951 | JGI IMG/M metagenome (GOLD analysis project Ga0206907, IMG submission 152951) | Enriched cells from forest soil in Barre Woods Harvard Forest LTER site, Petersham, Massachusetts, United States -... | ecosystem: Environmental > Terrestrial > Soil > Temperate forest >...
GGTCTTACAAATACCGAAATAATTCCCACAGAAACAAAAATAGGACCGGCCATTAAAAGATAAAAATCATAAATATAGTGGGGGCCTTCTTTTGAATTTCCAAAGTGAATAAACACATAAATGGCACCGATATAGGAGAGAATGCCAATCACCCAGCAGATAGCACTATAACCGAGGCGCAGACCAAGTGCACGCGCTGGCTGAGAAGTCAGGAGCCTTAGAGAATCTTTGCCTGCATTCAAAAATCCTCGACCATTAACAAGGGCAGGCACCACACCCATAGTTGAAACTTTCCAAGCGTAATAAAGAAATTCATCTCCTGCGGTACGATCATATTGTCTCTTGGGTAGACGATCTAATATGGCATTGACTGTGATCCAACTGTCTATTGCAGTAAACATCCATATTCGGCTTATATGACAATCAGCAATAGCGAGACACCTGGCAAGTGTTATTTTCTCACCTTTAAAATGCAAATCATGTACAGCCACCATAGCGGAACTGCATAATCCGATGGGATAGCTAGCAACACATACGACGAAAAATGACCAAGCTAATAACACGAGATTGATACAGGTAAAGCCACCTTTTTGACCTTGCTGACTCGCTGCTTCCGCCACTTGCCATATACTATCGGGTATCCAATGAAGCATTTGTGTCCATGCCACATAGGCCAAAAATATAATGATCCATTGGAAGGCTGCAAAAAACAGAATCTCAGGTTCTTCGCCAATAAGTTTTGCGACGACGGGGATATTGCTAAAGAATGTGAGGAAATTATTGCGCTCGAATATGCTTGGTCGGTATCCTTGGCTGATTAAATAGTCTTTCGCCTCATCACGCGCTGGCGTAAGTTGATCGTAAATAGAATCGAACATAATAAATTGTTTTTATACGGGTCAAAGAAAGATTGCAAGAGATATCGTTAAGCAGGGAATCCTAAAGGACGGCTCTACTTTTTCGTTTCTAATGGAAGAGACATTGATTGTAAAGCAATACGTCCCGGACCCGTAAAACGATTCCAGATCATTTGTCCAGAACCACCGAAAATACTCGTCGATAAACGCTGAAAAATAGTGTCCATCCTCACAGTAGGTTCTTTGTAAACCCAAGCACCAGGTTCGATATCAATTTGTTCACCAGGTTTAAGGTTCACTTCAAAGACATTGCCATACCCATGCAACCACAAGATACCGGGCAGACCTTGACAGGTAAATGTATCGATGAAAAATCCAGTTCCACCTAAAAGCATATCTGAAATACCCTTCACCCGCCTAAAAGGCACGGTCCTGAGCAAAAGAGAAACCCATTGTCGCAACGCAACATAATCCTTGCGAGGACGATTGATTCACTGGAGTCATAGGTACCCGTAACCTTAATCCTTCTTTAAAACGAGGATCACTGCTATAGATGAGTAAAGATCGAGAGTCGTGTTTAATTTCTAAACATCCATGGCGATCGTCAAAGCTAAATCGACCTTGTCGTAAATCACGACTTAGAAAATTAATTTCGGAATCCGCACCCATAAAATCTAATCCATAACGATTAAATTGTGCTCGATACGGCACACTTTTACCTGGGTCATCCAAAAGCCCAAAGATGGTTACGAAGAGAGGATCAGCGGAAGAGCGCATGACTTATAGATTCTAGAAAAAGAGAGTCGAGGATGGGGGTTGTCCGCCACTACGTCTTAGGCGGTCTTAGTGGCGCGGAAACGAATGCTCCTCTAAAATTTATTGGTTAACAATAATTCAAGAACTTTACGTCCCTTACCTGTCTTGAAATATTTTTCGCGCTTTCGTGCTAAATCCATATTTTTAATACTTTCAAAATAAATTAACTCTACTGGCCTATGTCGATTAGTCCAAGGATCTATACCAGCATTATGCTCTCTTAGACGCTCCTCCGGAGTTCGAGAGGTTGAACCTACGTATTTCTTTCCACTTTTCAAACTTCGAATTACATAAACATAAGGCATAAGGAAGCCGGGGAAGGGACTCGAACCCTCGACCACCTGTTTACGAAACAGGTGCTCTACCAACTGAGCTACCCCGGCAAAAATCTATCTAATACTTGCTGAAAGCTACTCTACCAACTGTCCCATCCTTAATAACTCTTGCCTAAAGCGAGCAATATGGTTGGGACTGCACCCGACCGATAAGCCGCTATTAGCAACGAGTTTAGCAGACGGTGCTGAGCTACCTCGGCACTTCGACTCACTTCGTTCGCTCAGTGCTACGGCGAAGAGAGTCGAAGGGGCAAGAAGTCCTGAGCTCGTCGAAGGGCTACCTCGGTAAAATTTGTTCATGCGATTTTTATAACGTTTTTGTGGATACTCATTATAATAGAAAAGAATTTTATCCTCGCTTTGCAGGATTTATCCATCAAAGTAACACACTGGATATCGCTATTGCGATCTCTCCGCCATCAATAACATCAATACTCATTTAGATGTTCATGAACAATGATTTTGAGCATTGTCTGATAACCGATTCCTCTTCTAGTCGCTTTGTCTTTGAGACGATCAATCGTAGCAGGATCTAAAAGAATCGATGTTGACATCTGTCGAGTCTTCGGGCGAATTGTCACCGCAGCTCGACTATGCAGGATATCTTTCCCTAAGTCTCGCTTTTCAAATTCCTGAACTTGTTTATCTTTCTTCTTAGAAATTTTCTTCATAAAGTTTTTGTTCCTCCTTTCGCATTGACCGGCATGAAATAGGTCGCACTTGATTACCACGTCTGGTAAAGATTAAGGCCAATCTTCGTCCATTCGCACTTTTTCCGAGAATTAATCCACGCCACTCGTCATGAACCGGCTCGACAATACGCCCGGCAAAAAGATACGGTTGAAAGAAGATCGATTCAAGTTCCTCACGTATGACTCCATGCTTAATGTTCTTTCGCTCATTCCCAATATCCCAATTAAAACCTTCGGAATCAGGAACAAAGTTCCTTAACCAGACCTGTATAGGTTCGTCAACAATGAATTTCACGTAAATAATATATAGCTATAAAATAGCTATTGCAAGAGACTCTACACTACAATTCTGTTACAAGAAAACTTCTTAAATATATTCGGTGGGTTCATAAATCAAAAAAATGCTTGATTCGTTCCAGAAGGGTATCAGCCATATCAGCATTGGCGGAAAGACTACCCGAGTGAGAATCTACCATCGGTTCTGCTTTTTGACGTTCCGCTACGACTTGGGCTAATTTTTCACTGAGCGTTGGACGCTTCATCAAAATGCGTTGCATACCGGACTTGGCAATTTCAAGAACATCCAGTCTGCTTTGAGCTCGGACTGTCATACTCCGAGGAGCGCCCGTCAACAAAGACATCTCTCCAAACACCTGATGGTTTCCTAACACAGCAATGACAGAACCCTGATGATCTGTTCCGTTAATAATGTCTACAAAACCATCCATGATTAAGAACAAGGAGTCTCCTTCTTCCCCCTGCTTAAAAATAATATCTCCCGCTGCATACGTTCGAATATGAACCCACCGACCCAATTCTTCCAAATCTTCTTTGGAAAAGACTTGGGCCAACTCCCAATGCCCTAATGCAGATAAAATTTTTTCTGGAACAGGTGCTTTCTCCGTCGGCTCTGTGGGCTTCGGACGTTGAATGTGAAGAACATGCTGAGGATATGGAATTTGCATGCCCGCACGATCCAACGCCGTCCACACGCGAGTCGCCAACTGATCGTGGATTTGCAGACGATCTGCGACGCTTGTCACCGCATAATAAAGGGTATAAGTCATTGAAGAATTTGCAAACTCCGTTAATTGCACCCACGGTTGTGGCTCTTTGGCTAGACCTTGTAATCCAACGAAACATCCTTGAAGAACCTTCTTCACTTTGGCCGGAGCACAGTCATAGGAAACGCCAACAACTAATTTCATTCCTGTGCCTGGATCGCCATAGGAATAATTGGTAAACGAATTCACCTGGAGCAATGTATTCGGGATGAAATAATAATCGAGGCCATTGGTACGAATCGTGGTCCGCGCCCAATTAATATCGACCACGTCGCCCATAACTCCTTGGAAATCTATAGTATCTCCCAAGCGAAGCGTCTTCGACAGCGAAAGTCCAGCAATAAACGTTTTAAAGGTATCTTGCAAAGCCAAGGCAAAACCCGCAGTCAAAATCGTTGGGATCGCAAAAAGAGCAAAGGGATTGAAGCGAAGAACGCGCTCTAAAATAATCAAAAGAAAAACAATAAAAATACTGTATTGAACAATTCGTCTTAGAAGAGGTGAAATGTAGATATGACTTCTGCGAACCAAATAATAATCGATTAAAAAAGTATCAATAAGAGTCACTAAAAAATACGCTAAAAAAAGACAGACCAGAAAAAGTCCACTGCGGAATACCACTGGCGGAAATACATTACTTTGGGGTGCGACCGAAGCAAACGCCAATACAGCACCGATCCCACATACACCAAAGAATCCAATATGTAAATGCAGTGGCATTTTCAACGACCGTCGATGAAGAAGATAATGAAGACCTAAATAGAGAGGAAGTGCTGAAAGAACAACCGTTCCCGCTGAAATCGCTGCAGGAATATATTCTGGAAATGTTTTAAAAAACTGAAGAATGTTTTGCATGCCGCATTCTACAGTAAACGAGTACAGAGATCGAGATTGCTATTTTGTTCTAAGGATTATTAATAATCGGCTCAATTGCTTTTTCAGACACTTTATTGATGGCGACTAAATGATCGGAAAGCGAAAATTTAAGACCCACGCCCCAAATGGTTTCTTTTTGCTTATAGAACTGTCCTTCATAGCGTGGCCCTGTTTTAAATTGAGCAAAATATGAAATACCTCGCCCACGTGAAAAACTTTCACCTGTTTTAAATCCTAGTTGAGAGGTCCAGGTTGGAAACCAACTATTACGTTCCCAAGATTGAACGTCGGTTGCCCAATAGGGATGCCAGAAGCCTTTCTCGCTGGTATTGAAATAAACTTCCATCCCCCCTTGAATAGCTTGTTTCCCAAGCCAAACCGGTTTTGCACGTTCAGCATAGGTATATCCACCATACAAACGAAGCGCCTCCGTAAACTGGAAGGACATAATTTCTCTGAAGGCTTCCCACGTATTTGGAACGCTTTGAATATCGTTTACACGTAAATAATCGTCTCCCAAGTGTGAACTATCGTGATAAAACATCGTGCGAGCCGAAAACCAACCGATCCGAAGATCTAAAGGAACATTCCCATAAAAGTCAATCACTTGGAGATTGTGAGAAGCCGTTGCATCAAATCGCGTATTAATCGATCCACCCACATTCAGTTGCAAAGCGCCCACATCTCCTAATCTCCATCGATAAATTCCTAAATAATCTCCGACATTAATACGTGCAATAGGCGTATAGCCGACGGGGAATCCAAATTGAAAACTGAATTCTGGCTCTGTTGGATCCGCTTGCAATGGTGCAAACAATTCATGTGCCGCCGGAAAACTCTGAGTTTGAAAATCGGCTGTACAAGATGCAGGAATGATAAAAAACGAAATAATGAAACTCACAACAGACGACGATTTGAATGAAAAGGTCAATTTGTTCTCCTAAAAGATTAACAGGTTGCTGAGTTCCGAAAGTCGATTCTCAGCCCGATTGGACAATCAGATTAGGAAAGGGTTACTTTTCGAACTTCATTTGCAATAACAAAATTTTCACGAGTGTGAATAATGAGTACGCGTACTTGCGAATCCTTGGAGGCGATTTCAGAATCGGGTTTATTCGCTGCATTTTTCTGAGTATCTAAAGAAAGTCCGAAACATTTTAAGCCCTTACAAACTTCAGAACGTAATGCGACTGCATTTTCTCCTACGCCTCCAGTGAATAGCAAAGCGTCGATACGTCCGAGAGTCACTCCTAAAGATCCGATGGCTGATCGAATGCGATCGACATAGATTTCAAGCGCTAAGCGAGCGCGTGGATTTCCTTGATCTGCCGCGTGAGATACTTCACGAAAATCTCCAGATAGACCGGAAATTCCCATTAGTCCACTCTGATGATTCAAACTTTTTTCAAGTTGTTGGACAGTCAACCCTTTGCGTTCTTGAAGATAAAGCAATATCCCAGGATCGACCGATCCCGAACGTGTCCCCATCATGAGCCCTTCGAGAGGAGTAAATCCCATCGTCGTAGAAATTGCTTTGCCACCTCGAATGGCTGTCGTCGAGCATCCATTTCCTAAATGACAAGCGACGATGTTGAGATCTTTCAAATCTTTTTTTAGAAGTTCTGCCGCTCTCGGCGCGCAGTAAGCATAACTGATGCCATGAAACCCAAATCGTCGAATACCCCACTGCTCATACCATTCATAAGGACCTGGATAAATATATTGACTGGACGGGAGATCAGCATAATAAGCAGTATCAAAAACAGCAACGTGTGGAACGTTCGGCAATACTTTTTCAGCAGCTTCGATCACCGCCAATGCCGGAGGATTATGCAATGGAGCGAGTTCTACTAAATCGTTAAGTTCTTTCTTAACCGAGGCGTCAATGCGAACTGAAGACCGGAAACGAACGCCTCCATGAACAACACGGTGACCGACAACGGCGATCTCCGAGGGTTGAGACAGTTCTTTTAAAACTTTTCCTACCGCAGTTCCGTAATCGGGTTCTTCAATGACGCCAGAGGTTATTTCATTTTGAGCGGTTGGATCATAAAGTGCAAACTTTAAACTACTCGATCCGGCATTTAAAACCAAAATCACCATTACGCTGAAGTCCACTTCCAATTGCGAACTTCGGGCATATCTTGGCCATACTGACGCGTATAAGTTTGGTGATCGATCAGTTTATCGCGCATCGCTTGTTTAACCGTTTCGGCTTTCGATTCTAACTGTGGAAGGCGATCCATGACATCCATCACCAAATGATAACGGTCAAGGTGATTCATCACCACCATATCGAAAGGCGTTGTTGTTGTTCCCTCCTCAATATAGCCTCGCACATGAATATTATGATGATTGGTTCGACGATAAGTGAGACGATGAATGAGCCAAGGATATCCGTGAAACGCAAAGATCACCGGTTTGTCCTTGGTGAATAGACCATCAAAATCGCGATCACTTAATGCGTGCGAATGTTCGCCGTGAGATTGGAGTGTCATGAGATCGACAATATTTACAACGCGTACTCGTAACGTAGGCATATACTGGCGCAGAAGCATGACCGCTGCAAGCGTCTCGAGCGTTGGAACATCACCGGCACAAGCCAGGACAACATCGGGATCTTCTCCGCGATGGGTACTGGCCCATTCCCACACGCCAATACCTGCCGTGCAATGCCGAATGGCTTGTTCCATCGTGAGCCACTGCGGCGCTGGATGTTTTCCCGCCACCATCACATTGATGTAGTGACGACTTCGCAAACAATGATCCATCACTGAAAGCAACGTGTTGGCATCCGGTGGTAAATAAACCCGAATGATTTCTGCTTTTTTATTGACGACATAATCGAGAAAACCAGGATCTTGATGGCTAAAGCCATTATGATCTTGACGCCACACATGCGAAGAAAGCAAATAATTTAATGAAGCAAGTGGTCTACGCCATGGAATATGCTTTGTGGTTTTTAGCCATTTGGCATGTTGGTTAAACATGGAATCGATAATATGGATGAATGCTTCGTAACAGGTAAATATGCCGTGGCGGCCCGTCAATAAATACCCTTCGAGCCATCCTTCACAAAGATGTTCGCTGAGCACTTCCATCACGCGCCCATCGGCGGCTTGATGATCATCAATTTTTAAAATCTCCCCTTCGAAAATACGGTCGGTCACTTCGAAGACATGATTTAACCGATTGGAATTCACTTCATCCGGTCCCCACAATCGAAAATTGCGCTGGTCTTGATTAAGTTTGATGACATCTCGTAAAAAAGCGCCGAGCACATAGGTATCTGCAGCTAGCACAGAACCCGGTGCAGGAATGTTAACCGCGTAATCTTTAAAATTAGGGAGACGAAGATCCCGCAGCACAAGCCCCCCATTGGTTTCAGGAACCGCGCTCATGCGATGTTCGCCTTGCGGCGCAAGATCTGCCAATTCCGCACGCAGTCGACCGGTCGCATCAAAGAGTTCTTCGGGCTTATAACTCTTTAACCATTTTTCGAGCATTAATACATGCTCTGGCTTTGCGGCTAAATCATCTAGAGGTACTTGGTGTGATCGCCAATATCCCTCTGTTTTTTGACCATCCACTTCTTTAGGTCCAGTCCAACCTTTCGGTGTCTTGAGCACAATCATTGGCCAAAGTGGCCTTTCCATTTTCCCGTTTTGACGAGCCTGCGTTTGAATATCTTTGATTTCCGCGATGACCTGATCTAAAGTGGTGGCCATCTGTTGGTGCATACGTTCGGGATTATCTCCTTCGACAAAATAAGGTTTATGTCCATATCCGTGAAGAAGATTTTCGAGTTCTTCTTGCGAGATTCGCGCGAGGACCGTTGGGTTTGCAATTTTATAACCGTTCAAATGGAGTATCGGCAATACCGCACCGTCGTGAATGGGATTTAAAAATTTATTGGAATGCCAACTGGCAGCTAATGCCCCTGTTTCTGCTTCACCATCTCCGACCACACAACAGACAATTAGATTGGGATTATCAAAGGCTGCTCCATAAGCATGCGCGAGCGAATAACCCAACTCCCCTCCTTCGTGAATAGAGCCCGGAGTTTCAGGGGCAACGTGACTCGGAATACCCCCTGGGAATGAAAATTGTTTAAATAATTTTTGCATTCCTTCTTCCGTCTGAGAAATAGTGGGATAGACTTCACTATAGGTGCCTTCTAAATAGGTATTGGCGACAATTCCAGGACCTCCGTGCCCTGGACCTGCAACATAAATCACTTTTAAATTTTGCTCTTTGATCACACGATTCATGTGAACATAAATGAAATTAAGTCCCGGCGTTGTTCCCCAATGACCGAGAAGTCGAGGCTTGATATGTTCTAACGTTAAAGGCTTTTTTAAAAGAGGATTATCGAGAAGATAAATCTGTCCTACAGAAAGATAATTCGCAGCCCGCCAATAGGCATTCATCCTCGTTAGTAAATCGGTACTGAGTGTTGATGGTTTTTCAGCGACATCCATTTTCATTTCTCCCATCGCGACCGCATTGTGCGAAGTTCATCCTCCAACTCCACCACACGTTGTGTCAGCGCTAAAATCCTGACAGCCATAGGGACGTCCACTTGAAAGGTATGGCAAAGCCTTTCTAACCGACGAAGACGGAGAATACTTCCATTATCCAAACGCAAATGGTTCTCTTCTTCTCGAATATCAATCGCTGAAGCTTCCAGGCAGGCCATCAAAAAATCACTATCCACTTCCAAACATTGACAAAGTGTTTTCACTGAAGCATCCGAATATTTAGAATTCTTAGCCATGAGATTCACTTTCTAATTGTTTATAAAGGGCTTCGGCTTTTGGCGATAGCGTCGTTGGAATATCAATCTCAAGACGAATTATAAGATCACCACGCTCATTGGCTTTGCCAAGACCTTTCCCTGTTAAACGTAGCCGCTGTCCCGTATGCGTTCCTTTCGGAATCCGAACGTCCACAGGACCTTCCAATGTAGGGACTTTAACTTGAGATCCCAGTGCTGCCTGCCAAGGAAAAATAGTAACCGTAATTGCCAAATCCCTTTTGTTGACGATAAAACGAGAATCAGAGGCCAAGCGAATGGTCAAGAAAAGATCACCACGAATTCCACCACTCTCATTGCCTTGATCTTTTAATCGGATACGTCCACCATCTAGTAACCCCGGAGGAATTTTGGTTTTAATATTACGAGGACGACGAATTTCTCCTACTCCCCCGCAAACAGGACAAAGTGTTTTTCCTGTTCGACCTGTCCCATGACATTGAGGACAAAGACCGGTGGTCATAAGTGAAAAAGATTTTTCTACACCTTGAACCGCTTCTACTAATGAAAGCTCGAGCTCCGCTTCAATATCGAGTTCTGAAGGTGAAGATTCTCGAAACGACTGCTCCGCTGCGCCTTGACGAAACATATTTTTAAAAAAATCACTGAAGCCTTCTGCACCTTGTCCAGAAAAAGGATTTTGGCTTTCTTCTTGAGAGTATGATGAGGGTGGTGGTGGAGGCGAAGGTGGACCCTCTTTCCAATGCTCGCCGTATTGATCGTACTTCGCTCGGTTTTCCGGAGAACTTAAAACAGAATAAGCTTCATTGGCTTCTTGCATACGACGCGTGTGAATTTCTTTGTCTTTTTCGGCATGCAAATCTGGATGGTGCTGACGCGCTAACTTTCGATAGGCCTGTTTAATCTCCTCAAGCGTTGCCGTTCGAGGAACTCCTAAAAGTTCATAGTAATCCGTGAATTGAGAAACCATATATCCTTCGATTATGAGACATTTCCTAAAAACACTTTAACAAATTATTAATTCGACACCCAGTAGATTAGAGAGGTTATCGATTCTGAATTCAACTAGCAACTGGAGCAAAAAGAATATCCAGATGGTGCACTAGCGCTTAGAACTTATCGAGGGAAGACCGCCGCTTGGGCAGCACCATACAAAGGCGTGAGAGGATCGAGAATAACTTTCACAGGGATGGAGGCCAGAAGACTTGAAAGACGACCTTTGTTTTTGAATGCTTCCATAAAACGATTTTCTTGTAACGCCGGTAAAATCTTAGAGGCAATGCCTCCTCCAATAAATACACCACCAGTAGCGAGAAACTTGAGTGCAAGATTCCCAGCTTCGGCTCCATAAATGGAGACGAAGAGCTCTAGCGTTTCCCGGCAAATAATATCTTTGTTTTCCGATCCGGCACGTGTAATGACAGCACTGGGATCATCCTTGGACATTTCGACTGTAAGCCATGAAGGTTCAGACTGATGAGATCGTTCTCGAAGAAATGTATAAATATTTAAAAAACCAGGCCCAGATAAAATACGCTCATAACTCACTCGTCCGAATTTTTGGATTAAAGATCGACACAACTCCCACTCGAGATCGTTGCGTGGTGCAAAATCGGAATGTCCACCCTCTGATGGGATAACCCGATACATCTGGTTATCCCAGACCAATCCCGCTTCACCTAAACCAGTCCCTGCAGCAATGACAACGCGATCTCCACCAAGTTGCTCATGTCCCGTGTTTAAAACTGCGAAGGAACTCTCCGGCATAAGACCCACTCCTAAGGCCATCACGCTTAAATCATTCATAAGGGACACCTGGGTAATTTTTAATTCTTTTTCAAGATCCGTT
>Ga0206907_1100_pt1 | contig 11216 bp, 11 predicted proteins | sample Alteio_BWOrgHeat_80_FD_152951 | JGI IMG/M metagenome (GOLD analysis project Ga0206907, IMG submission 152951) | Enriched cells from forest soil in Barre Woods Harvard Forest LTER site, Petersham, Massachusetts, United States -... | ecosystem: Environmental > Terrestrial > Soil > Temperate forest >...
TGGGAGTAGAATCATTGCCTGTCAATTTCTTGATGCCTATTCAAGGAACGCTTCTTCAGGGTCACTATGACCTCACTCCTACTCGCTGTCTTAATATTCTCTGTCTTTTCCGTTTCTTAAATCCCAAAGCGTCTCTGCGTATTTCTGGAGGGAGGGAAATTCATTTGCGTTCTCTTCAGCCGTTAGGGTTGTATGTGGCTAATTCGATTTTTATTGGAGATTATTTGACAGCCAAGGGTCAGACGGCGCAACAAGATTTGGACATGATTCGGGACATGGGTTTTGAAATTGAAGGAGACCAGGCGACGAGTTTAGATAATAATCTTCCTAGAGCTATTCCTGAGGTAATTCTTAAATGAACACACATCTTTTATATGTCGGATTGTGGAATGGGGTCGCCGCGGCGACCGAAATCCGTCTGCCACACAATCGGTTGGACGGTCGGCTGATGTCTGGAGACCGAATTCCGCAATCCACAATTTCTTGTCTATGAAAACAGTATTGATCACTGGTGCTTCTCGCGGAATTGGGCGTGAGCTCGCTTTGGCGTTTGGAAAAGCGGGTTATGCAGTGGGAGTCAACTGTCTTCGAGAAGAAGCCAAAGCACAGACAGTTGTCCAGGAGATTATCCAAGCAGGGAATCCTAACGCCGATATTTTTGTCGGTGACGTTCGTGATTCTTTAAAAGTGCGACAACTGATGGATGCTTTTGTAAAACGGTGGAATTCATTTGATGTTTTAATTAATAACGCAGGAATTACCCGAGATTGTACCCTTCTTAAAATGACCAATGGGGAATGGAATGATGTGATCGACACCAACTTGAGTGGCACATTTTGGTGTGTGCGAGAAGCCGCTCGTCTGATGAGTCCAAACAAAAAGGGATCCATCATTAATATCGTTTCCATTATGGGTGTACGTGGGGGGTATGGGAATGCAAACTACGCAGCCTCTAAAGCAGGTGTCATTGGACTCACGCAAACGGCAGCTCGTGAATTAGGGCGTTTGAGTATTCGTGTCAATGCAGTACTTCCAGGGTTTCATAAAACGGATATGTCTGCTCATTTAAGTAAAGAAATTGAAACGAAGGTAATGAGCGAACACATTCTAGGAACTTCGACGCAAGTTTCTGACTTGTCTTCATTCCTATTGGGTTTATCTGAAAATCAGAGTATCTCTGGCCAAGTCTTTAGTGTTGATAATCGGATTGCTTAACCAATGTGACTCTTATTTAAAATGAATCCTCGAGTAGCTATTACAGGTATAGGACTAACAACTCATTTAGGAAAAGGAATAAAAACGAATTGGATAAAAGTCGCTGGAGAACCTTCCTCCGCGTTGACACAGCGACTCGATTTTCCCGACAAGGGAATGGATTCTTTTTCAAGAGCTCTCCATTTATCTCGATCGGCTATTTCAGAAGCGCTCGATAATGCTCACCTCATCACAGAAACTTCGCGCAGTGCAATGGCTTCGATATTTAGTGCTTCTAAACCTCTTCTCAGCAATGGTTCATGGCTTTCTCCAGATCAGATCAATCATCAACTGTATCGAGAATTTGGATTTCGAGGTGAGTCGAGAACAGTCGTTGCTGCTTGTGCGACGGGAGCCTATTCTATTGCGATGGGGGCCAGCTGGATTGAACAAGGACTATGCGATATAGTCCTTGCGGGATCTGTGGAGCCTTATCCCGTTGATCTTATCTTAGCTGGATTTCAACAGCTTGGAGTTGTCAGTCCTTCTAAATTCATGCGACCCTTTGATGCGCAACGATCGGGATTTGTATTGGGTGAGGGCGCAGGAGCTATTATTTTGGAAAATGCCAATCATGCCAAGGCGCGCGGTGCTTCCATTTATGGATTTCTATCGGGCTGGGCGCTGGGCGCGGATGGGCATAGCGCTGTGGCCTTCAATTCTAATGGCCAAAAGATTGCACGTGCCATTGAAAAATCGCTTCTCAAAGCAGCACTCGATGCGACGGCTATTGGTTATGTGAATGCGCATGGAACGGCTACGAAAATTAACGATGTCTTAGAGACTCAAGCTCTTAAACATGCATTTGGTTCTCATTCTCAACGTCTATCTATTTCGGCGACTAAATCCTCTACAGGACATCTCTTAGGAGCAGCCGGCAGTGTGGAATTTATTCTCACAGTACTTGCTCTGCAAAATCAATTTATTCCGCCGACACGTCATTTAGAGCATCCGGATCAATTGTGTGATTTAGACTATACCCCAGGTGAAGGACGCGCCATAATATTTGATCATGCGATCTCGTTATCCTTCGGATTCGGCGGACCTATTGGAGTGCTGGTGGTGAGTAGGGGGAGTCGCCGTGGCGACCTGGCGTCCCTGCCATGACTTTGAATTGGGTTAATAAAGAATCTCAAAAATTAAAAGACGAAAGTCGTTGGCGGCAGGTTCGACAGATACCCAAACGGGATGTTTTAAATTTCTCTTCTAATAACTATCTCGGTTTAGCTCGCCATCCACGGGTCATTGCCGCGGCTCAGCAAGCTCTACAAGAATGGGGAACAGGAGCTACTGCTTCTCGTTTAATTTCTGGCACAATCCCCATCCATCCCCAACTCGAAACGGCGTTAGCTCAGTATGCAGAGTATGAAGCTGCTTTGGTTTTTCCCTCGGGATATATGACGAACTTAGGTGTCATTACGGCTTTGGTAGGAGCTGGAGATGCTGTTGTGATGGATCGACTTTGTCATGCTTCGCTGATCGATGCCGTCAAGTTATCGGGAGCACGTCTCTTTGTCTATGCGCATAAAGATTTAAATGAAGCAGAGCGTGCGCTTCAACGAACTGTTTCTTATCGTCGACGTTTACTCATTACCGATAGCCTTTTTTCTATGGATGGAGATTTTGCTCCATTGAAAGAGCTTCTGGTTTTATGTCGACAGTATGGTGTCATGAGTTTGGCGGATGACGCTCACGCTTTTGGAATTTGGAATACAACTGAGATTTCCGAATTCGGAATTCGGAATTTGGATTTAATGAAGCCTATAGAAAAAGTACAAGATGATTCTAAAGCTATTTCTAAGCAATCTTCCACAAATCGGCAATCGGCAATCGGCAATCCGCAATTAATGCCAGATCTTTTGGTCGGAACTCTTTCCAAAACACTGGGTTCTCAGGGCGGATTTGTATGTGCTTCGCAATCCATCATTGATTGGATCATTAATAAAGCCCGATCATTTATTTATACAACCGGTCTTGCACCCACATCAGCGGCTGCAGCACTTGCAGCACTTCGACTTCTTCAAACCGATCATCTGCCGAGAGAAAAACTAAAGAAGAATGCTTCTCTGTTACGCGAAGGACTTGCTGAAAAAGGATTTGATATTTTGAAATCAAGTAGTCAAATTGTTCCCATTCTCTTAGGGGACATTGAATTCACGCTGGCTTTATCCAAGACATTAGAAACAAAAGGCATTTATGCGCCAGCCATTCGTCCTCCGACGGTACCGAAGAATGGATGTCGACTTCGTTTTTCAGTGACTGCAGAACATTCTGAATCTGATATTGAACGCCTTTTGGGAGCTTTAAATGAGTAAAGGATTATTTATTACTGGAACAGATACGGGAGTAGGGAAGACCCTTGTTGCGAGTGGCATTGCAGCTCTTTTGAAATCTTGGGGGGTAAGAGTTGGGGTGATGAAACCGATTGCGACAGGAGATCGTAAAGATGCTCAGATGCTAAAAAAAGCATCTGGCGTTGAAGACTCTTTAGCTCAAATTAATCCTCAATTTTTCAAAGCCCCTTTAGCCCCCAGTGTGTCGGCCGCTCTTGAACGGCGTTCCGTCGATTTAGAGTCCATTTATAAAGTCTATTGGGCCATGCAAAAAAACTACGACTTTATCATCGTTGAAGGAGTGGGGGGGGTCAAAACACCGCTGGGAGAAACGACGTATGTCAGTGATTTAATTCAGGCCATGAATCTCCCCACGTTGATTGTGACACGAGCTACTTTGGGGACTCTCAACCATACACTTCTAACAGTGGATGCTTTAAAGCTATTAAAGATTAATATCTTTGGTGTCCTTTTAAGTGGGCGTCGAGGAAATAGTTTGGCCGAAAGAACAAATCCTGAAGCGCTTCAAAGTTATTTAACGATTCCGGTTTTGGGAGAGCTACGACATCAGATCGCTTTTTTGTCTCATCCAAAGAGGACAGCCAAAGCATTAGCCAAAAATCCCGTCCTAAAGAATGAATTAAAAAGACTATGCCCAAATCCCTAGCACAATGGGATAAAGATGTTCTTTGGCACCCTTTCACACAACAGAGTGAATGGGCTTCGCGGGATCCTCTCATTATCGAATCAGCTAAAGGAGTTTGGATAAAAGATATTCATGGGAAACAGTATATCGATGGGGTCTCCTCATTATGGGTCAATGTATTTGGACATAACCATCCCATTCTTAATCGCGCGATTGAGCAACAACTTAAAAAGATGGCTCATACAACCTTCTTAGGATTAACGCATGCACCTGCGATTGAATTGGCAAAGAAACTCCTCGACATTGCTCCGTCGGGACTCTCCCGTGTCTTCTATTCAGATAATGGTTCAACAGCGGTAGAAGTGGCGATGAAGATAGCCTATCAGTATTGGCAACTTAGGAAGGGATGTTCACAACCTCCCTCTCCCATGCGATGCACGGGAGAGGGTTGGGGTGAGGGAAAATTAGTCGAGAATAGGCCCTCATCCTTGCCTTCTCCCATCCGTTGGACGGGAGAAGGAATCAAAGGTAAAACAAAATTCTTATCCATGAAGAACGGTTACCACGGAGACACTCTAGGTGTCGTATCGGTCGGGGGCGTTGATTTATTCCATCAACGCTTCCACCATCTCCTCTTTTCAGGTTTTCATGTCACTCCTGGTAATTTCAAAGAAATCGAACGCGTTATTCAAATCCACCATCGCGAAATCGCTGCTGTTGTCATGGAGCCATTAATCCAAGGGGCTTCGGGAATGCTGGTAATGCCCAAAGGCTATCTTGCTCATGTCGCTCGACTGTGTCGAAAGTTTGATGTCTTACTGATCATCGATGAAGTTGCAACAGGTTTTGGTCGTACTGGGAAAATGTTTGCCGTCGAGCATGAAAATGTTCAACCAGATTTTCTGTGCGTTGCCAAGAGTTTGACCGGAGGATATTTACCTTTGGCTGCAACGCTGACCACAAAACGTGTCTATCAAGCGTTCTTAGGACGCTTTGATGAATTTAAAGCTTTCTTTCATGGTCATACGTATACAGCGAATCCTCTCGCCTGTGCCGTGGCAATCGCGACTTTAGATCTTTATAAAAAAAACAGATTATTAAGTCAGGTTCGTCAACGAATTATTCAGATGAAGAAAGCCCTGAATCCTCTTCGAAGTCATCCTCATGTGAAAGAAATTCGACAAGTCGGAATGATGGTGGGTATTGAACTCGTTCAAGATAAAAAAACTGGTAAGTCCTATCCTCCTGGATTTCGGATGGGGTTGAAGGTTTGTGATGAGGCTCTTAAGTATGGCGTTTGGCTTCGTCCTTTGGGAGATGTGATCGTCTTAATGCCGCCGTTATCCATTTCGAAACGTGAACTCGATTTATTATGCGATGCACTTATTCGTAGCCTTGAGGTCTTCAATGTTCAAGAAATCAGCTCTAAATAATCCTTGCGATAAAGGAGGACTTCTTTCATACTTTCGTCACAATGATTTGGTCTTGGCTTAAGCGAAGTAGCCGTCCTTTTCTGATGTCCCCTGAATTTTTAAAAACACGCCGTTTCCTGCAACAAGTCTGGTTTTTTGATCGCGTGCCTCGCCGAGAGTTTGGACAGCTTTACCATTGTTTGGTTCGCCGTCGTTATGAAGCCGGGGAGCACCTCGTTGAAGAAGGTCAAGTGGGTTATGCCTTGTTTATTATCGAATCGGGGTGTGCAGAGGTCTATCGACAGCTCGGAGACGGACAGTTGGATCGTTTAGCGGTTCTTTCCGCTGGAGATTGTTTCGGTGAAATGGCCCTTTTACACGAGCAGCCTCGTTCAGCTACCGTGACGGCGATTGAGCCAACGTATGCATATTTGCTTTATAAAACAAAGCTTGAAGAGTTGGTGGATCACTCCCCTCATATTGCTGCTGCTATTTTGATGCGATTATCTCATCATTTAGCGATTCGTCTGGAGCAAACTCTCCGTCCGAAATCTGAACTTTATTCGAACACTGCACTGGAAGAAAGTCCTCACGTCATTGGGTTGAGATGACCTCTAAATTGCGTCCTGGATTACCATGGATTCTTGTTTTATTAATCGTCGGATTTTTTTATATTGTTCGAGGGATTCTGCTCCCAATGGTTGTGGCCATGACCATTGCTTATCTCTTGAACCCATGGATTCAGCGTATTGAAGTACACGGCATTCGTCGACGTATTGCGGCACTAGGTGTATTTGCAGTTGTCTTGGTTGCAGGATATCTCAGTGCACAAGCCATGGTTCAATTAATGACACGGCAAGCCAATCAAGCACTGTTGAATTTGCCACGCGTTTTTAAAAATGCAAATGAAATCGTTCGTCGGAATCAATTGGCTTTGGATGAAAGCGCTTTTGGGCGATCAATCACCCGAGCGATGCCTTCCTATGGAAAAACATTCAAAGAAAAATGGTGGGGATATTTAGTTCATCTGACCGAAAGACCTGTGAATGTATTCGATCAGATCATTCCATTTCTTGAATTTGTTCTTCTCGTTCCTTTTTTTACCTATTTTTTTATGGCAGATGGACCTCTTTTTTTTAGGAAGTTACTGGCGATTGTTCCTTCTAGGTCAGTAGAAACCGTTTTGCACGTAGCCGTCCAAATCGATTCAATATTGGGTAATTATGTCAGAGGAATAGTTCTTCAAGGACTTTTCTTGGGGATTTTTACGGCCATCGGATTTTGGTGGATCGATTTAGATTATGCCTTTCAGATTGCAGTATGGGTTGCAACCACCAGTGTTATCCCACTATTTGGTGCTGTCAGTGCAGCGATTTTAGGCAGCATCGCAGCCTTTATCCAATGGGGGACATTATCAGGAATGGTGAAAGTTTGTGTAGTTGCTTTCGGAATCCGATTATTGGATGAATGGCTCCTTCATCCTTTAATTCTAAAACGAGCGGTTCATTTGCATCCTCTAGTGACAGTTTTTAGTTTGATGGTGGGTGGTCATTTAGGAGGATTTTGGGGTCTTCTTTTTGCTGTTCCCAGCGCCTGCGTTTTAAAGGTTTTAGGGCATGTGATGTGGGAATGGTATATGCGCGGAGAACGCATAGCAATAACGATGAAGTTACCTAATCTACGTGTTCCGATTGTTTAATTGACGTACAAGCGCAAACTCAATCCATGAATCTATTTTCCACCCTAACTCTGTAGAGAAAAGAATGCACAGTGCTAAAGTTAAAAGAAGAAGATCTCCACCAATCATATACTTGGGAGAAAAATGAGCTTGAGGTCCAAAGCAACCACAACTCGCCAGATCAATATGACGAAAGATTGCTGAGCCTAAAAAACAAACGAATGTCGTAAAAAGAAGTACAGTCATCACTGCAGCATAACGCGTATAGTACCCCACAATAAGAAAGAGACCACTGTAAAGTTCAACCCATGGGATGATATGTGCAAGCGGTAAAGCCCAAGCAGCAGGGAGGATGCGATAGGCTTGAATAATTGCTGCAAATTCTGGAATTGAACTCAATGCTTTCGAGACTCCTGCATAAAGCAAAACGCCTCCACAAAGGCAACGCGCCAGAAAGATTCCTTTTGCTTTTAAACTAGAACTCATTTCGAAACCTATCGTATATAAGACCATGGCTATTTTGTTTTGCTTTAAGGCGTGAGGAGTGTGGCGTGCCACTGGCCCGCAAGCGACGAGCAACACCAAAGCGGACCAAAAGAGCCTTGGCCCAAAGGGAAAGCCCATCTTTGGCCGGCTTCGGCGTCACTCCTCCTCGAATTATCTTAAGATAGTCCATCGTCGTCGTTCCTTGAATCCATCTCAAATCTGGGCTTTTCTTATGCACGATAGGTTTCGAAAGGAGTTCTTATCATTGATTCCTCAATGCTTTTTCAATCACACGCGCGCCATCACTTTCAATCAACCCGCCAATGAGACGATCATCCCCAATAATAAATGTTGGAGTAGAGTGGATATCGAGATTTTCGGCTTCCTTCATATCCTCGGTAATCAGCAGTCGCTGGTTTACATCTTGATAGCAGATTTTGAATTGCTCTTGATTTAAAGAAATCTCTTGCGCCATAGTAAAGAAGCTGGTCGTTGCATCGGTAAGGGGCGCCCACTGCGTTTGTGTCGTAAAGAGCTTATTTTCATAGGTCCAGAATTGATTTTGTTCTGCTGCACATTGCGCTGCATGCGCTGCACTCAACGCATTGTGGTGGATATGCGTTAAAGGATTGTATTTATAAGCCAACCGAATCTTGCCTTGATAGAGTTCAAGTAAACGGTCTACCGCTGGACGTACTGCGGCACAGCTAGGACATTGAAAATCGGAATATTCATAGATGGTTAACCGAGCCTTGGGATCCCCTTTAATGCGGGCAGGAGATAGTTTAAAGGCAGCTCCCATGGGACTTTGCCGAATCCTCAAAATCGTAAGTAATGGGAGGAGAATAAGGACAATTCCAATGCTTAAACGCCTTAACCAATAGTTCATGGGCTTATCTAAACAAAAAACTTGCATTGACTCCAAATGCCTGTACACTCTTTTATGCCGTCTTTAAAGCCAAATCTTACATTGTCCATGCTAGGACAAGATGAATTTGCCAAAAAAGTGAATGAAGGACTTTCTAAAAATGAATTTGTTGTTCATTACCAGCCTATCATTAATTTGTTTACGGGTCGAATCGATGGGATGGAAGCGTTGGTTCGTTGGGTTTCACCTACCGGTTTGATTTCACCCGCCGAATTTATTCCCATGGCTGAAGAGACAGGCCTTATTGTGCCATTGGGAAATACCGTCTTAAGAACGGCTTGTACTCAAGCACAAGAATGGAGAAAAAAAGGCTATACCGAATTATGTCTTTCCGTTAATCTTTCTGCTAAGCAATTTCAACAAGCAGCTTTATTAAAAACATTAAGGGACACTTTACAAGAAACCCAGTTGCCCGCAGATTGTTTGGAATTAGAAATTACAGAAAGTCATGCGATGGGTTCGGCTCAACTGACTGTTTCTATTTTGCAAAATCTTAAAGCGATGGGAGTTCGCCTTGCCATTGATGATTTTGGCACGGGTTATTCCAGTCTTAGTTATTTAACTCGTTTTCCATTGAATACACTTAAAATCGACAGATCTTTCGTTAAGGACTTAATGACAGACCCGAATGACGTTGCTATTGTAAAAGCCATGGTAGGATTGGCCCATGCGCTCAAACTGGAGGTTGTGGCAGAAGGTGTTGAAACACAAGAGCAGTTAGATAAACTCAGGGAATTTGGTTGCAATCGAATGCAAGGTTTTTTCTTTAGCAAACCCGTCGATGCAAAGATATTTGAATCGTATCTTCAATCCCATAAAGCGTTGTAAACTATGAACATGAAACACCCGCTACGACTTCTTCTGGTCGAAGCCACAAACCATGCGGCACAGCCGCTGCTTGAAGTTCTCCAACAGTTAGGGTATGACGTCTTTTTAGAATGTATTCATACCATTGCTGCATTTGAATCTGCACTTCAGCAGAAATCCTGGGACATCATTGTTGCCAATACAGAACTGAGTGATTTTGATATTCCCACCGCTTTGATTTCGCGTCATCGACTAGGACCTGAAATCCCATTCTTTGCGATATGCTCGGCTTCTCATGAATCTTTTGGTGTTCAAGCCATGGAACAAGGCGCGCAGGATTATATTGTCAAAAATCATTGGCAAAGACTGGGTCCGGCGATCGAACGAGAACTTAAAATCGTTGAATTGCGTCGACAACATTTAAGAGCACAAGAAACCGTTTCTCACCAAAGCCAATATGACTTACTTACGGATCTTCCCAATCGTCAACTTTTTAAAGACTGTCTTGTATTAGCCTTAGCTTATGCCCAGCGCCATCGTCATATGGCAGCGGTGCTCTTTGTGGACTTAGATCGTTTTAAAACAATTATCGACACGTTAGGACATATGGTGGGTGATCAAGTTTTGCGCAGTGTTTCTGATCGTTTGCGAAGTAGCTTATCCACTGAATTCCCATTGGCTCGTTTAGGAGGCGATGAATTTGTGGTGTTATTGCCTCAAATTGAACGAGCCGATCAGGCAGTGAAGATGGTGCAAAAAATTGTGGAAGCGCTCAAAGCGCCCTTTCATCTTAATGGTCACGAACTTCATATCACAGCCAGTATTGGTGTCAGTCTTTATCCGTACGACGGAGAAGATGCGGATACGTTACTTAAAAATGCCGACACCGCTTTGTATCGCGCCAAAGAGCAAGGTCGTAACACCTATCAACTTTATACACCAGCCATGAATGCACGCTCATTTGAACGATTGGCCATGGAAAATAGTTTACGTAAAGCGATCGAACGCAATGAGTTTCTTCTTCATTATCAGCCCCAAGTGGATTTGAAAAGCGGGAAAATCATTTCCGTCGAAGCCTTGGTTCGTTGGCAACATCCAGATCTAGGGATTGTTTATCCTTCTGAATTTATTCATTTGGCTGAAGAGACAGGGCTTATCGTGCCTTTAGGGGAATGGGTTTTGCGTGCCGCTGCACAGCAAGCCAAGGCGTGGCAATCAGACGGGCTTCCACCGATGGCCGTGGCTGTGAATTTATCCGCGCGCCAGTTCCGTCAACAAGATCTCGTCGAAAGTATTGCACGTGTCTTGCGAGAAACGGAGTTAGACCCTCAATATCTGGATTTGGAAATTACCGAAAGTATTGCCATGGAAAATGCGGATTATTCCGTTGTTATTTTAAAGGAGCTTAAAGCCAGAGGAGTGACTATTGCCGTTGATGATTTTGGAACAGGATATTCAAGTCTGAGTTATTTGCGTCGCTTTCCAATTACCTCTTTAAAAATTGACCAATCATTTGTCCGTGATTTGCAGGCCGATCCAAATGACGCTGCGATTGCCGATGCCATTATTGCTCTGGCACACAGCTTGAAATTGATCGTTTTGGCTGAAGGTGTAGAGACTGATGCTCAACTTCGCTTTTTAAAACAACACGGCTGCGATCGTGCCCAAGGCT
>Ga0206907_1102_pt1 | contig 11155 bp, 21 predicted proteins | sample Alteio_BWOrgHeat_80_FD_152951 | JGI IMG/M metagenome (GOLD analysis project Ga0206907, IMG submission 152951) | Enriched cells from forest soil in Barre Woods Harvard Forest LTER site, Petersham, Massachusetts, United States -... | ecosystem: Environmental > Terrestrial > Soil > Temperate forest >...
TGATCGTCCTCTCAAGTCGCGCCGGGTCGCCATGCCCGGCACATGGGTGGTGGCGCTGGTCGCGGCTGGCACGGCTCGCGCCACCGGGCCAGAAGATGGGGGTACGCTGCAAACTCATGGGAGAATGAAGGTTCTATAATGAGATGAGGACTTGTGCGGGCTTTGGAGCCAACGCACTTGATAGTGCGCACGGACTCATGGGAGTAAACGTCATCATGACTATTTAACCATGGATAAATGCCATGCTGAACAAGCAGGCGAAAACGCTGACGCCGAAGCAAACCCAACGGCTGCTCGACCATGTGAGCCACACACGCTACCCGGATCGAAACCGCGTGATCGTCCTGTTGTCCTTTAAGGGGGGCTGCGAGCCGTGGAGATCGCAGGCTTACGGTGGGGCATGGTAACGGACGCGAGCGGCGAACTTGGCGACTACATTGCCTTGCCGAACCGCGTAGCGAAGGGGAAGAGCGGCGGGCGCACAATCCCGATGAATGCGGGACTGCGCGCCGCGCTGCTGGCGCTGCGCGAGGCGGTCCCCGACAAGGTGCGTGACGACTGGCCGATCGCCTATAGCGAGCGCGGCGGCTATTCCGGGGCCTCGATCGTCAACCTGTTCGACCGGTGGTATAGGGAACTTGGGTTTCAGGGCGCAAGCAGCCACAGCGGCAGGCGGACCTTCATCACTGCGGCAGCCAAGAAGATTATCGAAGCCGGCGGATCGCTGCGCGACGTGCAGCAATTGGCCGGGCATCAGAACCTGACTGTTACCGCGCGCTATATCGAGGGCGACGCTGCGGCGAAAGATTGTCGACCTGATCTGAGAGCCAGTCAGGCTGGTGGCTCCGGTTGCGACCAGAGGGATCGGCTCTCTCGAGCGTCTTCGACAACAAGAAATAGCGCGCACCGCGCGTGCACGACGGCGCGCAAACCACCCAATTGGCGGCCTGGGACGCGGGAACGGCCTGCTTTAGCCGCGTCAAGGCGCCCCTTGGTGTCGGAATCCGCAACCGCCGCAAGCGCGCTCAAAATCGCGGCGTCACCCGGGAGATATCGGTTTAAAAGACAAAAGCCGCGCGTGCGGCTGTGAGTTCAAGGTGAGAAGCCCGCCCCGAGGGATGGTGGTTCCGTGACTTGTCGGGGGCATCGGAACACAGGGTAAGGGGGAACCTACCCAACAGCACTCGGCGCGGTCGATAACGATAGCACGAAAACTATTGCAGGTGCGTGACAGTTGCCGGCGCATCGACGCGACACCCGCTTCGCGGCGAGATCGGCTGATTCCGGCGACGCCTCGGGCTCACCGCGCGATGATCTCTTGCGGCGGCGCCGGCTGCTGAACGACGACCGCGCTGCCAACGGGCGCGAGGTAACTGCCGTAAGTCCAGCCCGAGCCGGCTGGGGTTTCTACCTGCATCCAGCCGTGATTGGCGGTGACGAGCAGCGCCACGACAGTGGTCGCTAACGCGATCTTGCTCATGGGTGCTCCTTCAAGCCGTGACGGAAGGTACGCCTCCAACGGATTTTCCACCGGTAACGCGCCGGAAAGCGTTCCGCGGCGCGGCGACGCCACCGAGTCGACCACGAGTCGCCGCTTAGGCAAGTAAACCTTGATCACGCACCCATTCCGTCACAAGTTTCGTCACGTGACGTTTGTGACCCCGAGATGACCGACCATCGCCGTACCGATTACAGGTTCGAAAAACTTCATGGCGCAAAGGTAAAGCGACCGAAAACGCTGCGCTGCCTTTGGTGCAAGGAAAAAATCGCGGTGAAGCCTCAGGGACGGCTTCCCGCATATGGCAGCCACAGCTGCCGACAGCGTGCGTATGAGCGCGCAAAGTGGCAGCAGCCGCATTTGCTGGCGCTTTCCGAGGACCTGAAGCGGGTTGCCATTCAGGCAGAAATTCGGAAGGGAGTTGAGGAGGTGCTGCGGCAAATGGTGTCTGGCGGAGCGGCAGCGCCTCCTGAGAAGCCACGAAGCACCGGTCCGGCATTGCGGGTTGTCCCGACTACGGACCCCGAAGAATAGACGTCTACCGAAGCTACCTAAAAAGCGGCTGGGCAGACCGCTTCAACGCACGCGCCAACAGCTCGCGGTAACCTCGGGTTGCCGCGTCGCGCTGGGCCGAGGTCAGGTCGCGCAATGGCAGATATCTGCCGTGATAGAGCCAGAGTTGGCGGATCGTTGGCTTGGTCATCTCAGACCCAGTGGCGAAGATGGTCGCGCCTTCAATGTGACGCACGAGGGGTTTTCATGTTTAGATGAGGCTGATCCTCACGACGAACACGTCATTGTAATTGTCGACTCTGATGAGTATCAGGACAGGCACGCTGCCTTAACGCATCAACAACACGGCGCGAAAATCGTCGTTTTGGTCCGCGAGGCCGAGATCCTGGAACTGAGCCCCGATGAGATCGCCGCACTGAGCGGTGCCCTGACCTGGGACTTGTCCACCGGCGCTTTTGTACAATCCCTCCGGCTCATCTGCTCCGGGGAACGGGTGCTCCCGCGCGATCTTCCCGGGCGCAGGCTTCCGGCGCCCACCGACATCGAGCCTCAACCTGGCGGTTATCACCTTTCCCCGCGCGAGAGGGAGGTGCTTCTGCAGGTCGTTGAGGGCCATCCAAACAAGGTGATCGCGCGGCACCTGCACATCGCCGAGGCCACGGTGAAGGTGCATCTCAAGAGCTTACAGCGCAAAATCAGGGTGTCCAACCGGACGCAAGCGGCGATCTGGGCACTCGCAAATTTGTCCGAGCTTAGTCCCTCCCTGCGAGGCTCGGCTTCGGCCGGCTAGACCGGTGGCGTAAGTCAGCGCCGCTTGCAGACGGCCGACAAAACTGGCAGGGGGACGCCGCTTGATCCAAAGGTACGCGCTGCTAATCACCTGCGCACCGCGTAGCGGCCGCAACAAGCTGACCCTTACCTTTAACCGCACCCGACAGGCCAACATCACCAGGGAATTGATCGAGATCGTCTCCGGCGCCGAAGCGCTGCGAGGCAGCTGAAAACAAGTTCAGCTGATTTGGGAGCGCCCGTCGAGAGTCCGCCCCAGAACGGCGCAGAATATGGGATGGCTGATGAACCCGGAGGTCTGGGCGAGCCTCGTCACGCTGACCGCGCTCGAAATCGTCTTGGGTATCGACAATCTGGCATTCATCGCGATCCTCGCCGCGCGCTTACCACCGGAGCGGCAGAACTCGGCGTGGCGGCTCGGGCTGGCACTGGCCGTCAGCCCGCTGGTCGCCTTGGAGAAGGTCGGATCAGAGTTCTCCTTTGGCAGTCGCCGGAGTCAGTTTTGGGTCGACTTGAGACAACTCGATTACAGTCCGCCCCAGGATTGGGGGAGCGTTTAATTTTCCCGACGCTGGCCATTGCCAACGCCGACCGCGATGCCACCGCGCCCACCCCGCGTGTATTGTATTATGGCTACGTTACGGGGTGTGAGGCCAACGGGGCAAAGTGCATAGCGAAAGGCACTGTCCCGCTCGGGCCGGTCAGAGCCCGCAGTTGGGGTAATTTGGGTATGGGCAATAGGGAGCCGCCGGGGCGGGGTAGTAGTTCGGCGTGCTGGCGGCGGCACCGACTACCGCGCCTACCGCGACACCGGCGGCGACGCCGCCCCAACCTGCTCCGCCATAGTAGCCCCCGCCATAGCCCCCGCCGTTGACGTTGACGTTGCGGTTGACGTTGTTCCCGCTGACGTTGACGTTGCCCCGGTTGACGGTGTTGCCGCCACCGCGGTTGACATTGGCGGTGTTGAAGTTTCCGCGGTTGCCCGCGACTGCTCCAGTCCGGCTGCCTGCACCGGCACCGGCCCAACTTCCCCCGCCTCGGTTGGCTCCGCCGCGGTTGGCCCCGCCTCCGGCGTACCCGCCGCCACCGCGACCGCCGCCGCTAAAACCACCGCCACCGCGACCTCCACCACCGCCGCGACCACCGCCGCCGCCTCGGCCGCCCCCGCCACCACCGCGACCGCCACCGCGCACGAGCACCAGCGGTGTATCGGTCCTTTCCGCCGTCGCGGCGGCGATATCGCGCGCCAGGGTGCCGCTCAAGGGAGCCGGGGCGGCCGGCGCCTGCGTAGCGATCAACGCAATCAAGGCGATCGGCGCCATGTAAAGGTATCTGGTCATCATTGCGGCCTCCCTTGGTGTATTGGCCTGAATTTCACTCAAATTCGCGACTGCTTTAGGCTAGGTGCGAAGTTTCGTCTGACGCATGATCAGCGCCCAAACACCTGGTATCCAGATGGATTTGAGGGCGAACCACCTTTCTCCATTGAGCTACGTCCGTTAAGGTTGAGAAAGCTTACCGCCATAATTGTGGCGCGGAAACGAATCTTCTGGCGACGGGAGCGACGCGATGAACGGGAAAATCACCGTGATACTGTTATCGGGCCTGCTGTTTGCCTGTGCGCCGGAAACGCCGGCGCCCAGCCCTCCGCCGCCACCACCGCCGGCTCCAGCACCGCTAACCGAGGCAATGCCGGTGGACCGCTTTGTCGTTATCCAGAGGGCGAGTTGTGCGGATTTGCTGAAGTTGTCGCCAGATGATCGCGCCGCCGCGGCGATGTTCTATATCGGTTATCAGTCGGCGCGCGTGCGGGCCGCGTCCGTCAATGTACCCGCCATCCCCGATGTCGAGTTTGCGGCTGAGTCCTACTGCGAGGACCACCCGGGCCGAACGGCCGCCCAGGCGTTTGCCGTGGCCTATTCCGCCTTTCGATGATGCGGAGTGCCGTTTAAAGCCGGGTCACTCACTCGCCGCGCAACAGGGCGTCGTCAGTTGACGGAATCATGACCTGACGGTGACTCCAGCGCCGTAGCGGGACTGCGGGCCGCGGCCCCAGAACGGAGCATATGGGATGGCTGATGAACCCGGAGGTCTGGGCGAGCCTCGTCACGCTGACCGCGCTCGAAATCGTCTTGGGTATCGACAATCTGGTATTCATCGCGATCCTCGCCGCGCGCTTACCACCGGAGCGGCAGAACTCGGCGCGGCGGCTCGGGCTTGCACTGACGCCGAGACTGCCAGTCCGCGTAGATACATGTTACTCTAGGTTGTGCCTATCTGGGCACGCATTTTGTCAAATCAGCACCGTCAGCGGGGGGTGATGATCAATCAGCGACACGTTGCGCATGAGGGTCTTGGAGTCTTGCGCTGGCTTGCCCTGGCGGCTGCCGTCGCATTCCCCTTCCTGCTCATGTACTTGACGCAGATACGTTGACCCGCCATACGGGGACATCACCGCCGCGCCTTTTCCTTCATCGTAGCGATCATCTTTTCTCGCCAACCCGGATCGGCCCAACGTGCTCTAGAGGCTGCGCCAATCTTCGCGCGTACCTCCGGCTTGGCGAGCGAGGCTCTGATACCCGCAGTCATCTTGTCGCGGGGTGCGGGATCGTCCCATCGGGCTTTCGTAACAGCAGAAATCTTGGCACGATTTTCAGGATTGGCGATTGCCGCTCTCAGCCTTGCCCCTCTAACCGGATCGTCCCATCGCGCCTTCATTGCCGCGCTTTGTTTTTCACGCCGCGCCGGATCAGCCCATTGGTTCTTTGCGTTGCTTCTACCGGTTTTGGCCATCACTCGACTGCTTTTCCCTGTCGCGCGCGCGTACAGCCTGAACAATGATCAGCCTCGGGGGAAGATGCTTGGAAGCTGGTATCGCTAAACGAAGTCATCCGATATCTGGGCCAGTGCGGTGAGGACGTTTCCACGGAGACGGCCAACGCAGATGAACTGGTCGCGCGTGCAAACCACAAGCGAACGAGCCAGGGGCTGCCACCCTTCGCGCTGTTATCGGTCGCCTCCACCCAAATCACTCGGCGAGATAAGCCAGAGAAGGCCGCAAAGGTCGCTTCCCCTCGTCCCCTCTCCGCCCGAGAAAGGGCTGAATGGGCGCGGCATGTCGTCGCTTTACCCGCAGCGTGATCTACGGCGATGGCGTAGATCGACAGGGCGGTGCTGTGTAGGCGCCTGTAACACCAAGTCGCGCGGCACCGGCGGGCGGTCTGGCTGAGAATGTGGCCGGAGGCCGGGGACAGGTCCGGCTCAAACCGACCCTGGACCAACATTCAGATCGGACTACTCCCCAAAAGGAACGGCCCGCCCCGCTGGGTACAGCTGTTAGGGCTCGTCGCGTTTCAGCGCGGCGGTCCGTTCCTCCGCGACGCGCCGGATACGCCGTAGATGTGCCAATTGGTTGAGGACTGCCGCGTCGGTGTTTTCAACGCCAGCGCCGATGCTAATAAGCACATCGACCGCCCCGCACAGATCCTGCACATATTCGATCAGCGTGGTCATCTGGGCGCTCAACAGCTCGAGCGTCGCCTCTCCCTCAGCCATAATTTACTTCGCGACCATGACGTTTGAGGCTTTGATCACCGCCGTCGCGACGTCGCCGACTTTCAACGCTAAATCATCGACAGCGTCATTGGTGATCGATGCGGTGATGACGACGCCACCGCCTATGTCGAGACGTACATTTGCCGTCGTCGCGCCCTTCAGGATCTCCGCGACTTGGCCTTTGATCTGGTTACGCGCGCTCAGTTTCATCATTCTTGTACCCTAGGTTTTCTCGGAGCAGTCTTGGCAAGGCATACATGCTGCGCGCATATGAGCGTTGTTCGGCGCAGCCGCTTGATAATTCCTGCCAAAAAATTGATAAATCCGGCCTTGCGGATTCAGCCCGCGACGCTGGCAGCAAACCGCTTCCCGCGACGGGTGGGCGTCTGCGGCCACGCTACGGTTTGTTGAGCCGACCGAGCATTGCCCTGCCTATCTTGAACGCTGCGAAGTGCTTGTCGGTGACATTCACGTGGTCGCCGGTACGTGGGTTGCGGGCGATGCGGGCCTCGCGGTGCTTGACCGAAAACACGCCGAAGCCGCGCAGTTCAACGCGGTCGCCGCGGGCCAGTGCGGCAGCGATCTCGGTGAAGAGCGTAGCGACGATGCGTTTCGCATCGCGGCGACCGGACCACAACGGCCACGAACCCGTTGTCAAAGAACAGCTTTCTTGTGGCTGGCAATCAGTCAAGAGCGCGGGTCGCCGACTACCAGCTGGTCACACTGGTATGGCTGACGTCGTACAGAATGAGGTACCCCTTCGCCAAGGCCCATTTGCCTGTTCGACTGGCGCCTCACCTCTCCCGAGGGCGACTACGGCGCATACCAGTGTGCCCAGTGAGCCGCTCAGCCTGTTCCACCTCGCCGCCGGGTGTGTTGATTTCCGACTCGACCGCATTATATTCAAATCTGCATCAAGAGTGGGGCTGACGCCCTCGCCAACCTGCCTTCCCGGGCAAGGTGGTTCCCGAAAGGGGATGCGGCCATTCGGCAACGAAACGGGTCGCGCGAATGTCAGCCCTCCTCGGGAAACCGGTGGAGGGTGTCGTGTTTTATCGATCAAAGCCTTTCGCGCGACGCCTACGAGCTGACCCTACCAACTGCTTGTTACCGGGCTGACCCACCAAGCGGGTCGGGGGATTTGAGTCCAGCTTGCCGTCCCCGGCGTCTCGCCAAAACGGCTAAAGAGGAGACACACGATGACCGCTTTTCCTGTTCCGCATCTTGGCACCCTAGGCGCGGTCCCGACGGGTCTCCTCTACCCGCACCAAGCCGACGGGGTTGCTTTCCTTATCTCGAAGAAGCGCGCAATCCTCGCCGACGACATGGGGCTCGGGAAAACCCGGCAGGCAATCGTCGCCCTCGAGGTCTCGACGCCAGAAGGTATGGTCCTCGTCGTCTGTCCGGCCTCGCTCAAGCTCAACTGGAAACGCGAGATCCTGATGGTCGATCCGGCGGCCCGCATCCAGGTCATTGGCCACGACCGGAGCCCAATCGATAGCCCGCGCTGGGTAATCGTGAACTACGATCTCCTGAAGAACGAAGCGACCCGCCTCAATGGCATAAAATGGTCGGGGGTGATCCTCGACGAGGCGCATTTTATCAAGAATGCCAGCCAGCGGACGACGCACTGCCTGAAACTGCTTGGCGTTCAAGACAACGCGAAGGCCGCCCTCATCGGCCCCAGCCATGTCTTTCTCCTGACCGGGACCCCGATGACCAGCCGGCCAAGAGACCTGTTCAATCTCCTGCGTTGTGTCGGGCATCCGGCCACGCGGTCCTTTCTGTCCTTCGCCAAGCGTTACTGCGAGGCTTATCGGAACGATTTTGGCTGGGTCACGACAGGGGCCTCAAACCTCGAAGAGCTAAACCTCCTGATGAAGGAGGTGACGCTGCGGCGAAAGAAGGATGAGGTGCTCGACCTGCCTCCCAAGGTTCGCTCCTGGGTGCCCGTCGATATCTCGGGCGCCGCCGCGGCGTTGAATGCGGTCGAGGCCTTTCTCGCGTGGTACCAGGGCACCGATCCCGAAAGGCCCAATGACACGCAGTTCCTCGCCCGCCTGACCAAAGTTCGCGTCGCGCTCCACAAGGCCAAGCACCAGGCGGTTGCCGAGCGGATCGGCGACGTCATCGCTTCGGGCGAAAAAATCGTCGTCTTCACGGTATTTAACGACGGGGTCCAGCGTCACCAGAAGGCGCTCGGCGAGACGGCCGTCACCATCACCGGGGCGCAATCCGCGGAGCAGCGGATGGAGGCGGTCGACCGCTTCCAGACCGATCCCGATATCAGGGTCGCGATCTGCAACATCATCGCCGGCGGCGTCGGCATTACACTGACGGCGGGAACACACGTCATCTTCCAGGATCTCGATTGGGTCCCCGCCAATCACGCGCAGGCTGAAGACCGCTGCTACCGCCTGGGGCAGACGAAGCGGGTCACCGTCGAGTACTTCCACGCTGAAGGCTCGCTCGACGGATACATCGCCCGTCTCCTCGAAGCGAAGATTGCGCTCATCAATGCGGTCGAGGCCGAGGATTTCCCTGACGCCTCGATCATTGCCCAGCTCGAGGCGGACCTGCGCCGCCTGGCGCCGGCCCTAATCGAAGAAGTCCGCCTCACCCGCGCCGCGACCTCAAGCCCTTCCCTCACCGTCCAACGCCTGGCCGCCTCGAAGCCGCGTCTGGCGGCCACGACCCTGCCAATCGAGGAGACCGGGCTGTGGGAATTCGCTAGCGAGCGCGATCCCTCTCAATCTTACCGCGTCACCTACGGTCGGGCGGGCCACCTTGAATGCACCTGCAAGGGTTTCGAGTTCCGCGGAAACTGCAAGCACGTGCGCGAGGTCAGGAGCAAATCTCCGGCGTGACGAACGGTCGTATTGCGGTCGACAACGCGAGATAGCCGGAGCCGTACAACCGCTGGGTGCTCGGAGCCGAGCGCCTTTTCCCGGATCGCCAGGCTGCGCCTGTAGAGCGGCTCGGCATCGGCATAGCGATCCTGGTCCTGGTAACAAGTAGCCGCGTTGGTAGTGCGGATGCCGTAATAAGCCGCGCCACGTCGTGGCCAAGGTCGAATGGCATCCGGGCGAACTGTACCCGCGCGTCGCCTTTATCGTCACCACCCTGGCGCGCTCTGCCGAGGGCGTCGTCGCCTTCTACAACCGGCGTGGCAGGTGCGAGCCGTGCACTGTCCAGGTCGGCCTCAGCCTACTCCTGGGGCAGCCTCAGCGCCCCGCCATCGCTATGACATTGCTTTGCCCCGCAACTTTCTCGGTCCCGGATGCGCAACTCATGCGTCCATTATGAAGACTGCATTGAACGTGAGGTGCGCCTGTGGCCGTAAGGCCAAAGCAATTGCTAAACATAGCGAACGCCAGAGCAAGCGCAATAAGGCCGATTATCCAGGTGGTACGTGTGCTCAGGGGTTCCATGGCAAGTCTCCCCTCGAAGCTCGATCCTGGTACGTGATCTAATTCGGCGAGCGCCGGTCGGATGTGAGATGGGTCACGCTTCCCCAAAAATCTTGCTGGATGCGCCATGCTGCTGGCGGAGCCGGCCGCCGCTATGGCGACGGCCGGGCTGCGCTTGCGGTCATGGTGGCTTTGCCGTCTGGGCGGTAACAGACAGGTGTGGGTCCACAACAAACTTGGTGTCGTGCAGGTACTCCATCGACAAGATGAGCACTTCACCAACGGCCAAAATGGCGACCGACATAACGACCTTCCCTTAGTGACAGAGGGGCGTGCCAAATTTTTACTATTTTTCTGTGACGAATGGCAGTGCCGGAAAACCCTACGCAAATATCTATTAAAAGCCGGTGACGATTAATGGCCAATAAGGGCCAATAAGGGCAATAGATACAATTATTGATTGGTCGAAATGGTGTGCTGTTGGACGTGTGGGTAAGCGAAAATTCGCCGGTCCCCAAGGGGGGATCGATCCACCTATTGGCAAGCCTCAGGCTGAGCCCGCGGCCGGCGCGCCGTCGCCGCCGCTCAGCCAGTCGACAGCATCGAACCAAGCCATTGATATCGTTGATGATATGATGATTGCTGTGAATATGATGACGTGGTAAACGCACGGTCGAGAGCCTAGGATTGCTGCGGCTTTCGAGCGCTCGATGCCGACCAGGTTATCGGTATGACTGGCAGTGTGGCGGAGGATACATCCGCCGCACTGTAGCGATTAGTTCAATTATATCAATCGTCGATGGTCAGCCGTTATCGCGTGACCCATCATCTGACCCCACACTGTCAGCCTGCTCGGCAGCTGGCTCGTGCTCGATCGTCTTGGCGTTGACGATCTCCATCAGCTGCTGCAGGTACTCGTCGGCGTCATCTACGAAGTTGATTTGCATTTCTTTTTTGTCAACGAACAAACCCAAGTGCTTACCGATCAGCTCGACCGCGCGGTTGGCCGCTGCGCGGTCGCCGGCGCGCGCCGCCAAGGTGGCGTTGCGGCGCAGCGAACGCAGGACCCAAAACTGACTGACGCCGGCTCGTTCAGCTGCAGACACCAGCGCCTTGTCAACAGCTTTTGTGCGCATGGCTTGGATCTCATCGACCCGTTCGCCGCCTGAGCAATTTCCTGCGGATGGTAGATACTAGAGCCCTCAGCCTCGATCGCGTACGCCGAAAAAACCCGCCACCGGATCACGGGACACTCGGGGCGTCACGACCGTCATTCCGGATGGCGCATGGGCGACCCGGCGAACGACGCTATCTTCCGTGATCAAGAGATCGGTGCTCGGGTAGGGCGCCCAGCGCACAACAATCACCACCATCGCAATCGCTTGCTCGC
>Ga0206907_1103_pt1 | contig 11102 bp, 5 predicted proteins | sample Alteio_BWOrgHeat_80_FD_152951 | JGI IMG/M metagenome (GOLD analysis project Ga0206907, IMG submission 152951) | Enriched cells from forest soil in Barre Woods Harvard Forest LTER site, Petersham, Massachusetts, United States -... | ecosystem: Environmental > Terrestrial > Soil > Temperate forest > O...
AGAACAACTTAAAAAAATGTTTCTCAATATGCCTGTGGATCAATGGAAACACTTTGTTTTATTAATGGGCGATTTCGATCACTTTGGGGATCTCAACAAATTACTCTGCAAACTGATTATCGGCTTTCTCACCACACCCGATTCACCCGATCTCGTATTCTCTCATCACTCGCTTTATCGAGAGGCGCGTGAAGTGTTAGAAAAAGCAGTGACGAGCAGAGGACTGCAAATCCATAAATATGTAGGTGGCGACGAAATTGTAGTGACTTCTACGTTACCAAGAACACCTCAAGAAATAGAAGCATTGGCCAAAGAGGCCCTACGAGAATTTACGGTTCACTTTAGAAATCGATACAGCATTTTCCGTATTAACCATGACACATTAAGCCCGCAAGCAAGGCAAGCTCTCGAAGAGAGGAATGGAAGTTTGGTATTGGCCGAGTATGCAGAAGGCTTCCATTGGTTAGTCACTCAAGAAGCGATTGATCAAGCAGGTGGCCGTGAGGCTTTTATGCAAACGGTCTTGGCAAATGAACTTCACGAACTCACCACTGACGACTTCTATGAAATCGAGTTCCAAAATCGTGATTTGGCAATCGATAAGGGGCTCTTCACTTTGTCCTTAGGTGGCATCACGGCCCAACAAGTGTTTGATCTGTTACGAAGCGTAGATCCCGCCACGCCCTGGCTTGTAACGAGAGGCGGACGCTCCTATATAAATCCTGCTTACGCAGATGAGTTCTTAGAATGGATGCACCGTATTTCCAACGACATGCTTGGGAAATATGCAAAAAAGAAATTCGGGAAAAATACGGCTTACATTCCTGGCCAGCTGACTCAAGATGCATTGAATAAACCTATTACGCTCAAAGCCATTCGTGTCACACGGAAATCGTTGAGGAAAAAATCAGGAATTCAAAATACTCAAAATCCTTTAAGTGGCATTTTGTCTGTTGGAGAATTTAGAAATCGTATTGCACAGCAACCGATTACAAATCTTGTGCGTGTTGTTGTAACGCATTATCAGCGCAAAGAAGAATCTGATATTCCGAGCGATCCCAAAACAGCTAAAGACGTTTTTATTCAATCTCGTGCATTTCATCTATTACAAGAAATTATTCAGTATGCCTTAGGGAATGCTGTCATTGGTTATATTGCAATGTTTGTTAAAGCGCGATTCTTGAACAATCCCTCCTTTGGGACATTGGCTCTTTACCGAGATACAGACAGTGTCACGGCAGGCTTAACAATTCACACAACTCTTGCAGGTCATCACATTCGCGCCAATCCAGACATTGATGCCGGGGTTGAACAAATTGAAAATCAGATTAGAGCACTGGCACCCAATCCCGAGCAAAGTGATCTTGATCAAATGAACGCTTCCGACAGGGAACAATTGGAAGAGACAAGAGAGGCTCTTACCAACAGATTAAATCTGCATTTGGCGCTCTTTAATATTTCACTCTCCACAGTTCAAAAAGCAGCTCAACAAAACACCTATTTCAGCCGGATTTTAAAAGCAATGAGCCCAACAGGAATTGCATTCTGGTTGCTTGATCTATTTCAAGAAATGGGAGAAACCCATTTACTCAATACCAATGTTGTAGATATTTTCCCATCGAATCGTTACACCGTCGTGGAATTTGCCGCAGAAAAAGCGGAAGCGCTGGTCAAAGCATATCGTCGGACTCAAAAGAATCAATACTTCTCTGCCCTAACAGTCATGCGCATTTTTCAGCAGAAAGAAGATAGCCAAATAAATCCTCTTCCTGCCCAGGCCGTGCTTGCTTCGATGTAAAAATACAAATCTAACTTAGAACTTAACTCATCAAATGTATGATTCCTTATGAATTCCAACCCATTTAAACAATTTAACGAATGGTTCAATCATGCCCAAGCCAAAAGCGGTCTTCCTAATCCCAATGCGATGTGTGTATCGACGATTGGGTTAGACGGGTTCCCCAATGCGCGCATGATTCTTCTCAAAGAATTTGATGAACAAGGATTTGTGTTCTACACCAATTTCAACTCGACTAAAGGTCAGGAAATCATTAAGACGCCTCACGTCGCACTGACCTTCCATTGGGATACTCTCGAGCGTCAAATCCGAATTCAGGGATCCGTCTCTGTGGTATCCGAAGAAGAGTCTGATGCTTACTTCCACAGTCGCCCTCGTCGTAGTCAGCTGGGCGCATGGGCCTCTCACCAAAGTCAGCCTTTACAAAATCGAGAAGCCCTTTTAAAACGCGTCGCGCAGCTCACCCAAAAATATAAAGGCAAAACCATTCCTCGTCCCCCGCACTGGAAAGGATTTCGTGTTGTCCCAAAGATGTTTGAATTTTGGCAAGGTCGGGAAAATCGATTACATGATCGAATTGTGTATACCTACAACGCGACGCAATGGAAGATGCAACGATTAAATCCATAGATAAAGGACCCTCTCAGGGTCGCAGCGACCCAGCTCTCCCAAAGGGAGAGCGATTCTTAAGATAAATCCTTCTCCCGATGGGAGAAGTGGTCGCCGTGGCGACCGATGAGGGGCCTCTCTATATATAATTCCTCTTTATGCGTTATCACCCTGGACTTAAATCATCTGACCTCAAAGCTAAAGGGCCATCCTTTCTGATGCTCGCTATTGCTGCTGAATTTTCTCGCACAGCAAATGCTTACACAATCGAGCAGGCACGATCCGCTTATTTACGCGGGCGAGAGCTCTTCGGCGTGCTCGAAACCATAAATCTGCCTGAAAAAATATTGCCTGATTTGCTCCTCATTTATCGAAATTGTCTTCAAGATGATGTTTTTTTTCAACAGTCCCTAACTGAAATTCAGTCAATTTGTCGAGAATGGTCTAATCAATTCATTTCAATTCTGGAGAATGCCAATCATGTTAGACCTTAAATGGATTCGAGAAAATACCGATGCCCTCAAGAAATCGTTAGAGCAGCGTCGAGCAAAAATGGATGTCGATGCCATCCTTGCGTTGGATATCGAACGCCGAAAGATTTTGACCGAGCTGGAAACCCTGCAAGCTAAACGCAATAAAGCCGCGGAACAAATTGGTCGATTGAAAGCGCAAAAGCAAGATACAACAGCCGCGTTGTCGGAAGTGGAATCTTTTAAAGGTGCTCTCAAAGAGCTCGAAGTCAAACTCGCTGACGTCGAGCCTAAGTTGAATGATTTACTTCTTCGTATTCCGAATATCCCTCATGCAACGGTTCCTATAGGTCTGACTGAAAAAGACAATAAAGTTCTGCGCGAAGTCGGAAATGTTGTGCCCTTAGGATTTACACCGAAGACACACTATGAATTGGGCGAAGCCTTAGGCGTATTGGATTTTAAAGCCGGCGCTAAACTGTCGGGCGCACGGTTTCCTGTTTTGCGTGATAAAGGAGCAGCACTCGAACGCGCGCTTATTTCTTTTATGCTCGATACCCATACCAAAGAACACGGTTATACCGAAGTCCTTACACCTTATCTCGTTACACCGCAATCCATGCAAGGCACAGGACAACTCCCCAAATTTGAAGAAGAACTCTTTCGCGTAGAACGCGATTCGCTTTATCTTATCCCCACTGCTGAAGTTTCCGTCACCAATCTTCACCGCGATGATATTTTTGAGGAAAAAGAACTTCCTAAAAAATATGTCTGCTACTCGGCTTGTTTCCGTCGTGAAGCGGGGTCTTATGGACGCGACACCGCAGGGCTCATTCGCAACCACCAATTTAATAAAGTTGAACTTGTTCAATTCACCAAACCGGAAGACTCTCTTGAAACACTTGAACTTCTTACCGCGAGTGCAGAAAAAATTCTCTATAAACTCAAAATTCCGTATCGCGTTATCGCACTTTGCACCGGAGACATGGGATTTTCGTCAGCCAAGACGTACGACATTGAGGTTTGGATGCCAGGAGAATTAAACGATTCCGGAATGCGGAATACGGAATGCGGAATTGAGGAATCCTCTAATAAACAAAACCTTAAATCCGAAATCCGAAATCCGAAATCCGAAATGGCGGGTCGGGGTCGTTGGCGGGAAATCTCTTCTTGCTCTGTATTTACTGATTTTCAATCGCGAAGAATGAACATCAAATACAAAAAAGCAGACGGCAAAAAAGAACTTGTTCATACACTCAATGGCTCTGGCGTAGCGGTAGGTCGAACCTTCGCAGCTATCCTCGAAAATTATCAGCAAGCCGATGGCTCGGTTTTAATCCCCGACGCTCTTAAACCGTATCTGTCGTTTGATCGGCTGGTGAAAGGTAATTAGGCCGCTTTCCGCTGAATCGCTTCCAGCCGCTCGGCTAACCAGACTTTAATAATCGATTGGCGGGTAACCCCCACCTTTTTGGCTTCAATGTCTAAGGAGTGAACCATCCACTCTGGGAAATCCACATTCACTCGCATAGGTGGCCGGTTAGGATGTCGAACGGTTTTTAAATCAAAATATTGCAAGATATCTTCTTTGCCTTCATCAAACAACTTATCTATTTTTTTGGCTTTCATAAAAATCAATCTCCTTCTTTCTTGAGCGTCTCACAGAAATAATTCGGATATTTCCTAGTCGAAAAGTCACTATGGCAGACCAATGCCGACTATCAATCTTTCCAATAACAATTTGTCGAGCTTCCGAAGAATCGGTTGATGATAATTCGATCAAATCACCATCGTTCCAAAGCGCTTGAGCTTCGACAAAATCAATCCCGTGCTTTCGCTTATTTGAAATACTCTTAGCGGGATCAAATTCAAGCATATAGTTATTATACCTTTTTAACCCCTTTTGCAAGACCCAAGCCCCTGGGACTTTCGCCCTCGTTTTTTAGCCTATCGTCTCATTTGCTATTTGTCTTTTTCATCCGATAATACCCCCATCATTCATTTTGCCAGACGAGGGGAACTCATGAAGCTTCGCAAAATACTGTCATTTCTTCTTTCATCCGTTTTACTTTTTACATCTCTTTCGCTTCCTGATATTGCCCATGCCACATTCTCCATCGGACAAGTTCCAGCATTTACAAAACAACTCGCCCTTCCCGAGAAGTTAGGATTTGTCACGGACTCGTTTGATCCCACTCTCCTTTCCTCTCGCCCCTCTGCCTTCTCCCAAAGTCCTTCCGTCATTCTGATTCAAGACTTACATCTTCACTATCAAACACAAAAAAATATTTTAGGGTTGCTGCAACATCTCGAACGCCACCTCTCCACGTCTCCGAGTCTTCCCCTCGTTCAATCTTCTGTGCCTTTCGCATTAGCCATTGAAGGAACCGAAGGGCCTTATGACACTTCTCTCCTTGCCAATATTCCCAAATCGCCGCTTAAAGAAAAACTCGTCGACAATTTCATGCGGCAGGGAGAACTTTCTGGAGATGAGGCATTTTCCATTTTGAGTGGTCGAGGACATTTACTCACGGGAATTGATTCCCTCAAGTACTACACCTTAAATCGTGAACTCTACAAGCAGACGGTGCAAAATCGAGAAGCGCTCGGAAAAGAATTAGATCGCATTCAATCGTTGATCGCGGAACTCAAAAACCAGAATTATCCTCGGGTCTTAAAAAAGCTAGATCATCAAATCGCTTCAAACGTCGCATCAGCACAACAACTATTAGTTGAAAAACAAGCCCTTATCGCTGGCCTACGAAAAATCCAACCTGAGAAACAACAGTTGCTCCAAAACCTCGTTCTGGCTGATCACTATTTGTCTTATATCCATCGACTCTTACGCCAAGAAGTTACCTTAGAAGAAACGCGCTACATCGCCCAGCATTTGGCGGAATTTGTTGAAATCACGGAGCAGCTACTCAAGATGAATCCCTCTCCCTCCTTGGGAGAGGTCGACTCGCCAAGTGTATCGCGAGGCGGGAGAGGGTCAACTATTTCTTCGAAGGACCCTCTCTGGTCCCATAAAACAACTATGGGACCCTCTCTCCCAAACAGGGAGAGAGATTCTTCTGTAAAGTCCAGTATCAGTTTAGAGCAGACTTTAAAATCTGCCATCGACTTTTATGCTGTGGCGCTCATGCGAGATGAGCCGATGGCGGAGAATACCATTCGATTACTCGACGGGGGGATTGGGAGACGCGGAGACGCGGAGCGGCAGCAAAATCATCAATATCTTTCACCTCCTGTGTCTTCCATGTCTCCTACGTTCCCCGCGTCACCTCAGTCTCCCCATCAGCCAGTTATATTGATTGCTGGTGGTTTCCACACCGCAGGGATTACCAAAATTTTGAAGCAACGCGGTATTTCCTATGCAGTCGTGACTCCTAATGTTCAAAAGATAGAAGAGACTTATCACGCAATTTATGAAGCAAGACTCATCGGAGAACATCCCTTATTTCAAACCAATCGCATGCTACGCGTCTTGGCGGATTTACCTTTATTAAATACTGCATTCAAAAGTCCTCGCGTTAGAACCTCAGGCGGTGGACAGTTACAAATCAGCGGCGGGGAACAAGACAATTCTGAAATTCAACTCTTTCGTGGAAGGATTGAAACTTCGGGAGATACTTTGAATCCAAAGGTTGTAGCACTACTTAGAAATAGCGAGATTGAATTCCAACAGCAAGCAACGCCATGGCAAAAATTCTGGGATAGAGTTTCTATCTTCCCTGTCCGGATTTCTATTGCCAAAACAAATGTTAAAGCCTATCGAAAACCTGGATATGGGACAGGAATCATCGGATTCGATCAAGATGAAATAGAAGCCTTGGCTGATATTTATACAGGTGCTAAAGATGTCAATGATCGAGATGCGGCCTTTCAACTCTTTTTTCAACTCCGTTATAGAGAAGAACGTTTACATTCTAATTTTTGGCTCGCTCCTACACCTTTAGTAGGTCTTTCCAGCATCGGACTTTTAACTATTGCGACCATCTTTATTGTTCATTCATGGATAGGAACAGTCTTGGCTCCTATTCTCCTTGTTACTTATTTTCTTTGGCGATACTTCGATCATCGAGATGAGTACAAACGCCTTAAACAGAATGAACGTGCAATGAGTGAGAGCGAATTGCCCCCCTTCGTTAGTCACTTTATGACTAATTGTTTTAATTTTAATGCCGCAAGTGTGGCTATCCTTCCCTTCAAAATGAAATTACTAGAGATACGCGATGAGGAAAATAATCCTTACGACTATATTCTGGGGAAAATTCTTGAAATCCCATATTTAGGAAAATCGTACCGCGTTCTTCGTATTGATCAAATAGACCAACTGGGGAAAATGCAAGATGAAACATTCTTCGAAAAACTTAATGCGGCAATGCAGGATCCCGAATTTACGAATTTATTCACAGAGATAACAACTGATAATCCTAACATTCGCCAACTCTGGGAAAATCGAGAGAATTTAGATCCTTGGCGACGTGTGCAACTTAACAAAGAATTACTCAATAACTTAGTCGGAGACGAGAAGCTATTGAAATATAGAAATCCATTATCGGCTCTCATAAATTATGCAGCCCAGTTACGTTTGGGTCAGATCGAGATCTTGGCAAAGAAAGCAGCCTTAAGTAGATCTTCTCTGAACAATAATCGTCTTCGCATTCGAACTGCTGGTGCTGAAGTTACAAATCATCGCGACCATGGGTCACGCGGCGCGGCCAATCCAGCTTTTATTCGTATTGAAACACCAACGAATGAGACCGCAAAGAGACTTCATGTAGAACCTACAGGAAGGACGCTTTTTTTCGAATTCAATTCTCAAAAGAAATACAACCCTTCTCGTTTTCATAAACGCAACCTAATTCAAAGAAAAAATAAAACAGATTGGCAGATAGGCAGCAAAACAAATGAAGAGATGGAACAAACAGACCCAACGATTGAAGAACTAGAAGTCAAACTTTCCAACGTATTACGTCATCTCCAAAACGAACACAAGATTTATGCGCAAGATACACAAAAATGGCCTCACTTTATCAACACCATAGAAGCAATTACCGTTGTATTAGTGAAGAATGGCGTTGAAGTTAAAGGAGAAGATGGCAATTGGTATAGAACCAAAGCATATGCCGATGTGGCAAACAGCATTCTGTATTTATCTGAAGATACACTGAACAATTCCATCGCTTTTGAACAAGAAATTTATCACGAGCTTCATCATTTTATGAAGCCAAACGCGCCTGAAGCGGTAGTCACTTATGCACCGATTGCATGGGCGCTGAACCGGACAATGGATATTATTGAAACAGGAGATTATCTTTCACTCACCCCCGAAACAGTTTTGGCCAATGGAGTAAATGTGCTCACCAATATTGCTAATGCGATCAAAACACATAGGCGATGGGAAAATAACGCGCTGAGTATTGCCCTTATCAATATTACCAATCGAGCAACGCTATCCCATGCACGCACCCGTGAAACATTTTTAAACTACGTCAAAATAGAAATTGGCCGATTCATCCGCGAAGAGATCGCCCCTAAAGGAATCGGCACTGCAATGCCGGCCGTATTCACTGCAATCCCTCCTGCAAATATTCCTATGCATGCGAAACAATTACTTCGTGAAATTAATTCAATAACGACCTGGACTCATGGGATGCAACATGTAGTCCCGTTATTTACCCGGATAAAACCAGCGCAAAATCCCAGGACCACTTCTCCGGTATTCTTATACGGCCATCCTGCAAAATTGCAACTGGCGATTCAAAAACTTCGAAGTAATGATCCACACACAGAGGAATACCAAACAACTCTGATCAACTATTTACTGCGAAATGTAGATCCCGATTTACCGCTTTTCCTCCAAGTCAATGCCGCTCGTGCACTTTTAAATGATCGATCAAAAAGAACCATCGAGGCATTCAAGGTAATTTGTAGGAATGCTCAAAAGGGATTTAATGAATGTCCGGAAGCCGTAGGACTAGCGGCTTATGCACTTTATCAAGCAGGACAATTACTTAGCGACTTTTATCCTTGGCTCGTCAACCTCATCCAAAATGAAAATCCAAAAGATCGCGTCCTTCGAATGAAAGCAATTGCTGCACTCGCTGCATTTGCAAATTCATTTCCTGAACCAAAAGCCTCCGCTGGTGATGATCGCAACACCACCCCCAAACCTACGGGAAAACATGGAAACCCTGGACGAAGTTTACGACTTGTGACTCATCCCGAGGACGGCGATTTATATTTCGGAGTAGACCTCCTCAATATGGCCACGAATATCGTAAGTGATCGTCTTTATGCTGGACTCAACGCAGAGAAGGTGAATGATTCCATTACCTATTTTCCTCCAGGCACACGTTTTACAGCTCCGAATCAACAAGGGTATGTCCAGATATCTGAAGAGGAACATCAGCAAAATCCCATAGGTAGAAGAGAACCCTTTCAGTTTGCATTAGACCCGGATGCAACCTATGCAATGTATCAGGACAAAGACGGTACCGTTATTATTGAAGAAGAATCGGATGTCGTTGTCTATATTCGATTTGAGCGCTTAGTAGACAGCACCGTCTATATTCATAGTTATGTAGACCGTGATGGGCGACCTGTCAGCTCTGAAGAAGTTGGCGATGCATTACGAGACAGCCGCTATGTCACCTCTTTATTCAATGCCATTACCAGCATTGTTAATACCAATCCCTCATGGCTCGATAATGGTCTCTTGAATGAATTGAATTTTGAAATTCGTTTAAAAGGCCATGATTACGCTGCGGAAAAAGACCGAAAGACGATCATTTTAGACGTCGATGAACTTTCGGACTCTTCAGCGCGTCAAAGAGACCTTCGACGAGAATTATTTCATCAGTCCCATCCTGAGATGGATGACCCTGAAGCCGAAGCGCGGGTCTTCCTAGTGGAAGGAATTCAATATGGATTTAATGCTGCTCTAGGAATTGTCAAAGGATTGGGATTATTGGATCTAGCTGAACAATTAGCACCATTTGCAACAGAGTATGTCGGTCATAAGCCAGAAGAAGTTGCTCAAACCCTTCTGAATCAGTCCAGCGCCGAGTTCCAAAAGCGTCCGATTTACACATTATGGAATGCAGCACTTGAAGCACTGGATTCGGAAGAATCACCCCGCACGATGCGTAGTGAAGATGCGGGTTATTATGACCATGGGCCTGAAACCCTTGTTAAGCGAAAGACAACGCCTCAAATCTCGCTCAATATCGATAACGTTCTTCAACAAGTTCAGGAAGGCTTGGTAACGACACCAGCAAGTGGACTTATGCCGGAAGAAGTTCTACCCAGACGTTATATAGGCCGTCTTGCAACTATAGCAGAGGAACTTAATAATCCTGCTCTGAACGCCGTAGTGATTCGGCTTCAAAGAGCTTATCCTCCGTCAACTGCAGAGGACAGCCTTTCAATGTCTGTGGTCTATCTACATGACAAAGCCAAACGCTACTACGAAGAGGAAACTTCAATTGTCATTTCGGAAGAAGCCCCCCGCACGATGCGTAGTGAAGACGAGGATCATCTTGACCATGGTCCTGCAATCATCAACCAAGAAAAACGTCCTCGAGCCTGGGTTCATGTGGGGAATGACTACGAATCCATGTGCCAAGCCGCTGCCGAGGATGTTTTTCGAGAAATTCGAGACGGACTCGCTCGCAATGGCAAGTTCACGATGATTGCGCCCGCTGATCGCACGTCTGTGCGCGTCAAAGAGTTGGTCGCAGAAAAAATTGCAGCAGCCGATTTAGACATGTCCAATGTCCGCGTCTTCTTTTTAGATGAATATGTCGGATTGGCTGAAGATCATCCGGGAAGCTTTAAAAGAAATGCAGAAGAGTTGATTCGTCTTTGGAACCTCGACCCAGAAAAAGTTCACATGCTCAATGGCAACGCTCCTGACCTCGATAAAGAGGCCAATGACTTTGAAGCGCTCATTGCACAGTATGGTCCTTTTGATCTTGCGATGATTGGACTTGGCCCTAATGATGATATTCATATTGGGTTTAACAGCAAGGGCTCTGCCCGCAATAGCAGGACACGTGTTGTTACGATTCCATGGGAAACGCGTGTTGCTAATGCTGATCTTTTCGATAATGACCCGAACAAAGTTCCTGAACGAGCAATTACGATGGGTATTAGTACTATTATCGACAATTCCAAGAAAATCATTGTTCTCGCGAAGGGACCAACGAAAGATATTG
>Ga0206907_1104_pt1 | contig 11063 bp, 7 predicted proteins | sample Alteio_BWOrgHeat_80_FD_152951 | JGI IMG/M metagenome (GOLD analysis project Ga0206907, IMG submission 152951) | Enriched cells from forest soil in Barre Woods Harvard Forest LTER site, Petersham, Massachusetts, United States -... | ecosystem: Environmental > Terrestrial > Soil > Temperate forest > O...
CGAACGGCAATTTTCCAAAGACAACAAAACCATCGGCCGTTTCAATCTCGCGGACATCCCGCCCGCACCGCGCGGCGTGCCGCAGATCGAAGTGACCTTCGACATCGACGCCAACGGCATTTTGCACGTCGGCGCGAAAGACCTTGGCACGGGCAAGGAACAGAAAATTTCCATCACGGCCAGCAGCGGTCTCTCAAAGGACGAAGTCGAGAAGATGCGCAAGGACGCCGAGGCCCATGCCGACGACGACAAGGCCAAGCTCGAGGAAATCCAGACGCGCAACGAGGCGGACAACTCCGTTTATCGCACCGAGAAACTGCTCAAAGACAACGCGGACAAACTTTCTGCGGACGACAAGGGCAAGCTCGAAGCCGCCGCCGGCGCGGTGAAGGAAGCGCTCAAAGGCACGGACGCCGCCGCCATCAAATCCGCGAGCGAAAAGCTGAACGAAGTCTGGCAGGCCGTCTCGACCGAACTTTACAAAGCCGCCGCCGCGAAAGCGCAGGCGGAAAAAGGCGCGGCGGGCGGACAACCCGGCGCGCAGCCGGAAGGTGAACCGCAAGCCGAAGCGAAAAAAGACGAAGGCGTGATTGACGCGGAAGTCGTGGACGAGAAGAAGTAAAATAAATTCCGCCCCAATTTCCAACCAAAGGAAACAAAATGAAAAATCTGACTTTGACAGATTTCACTGACATTGCCGAAAAAGACGGACAACAGAAAGTGACTCAAATCAACAAAGTCAGAAAACGCCGGCGCGCAGGCTACCAAGTGCAATGCGATTTTTATAAAAAATTCCGGCAGGAAATTGTAAAGGTTCACCGAGAAAATCAACCGTTGAGCAATCTCAATTTTCTCGTAAACGGACTCAAAGATCGCCGAAAAGTTGGGAATTACTCAAGTGCGATTTCGGCTTATCAATCTTGGTGCAAGGCGCGATTTGGAAATAAAAAACTTACATGGGTTCGTCCGCCAAGAGCGGAATACACACACAACGGACTGGGTGTGACTGTGAATCCAGAACTCGGACTTGAGTGCGAGGGTGAGTGCTATGTAGTTAAACTTTATATCAATAAGACGCCAATTTCTGCGCTTAAGAAAAATTTTATCAGTGAATTGATTGGAACGACGCTGAAGCCAGAATTGAGAAAAGAAAAATTTGGAATTCTGGATGTCAAACACGCAAAATTTTATGCGGTGGACCATTGCGATTCCAAAATTCACGAAAAAATAGACGCAGAGTTGGATTATTTAGCTCCAATTTTTGCAACGGAATAAAATGAAATTGGCGCAGACAACTTTGTCCCGCAGGGACAGCCTGAAAATAGCCCGGCGTTTCAACGCCGGGAACGCATTTGATTTTGCGTCAAGTCCCGTAGGGACGGCCGAAAATATTGGTCAATTCCGGCCGTCCCTCCGGGACATAAATCATTTTGCATCGCAACCCGGCGTTGAAACGCCGGGCTATTGTCGTTCGTCCCTGCGGGACAAAATTTCGGCGCGAAACTGAAAACACTTTTCCCACCGCTCGGGCGGCGGGAGTTAATTAAGCAGTCAACAACAACAACCAAACAAAGAAAAAAGTATGGCACTAAACGTCAAACCGCTCGGCGACCGCATCCTCGTGGAAGCGATCGAAGAGAAGGAAACCAAAAAGGGCGGCATCATCATCCCCGATTCCGCCAAGGAAAAACCGACCGAGAGCATCGTCATCGCGCTCGGCACCGGCAAAACGGACGACAACGGCAAAAAAGTCCCGTTTGAAGTCAAAAAAGGCGACCGCGTTTTGGTCAGCAAATACGGCGGCACGGAAATCAAGATTGACGGCAAGGAATACAAGATTTTGTCCTCGGACGACATCCTCGCCGTGCTCGAATAATTTTTTAACCATCAACCATCAACTTTCAACTAACTATAAAATAATATGGCAGCCAAACAATTAGTATTCGACGAGCAGGCGCGGCAGGCGTTGCTCAAGGGCGTGCAGAAACTCGCGCGCGCCGTCGTGGCAACGCTCGGCCCGAAAGGCCGCAACGTGGTCATTGACAAAAAATTCGGTTCCCCGACGGTCACCAAGGACGGCGTGACGGTCGCGAAAGAAATCGAACTCGAAGACCCTTACGAAAACATGGGCGCGCAGATGGTCCGCGAAGTCGCCAGCAAAACCAGCGACGCAGCGGGCGACGGCACGACGACGGCGACGGTTCTGGCCGAGGCGATTTATCGCGAAGGTCTGAAATACGTCACCAGCGGCGCGAGTCCGATCAACATCCAGCGCGGCATCAACAAGGCGGTCGAAGCCGCCGTGGACCAGCTCGCGAAAATTTCCAAGAAGGTGAAGGACAAAGAGGAAATTAAACAGGTCGCGACGGTTTCCGCCAACTGGGACACGACGATCGGCGAGATCATCGCCGACGCGATGGACAAGGTCGGCAAGGACGGCACGATCACGGTCGAAGAGGCGAAGTCCATCGAGACGACGCTCGACGTGGTGGAAGGCATGCAGTTCGACAAGGGTTATTCCTCGCCGTATTTCGTGACCAGCGCCGAAACGATGGAAGCGAAACTCGAAGACGCTTACATTTTGAATTACGAAAAGAAGATCAGCAGCCTGAAAGATTTGCTGCCGATCCTCGAAAAAGTCGCGAAGACCAGCAAGCCGCTCTTGATCATCGCCGAAGAAGTCGAGGGCGAGGCGCTCGCGACTCTCGTGGTGAATAAATTGCGCGGCACGATCAACGTGTGCGCCGTCAAAGCCCCCGGCTTCGGCGACCGCCGCAAAGCCATGATGGAAGACATCGCGGTGTTGACCGGCGGCAAGTGCATCACCGAAGATTTGGGCATCAAGCTTGAATCCATCGGCCTCGAAGATTTGGGCCGCGCCAAGAGCATTGTCGTGGACAAGGAAAACACGACGATTGTCGAAGGCTACGGAAAATCTTCTGAGATCCAGGGCCGCGTGAATCAAATCCGCCGCCAGATCGAAGAAACCACCAGCGACTACGACAAGGAAAAATTGCAGGAACGTCTCGCGAAACTGGCGGGCGGCGTGGCCGTCATCAACGTCGGCGCGCAGACCGAAACCGAGATGAAGGAAAAGAAAGCGCGCGTGGAAGACGCGTTGCACGCAACCCGCGCGGCCGTGGAAGAAGGCATTGTGGCCGGCGGCGGCGTGGCGTTGATCCGCTGCATCGAAGCGATTGAAAAAGTCAAAGGCGACAACGACGACGAAAAAATCGGCGTGGACATCATCAAGCGCGCCGTTGAAGGCCCGCTGCGTTCGCTGGCCGCGAACGCCGGCGTCGAAGGCTCGCTCATCGTGCAGGAAGTCAAGAAGCGCAAGGGCAACGAAGGTTACAACGTCGCGACGGGCGAATACGAAGACCTCGTGAAAGCCGGCGTCGTTGACCCGAAGAAAGTCACGCGCTCGGCCCTGCAGAACGCGGCCAGCATCGCGGGCCTGTTGCTCACAACCGAATGCCTCATCACCGACGCTCCTGAAAAGGACAAAGCCCCGGCTGGCGGCGGTCACGGCCACGGCGGCGGCATGGGAGACATGGGCGGCATGGGCGGATACTAAAATTGTAGCGGCGGTCTATGACCGTCGCAGAAATCACGAACGCGGCTGGAAGAAATTCCAGCCGCGTTTTTTCTTTTGCCACCGAGACACAGAGAACACAGAGGCAAAAATTGTTTTCTCTGTGAACTCTGCGCCTCTGTGGCAATTCTTGATTTGACCCGCGCGGTGAATTGTAGGATTATAAAGTAGCCGAAAATTTTGGATGGGGGCGCACTGGTTTCGACCATGTGAACACGCCAGAGGCGGCATGCCGAGGACGATGCGTTGGCCTCGTAAATCATTCGCATCAAAACAAAACAGCTAATCAAGAACTAGCTCTCGCGGCCTAAGCGCCACGACGTTCACCGGTGGACACCTGCTACGCCGGAGGAACGCAACAGCAGGCATGATTGACGGCGGAGACCGCGCGCTGTCAGCCGAGATCTTATCATGCGGACTAGGCAGTGCGACTTGAGTCCGGACAGTATCGCATAGCAGAAAATCTTGTCCGGAATAAGCATGTAGTCGCGGCTGGTTGGTTGACTTGGGACGCGGGTTCAATCCCCGCCGCCTCCACCATTTTCAACAAGGCTTGCCCAGCGCAACCCACGCGGCTTAATCTTGCCGCCACGATGCGCCTGTTGGATCGCTATTTGTTCCGCGAACTGCTCACGCCGCTGGCGATTTGCCTCGGCGGCTTTTTGATTGTCTCGATCTCATTTGAACTGTTCACCAAGCTGGAGGAATTGCAGGCCGCCAAACTGCACACGCTGGACATCCTTTGCTACACGCTCGCGATGACGCCGGAATTTCTGGTGCAGGTTCTGCCGATCGCGCTGCTGCTCGCGCTGCTTTACGCGCTCACAAATCACGCGCGTTGCAACGAAATCACCGCCATGCGCGCGGCGGGCATCAGCTTATGGCGGATTTGCGCGCCATATTTCGTTGTCGGATTTATTGCCAGCGGAATTTATTTTGCGATGAATGAAATTTTAGTCCCGCGCAGCACGGATTGGGCAGACAAGGTTTTGACCCGCTACGTCCCAAAATCCGCCGCCGCAAAAACGCAGGATCAATTTCGCGGTTTCATCAACGCTCGCGAACATCGCTTGTGGCGCTTCGACGAATATCGCGTCAAGACAACCGAAATGATCAAGCCGCAGGTGAACTGGAAATTGTCCGATGGTTCGAGTTATCAGCTCAACGCAGCGAGCGCAAGCCGGACGAACGGCGTGTGGACATTTTTCAACGCGTCGGAATTTGCGCAGACCGGCACAAACGCGTCGCCCGCGCCGTTGTTGGAAACAAATATTCTGGCCATGCCGGGATTCAACGAAACTCCGCGTGAAATCCGCAGCGAAATGAAAATCAGCGGCTACCAGGATTTTCGCAATGCGAACAAGGCGGATATTTCGCTCAAGGACATTTTTGATTATCTGCGCCTGCATCCAAATCTGCCGCGCGATCAGTCCAACAACCTTCTCGCGGAATTGCACAGCCGTCTCGCCGCGCCGTGGACGTGCCTTGTCGTCGTGTTCATCGCCATCCCGTGCGGCGCGATGTCGGGGCGTCGGAATTTTTTCTTCGGCGTTGCCGGCATCATCGCCATTTGCTTCATTTATTTTGTGGTTCAACGGGTGATTTTCGCGTTCGGCTCCGGCGGCGGAATGCCAGGCTGGCTCGCGGCCTGGCTGCCGAATTTTATTTTCGCCGCGACGGGATTATTTTTAACAGCGCGTGCCCGGTAAATTTGATGGAAGGGAGGGCGTGTCGCCGTCCCAAATTGATTTGAATGAGTGACGAACTTCCAAAACTGATGTCGCGCCACGAGCGGCTGCAATTGCTCTATCAGGTGAGCAATGTCATCCATTCTACGCTCGATTCGCAGGAGGCGCTGCAATTGATCGTGAGCGAGGCCGTCCGATTGATGAACGCGAGTTCCGGCTCGGTGGTGTTGATAAATCCGACTTCGGGCTTTCTGGAAATTTCCGCGTCGCAAAATCTTCCGGGCGCGGCGCGAAAATTAAAATTGCGAATCGGCGAAGGCGTCACTGGCTGGGTCGCGCGTCACGGCAAACCCGCGCGCGTCGGCGACGTGACGCAGGACGCGCGCTACGTCGCCGCGCGTCGCGGCGTGAAATCCGAACTGGCCGTGCCGCTCGAAGTGAACGGAGAGACGCGCGGAGTGATCAACGTGGATTCGGACCGCGCGGACGCCTTCAGCGCAGACGATCAGGATTTGCTCGAACAGCTTGCGGTGCAGGCTGCGAAAGTGATTCACAACACCTGGCTCTACGAGCAATTGCGTTTGAAAGTGCATTTGTTCGAGTCGCTTTCCAGCGTGAGTCGCACGATCAATTCCACTTTGAATCTGGATGAAGCATTACGCGTAATCACGCGCGAAGCTTGTGAACTGATGCGCGCGCGGATGTGCTCGCTGATGATGTTGGACGAGAGCCGCGAGTGGCTCGACTTGCGCGCGAGCTTCGGCGCGGGTGCAGCTTACATCAAGAAACCGCGCTTGAGTGTCGAAGAAAGTTTTCTTGGAGTTGTCGCGCGCCGCAAAAAGCCGCTGCAAATTGCCAACGTGCAAGTTTCAAGCCGCTATCAAAATGTCGAAGTTGCGCGGCGCGAAGGATTGATTTCGCTGTTGAGCGTGCCCCTGCTTTTCGCCGGCCAGTCCATCGGAACACTCAATGTTTATACGAGCCGGCTCTACAATTTTTCCAACGAGGAAATCAGAATCTTGAGCGCGCTCGCAGAATTATCCGCGATTGCGATTGAAAAAGCGCGGCTCTACGAACGCATTGTGGACGTGGAGGAACAATTGCGGCAAAATGAAAAACTTTCCGCGCTCGGCCTGCTCGCCGCCGAGGTCGCACACGAAATCCGCAACCCGCTCACGGTGATGAAGCTGCTTTATCACTCGCTGGACTTGAAATTTCCAGCAAGCGATCCGCGCGCAAAAGACACGCGCATCATTGAATCAAAAATCGAGCACCTAAATAAAATCGTGGAGCAGATTCTGGATTTCGCGCGCACGACCGAACCCAAGCTTGCGCCGGTGAATTTGAACGAGCTGGTTGACGAACTTGGCCTGCTCGTCCGGCACAAGCTCGCGAATCAAAGCATAAAGTTGATTCGTGATTTGCAATCAAGTTTGCCGCTGGTCATGGGTGACGCGCCACAACTGGAGCAGGCATTTTTGAATTTGATTCTCAATGCCGCCGAAGCGATGCCCGACGGTGGCGTGCTTACAATCAAGTCGCGCGAAATCCGTCAGCCGCGCAAAAGTGCGCAGCCAACGCATGTCGCCATGGAGTTCAAGGACACCGGCAAAGGCATGAGCGAGGAATTGCAAAAGCGCGCGTTCACAGCTGTTTTGAGCACGACAAAAGCTAAAGGAACAGGACTTGGTCTGGCGATTGTCGGGCGCATCATCGAAACCCATCGTGGCACTCTTCAAATCAAATCCAAAATCGGTCGCGGCACGGGCATCACCATCACGCTGCCGGTGAAATAGTTATTTTGCGTGAAGTTTAGTTTCTTCTGGGTGTTTTTCTTGCGCCAGTTCGCAAATTCACTTTGCGGACACATTCATTGCGAAATTTTTTCCGCGCGCTATCTTCTTGCGCGAGTTATTAGCAGGATTTTTCCGGCAAATTAGCTTGATTATGAATTACACAAAATTGCAATGGTGGGAACGTTTTCAAAAATATTATACCGAGTTCCCCACGCTAGGCCTTGCGGTGGACTTGAGCCGGATGAACGTGGACGACGCATTCTTCGTCGCAATGGAGCCAAAAATACAAAAGGCGTTCGCGGACATGGCAGCGCTTGAAGCCGGAGACATTGCTAATCCTGATGAAAACCGTATGGTAGGACATTATTGGTTGCGAAATCCCGCGCTTGCACCCACGCCGGAAATTCGCAGGGAAATTGAAGATGCCATCGCAAAAATCAAATTTTTTTCCGCAAAAGTTCATTCGGGTGAAATTCGAGGCACTGGCGATTCGTTCAAAAACTATCTCCTAATTGGCATCGGCGGTTCCGCGCTCGGCCCGCAATTTGTTGCCAACGCGCTTGGCGACCCGCGCACAGATAAACTCAAGCCACATTTTTTTGACAACACCGATCCTGACGGGATGAATCGGGTTTTGTCCACAATTGGCGATGCTTTGGACAAAACTCTTTGCATCGTCATTTCAAAATCCGGCGGCACAAAGGAAACCCGCAATGGAATGTTGGTTGCAAAAGCAGCTTTTGAACGCGTTGGTTTGGATTTTGGGAAAAACACTGTTGCCGTGACAAGCGCAGGCAGCGAGTTGGACAAATATGCAGTCGAAAATAATTGGATGGAGCGGTTTCCAATGTGGGATTGGGTTGGCGGGAGAACCAGTGAGCTTTCGCCTGTCGGCTTGTTGCCAGCGGCATTGCAAGGATTCGATATAACAAATTTGATCTCAGGCGCATATGAATGTGACAAAATCACACGAGCTGAAAACATAAAAATCAATCCAGCCGGCCAACTTGCATTGGCATTTTATGTGTCAGGTAACGGTAAAGGAGATAAAAACATGGTTGTTTTGCCTTACAAAGACCGTCTTGAATTATTTTCAAAATATTTGCAGCAACTCGTCATGGAATCGCTTGGCAAGGAACGCGACTTGAATGGAAATATTGTCAATCAAGGCATAACCGTGCTTGGAAACAAGGGCGCAACCGATCAGCACTCTTATATTCAGCAATTGAGAGACGGACTAAATGATTTTTTTGCCATATTCATTGAAGTTTTAAATGATGGCCAAAATTCAAATTTAGCCGTGGAATCCAATGTCACTTCCGGTGATTTTTTAGAAGGATTTTATTTGGGAACAAGACAGGCTTTAAGCGACAAAAACAGAGAGTCTATAACGATAACAATAAAAGAAGTGTCTTCATTTTCAGTCGGAATGCTCATCGCTTTATTTGAAAGGGCGGTTGGTCTCTACGCTTCATTTATCAATATCAACCCTTACCATCAACCAGGTGTTGAAGCCGGAAAAAAGGCTGCTGCAAACATCATTGAACTTCAGGGAAAAATATTATCATTTTTGACTCAACATTCCAGACACCCTTTCACAATCAGCGACATTGCAAAAGAGATTAGAGATGAAGAAGGAATCGAGCATATTTTCAAGATGTGTGAACATTTGTCAGCCAATCCATCTCACAAGATTCAAAAAGTAGCTGGAGATACAATTTTTAATTCCAAGTATAGCTTGGCCTGAAAAGTTTCATGTTCGTTTATCCAAAACAATACGACGTTATTGTCATTGGCGCTGGCCACGCTGGAGTTGAAGCCGCGCTGGCTTCGGCGCGGGTGGGTTGCCAGACGCTTCTGCTGACGATGAACGCAGATTCCATCGGGCAAATGTCTTGTAACCCAGCGATCGGCGGACAAGCCAAGGGACATTTGGTTCGAGAGATTGATGCACTGGGCGGTGAGATGGGTAAAGCAACCGATATGACTGGGTTGCAATTTCGAATGTTGAACACAAAAAAAGGCCCAGCAGTCTGGTCTCCACGAGCACAATGCGATAAAAAATATTATCAATTCAGACTTAAGTGGATATGTGAATCAGAACCAAATCTCGATGTCAAACAGGGACAGTCAACAAAAGTTCTTCATAAGAACGGAGAAGCTTTCGGCATCGAGACAACTTTGGAGGTTCAATATCACAGCAAAACCATCATTATCACAACTGGAACATTTTTGCGCGGTTTGATGCATGTCGGATCAAATCAGCAAGCTGGCGGACGTGCTGGAGACGTTTCAGCCATGGGCCTGTCGTCTTCGCTGAAAGAACTCGGTCTGGAACTTGGCCGACTTAAAACCGGCACCCCCCCAAGGCTGCTGCGTCGTTCAATTGAATTCTCAAAAACAGAGACGCAGCATGGTGATGAGCCGATTCCTTGCTTTACTTATTGGACGGATGATTTGTTCCACATGGAACAATCTCGTGGGAGGTTTGCCGGAGCTGGCAAGTCAAATGGCAAATACCCGAGTGGTTCCGTTCTCGATAAAATTAATAGTCAATTGCCCTGCCACATCACTTTTACAACCAGTGAAACGGCCAGTTTGATTCGTGCAAATATTCACAAGTCTCCAATGTATTCAGGTATAATTGAAGGAATTGGACCTAGATATTGTCCTTCAATTGAGGATAAAATAGTGAAGTTTTCAGAGAAGGAGCGCCATCAAATTTTTCTGGAACCGGAAGGGATTGAAACAGACGAAATATACGTCAATGGCTTCTCAACCTGTCTGCCGTTTGAGGTTCAAGTGGATTTGGTTCGGACAATCATAGGCTGTGAAAAAGCCGAAATCATGCGTCCAGCATATGCCGTCGAATATGATTTTGCATTTCCGACCCAATTGCAGCCATCGCTTGAAACAAAAATTTGCAGGAATCTGTTTTTGGCTGGGCAAATCAATGGCACTTCCGGTTACGAAGAAGCCGCCGCTCAAGGGTTGATGGCGGGAATCAATGCAGCTCGCCGGGTAAAAAAACTTGAACCAATTGTTCTCCGGCGCGATCAGGCATACATCGGGGTCCTGATTGATGACTTAATCACAAAAGGCACAATCGAACCTTATCGGATGTTCACTTCGAGAGCCGAATATCGACTTTTACTGCGACAGGATAATGCCGATATGCGGCTTTCTGAAATTGGTCATGAAATCGGATTGCTGCCAGAACGACACTTCCAAAAATTAAGTGCAAAAAAACAGGCTGTCGAAAATGAATTAATACGTTTAAATAAAACAGTTTATGAAAATAATTTCCTGGTTAAAATTTTGAGCAGGCCGGAAGTTTCCTACAAAAATTTACCAAGTCGAGACGAAACTTTATCTGACGAAATTGTTCAACAGGTTGAGATTGCAGTCAAATACGCTGGGTATATTGATCGCCAGGAATTGGAAGTTCAAAAGTTCAAAAAGCTCGAGGACAAATCAATTCCTGACACATTCGATTTTTCGATTGTGCCGAGTCTGCGCCTTGAAGCTCGGCAAAAGTTCGCAAAAATTCGCCCGACAACTATTGGTCAAGCGGCGCGTATTTCTGGCGTGTCGCCCGCCGACATCAGCATTCTCATGGTCTGGTTGAAGCGATCGGCGGGCGCGAATGGCCACAACAATTCTGCCAAAGAAACGGAAATTTGTGATGCGTGTGAATCGGAACTGGAGGAGTAGATTGATTCGGCTGCCCGACATGGATTCAAACCTGAAAACGGGATTTTTACCGCTGCCTTGTTGTAGATTCTGTGTCGGAACCATGACTTTGTGTCAGGTTGTGTCAAACTATAGACGCGGGGTGGGGCGCTTGCGGTGGCGGCCAAATTCAACCGGTGGATTTATGGGCGCAAAATTTTTTACAATAGGACGACTTCGGTTGCGCCATGTCGCTAGTGCAAATACCGCAACAACTTCAAGCGCTCCACGAGCCATTGGCAGCGTGTCGGA
>Ga0206907_1105_pt1 | contig 11042 bp, 5 predicted proteins | sample Alteio_BWOrgHeat_80_FD_152951 | JGI IMG/M metagenome (GOLD analysis project Ga0206907, IMG submission 152951) | Enriched cells from forest soil in Barre Woods Harvard Forest LTER site, Petersham, Massachusetts, United States -... | ecosystem: Environmental > Terrestrial > Soil > Temperate forest > O...
TTTGTCCCGTCGGAAATTACGGCTTTGGCCGAGCAACGACAAAAAGCGCGCGACGCTAAAGATTGGAAAGAATCCGATCGTTTGCGCCAAGCGATTTCAGATGCGGGTTTTATTATTGAAGATTCGGCCCAAGGCCCACGATTATTACCAAAAGCTTGGTAAGGATAGGTAACAAGTGACAAGTAACATGTTGCAAGTAAGGAGTATTATCAATACGTGGCCAAATACAATTTTTATGCTTTACTCCGTTTTCCTCACCTGTAACTTGTTACTTGCGACCTGTTATTTGTTGTTATGGAACTAATTTTCGGTCGTCATCCTCTGACAGAAGCCCTCAAAGCCAAGAAGCGAACCATTCGTAAATTGTGGGTTCTTACAGGATTAGAGGGAGAAGGCGTTCATGATATTCTTCATGAAGCCAAGCAGCGAGGGATTCCCATTGAATGGACATCGCGTGATCATCTCACCCGTTTGTGCAGAGGAAATCACCAGGGATTTGTGGCTCAGGCGGAAACAACCCACTATCAAGATTTTGAATCCTTTCTTAAAAATCTAGAGTCCAAGCGAGCGCTCTTAGTTGCCTTTGACGAAATTCAAGATCCTCAAAACGTAGGTGCCATTTTACGCAGCGCTGGATTTTTTGGCGTCGATGCGGCGATCATGCCTAAATGGCGGAATGCTCCCATTGCCGAAGGTGCCCAACGCGCATCATCGGGCGCTATGGAACATATCAATCTCATTCAAGTCGTGAATATTGTTCAAACCATTGATACCGCCAAAGAGGCTGGTTTTGAAGTGATTGGAGCGGAGATGGAAGGCCAAGCGATTTGGAAATATGAACGGCCAGATCGTGTTCTTCTCGTGTTAGGTAGTGAAGGAAAAGGTCTTCGTCGTTTAGTGCGTGAACATTGCGATCAGTTGATTAGTATTCCACGGCAAGGCCCGCTCGATTCTCTTAATGTGTCTGCGGCTGCCGCTATTTTGCTTTATGAATTGGTTAGACCTTCCTCTTAGTTAACCTTATTGCTTCTTAAGCGGCCGTAAGGCGGGCGAAAATCACGAAAGCTTTTTTATCATTTCCAGAGTCTAAACGGCGTCTTTCTTGCTGGGCAATCCAGAGTTCACCAAAGAGACTTCGTACAACAGTTGGAATTAATGGAGAATATTCCGCTTCAACCTTTAGCCTTTCTTGTTCGTGTTGATGTTCAAAGATTTCGTGATCGAGTATTTTTTGCAATTCATAGTAAGAATAGCGGCTATTTAGGATGATTTGGTTTCCGCTTGCGCGAACAAAATGTCCACCATGCCACCACGAAAGTCGTTGAAATGAAATTTGAAAATCAGGATCAGCACTTATTAAGTCTTGTTCCATTGAGTTGATCCCTGTTTCTAAATGCAAAAGAACCTTGATTGCGGCGAAGAGTCCTTCCCAATCGCCGGCCATCACAGCTCTCCAGATCGCATTGGATTTCACAACATCGGAGTTTATTCCATTGGATTGCTGTATGACTTGTTCAGGCTCTTGTTGGGATGGATATTGATTTTGAGTGTTTTGATCGTCTTGTGCAGTAAGACTTTCTTCATCAGTAGGTTTTTCTGATGATTCTTCTCTTGTTGGTTCTGGGGATTGGTCGTTTTTTTGAGTACGAGGTTTTCTCAAGTTTATTTTAGGAAATTTGGGTTTGATGCCTGGCGCTCGGTTGGCCTGCAACCGTTGTTGTTCTGCCGCACGGATTTGTCCAGACGGATCCATTGCATTAATGGCCATTTCTATTCTTTGGCCAAGTTCAGCCTTTAGATCTCCTCTGACAGCATTGAGGTAAAGGACCGCAATAGGATCAGATATTTGCCCCAAAGTACGAAGGATCGGTTCTACATCATTTCCTATTTTGTGTTGATGAACCAGTTCAAACAAGAGGGGTGCAATCGCTATGGATCCTAATAAAGGAAGTTGATCCCACTGCTGTAACGCGATATAGTAATAAACTTGTAATTGAATACTCGCATTCTCAGGATTCCAACCAAGCTTTTGCAATGCCTTAGCAATTTGATGACGATCAAAGTGCGATGTTTCCAGATGTCCAAGTGCTAACTCCAAAGCTGGAATCGCATCTTGCATTTCTGCATTGATTTGCATCCAGCGCATTCCACTATTGATTTGAGCATGCAGATATGCAGAGTTGGATTGATACCCATATTTCGATAATGTTTGCCCAGCGAATCGCCGTACAGATATATTATGGTTGGCTAGAAGAGGAACAATTAAAGGAATGAAAGAGGTCGAATCAAATTCCTGTTCTTTCTTTGCTAGAAAATAAAGTGCCCCAAGGATATCGTTACTATTTTTGCTTTCAAGTAATCGATTTACTTCTGTGGCTAAAGAACCGGTCGGATACCCTAATTTTTCCAAAGAATCGAGTTGAGCTTCTATAATTTGGGGAGCCCATTCATCATCCCCGCGACTAAATGGATTTTGTAATGCTGTTACAAGGGCCGGAATCCCTCCAGGATTTCCAAGATTTCCAATGGCGATAGCTGCTTCACGGCGTACAGCATGCAAACTCAAATTTTGATGATCCAAAACCCCTGGAATAGGATCGATCACTCCTAATATTTGTCCTGACCGCAGGAGTTCAATCGTTCTTTCTAAAGCTTGCAAATTTGGAACTGTTGACAATTGTTGTTTAGCTCTCTGTTTCTCAGGAGAATTCGCTGGTAAAGCCACTGCATGTTCTACCCCGTCTTCCATTCGTCGAATGAGTGGATCAACCATCATGAGGTCTTTAGTCATTCCGATCGCAGAAGCGGCTTCGCCGCGATGAACGCCAGAATACATATCATTCATCATTACGATGAGTGGTCCCCCAGACCTTGGGTTTGCTGATTTTTCAAGAAAATCAAGAGCAGCTGATTGGATCGATCGGTCACGCACTTCGTTTTTGCCTTTTATATGAGTACCTTCTCCAGGGAACACAGCAATTCCTTTGATATATCCCTCTAGTCCAGGCCGTGGCGAAGGCCGGATGGCTTGCGACCAATCATAACCAGGATCTATCATTGCTCCACGCATGGCTAAAAATTGAGGTAACCATTGAATTAGATAGCGCTGGTCATCATCAGGGAGTTGTAGCCCCGTTTGATAAAAAACGACCATATCTGTCAGGACCTGTAATAAATGGGCGCGTTGATCGGTGTTGGCAGTAGTATAGGCATTTTCAAAAGTTGCACGATCGATGATACTCGCATGCGCGTCCAAAACCTCTGATATGGGCATTTCAGAGTCTTGACGTTCAAGGAAATCAAGTGCATTTTGTCGTACTTGAATTAAACTGGGAATATGAATTTTCATTTCTTCAGTCATTAGCTGAATAGACCGATTGATACGCGCGCGGATACGAAACTTGGTGAGTGAGAGTCCAGTGCTGGTAAAGTCACTGTCTTGGTAAGCACTTTGAACCTTAACATCGGAAACCCAAGGGGAATGCCAATTTCTGCTAATCGAAACCATAAAAAGACGGGCCGAGGCTTCTGGACTCCCATTTACGCCTTCAAAAACATTAAGGGCAATACGACTGACACAGTCTAAACCTTGACTGATTCTCTCCTGAAGAGTACCAGTTGTTCCCAGATGTCCATGAACAATGGCTCTTACAAGCTCTTGATACATTGCATCTCTGGGGCTTCTTTGTGCAATAGCGATCATCATTCCAAGAATTTCATCTTTGTAATCCTTAAATTCGGGATTACGCAAGGCTTGACCCAGAAGCCTCGCAGGTTGATCCGATCGCAAATCTTCCCATGTGATTTGTTCCAAGACAAATTCACGATGACTTAACGAAATATATCCCACAATCCAATTCAACATTTTTTCATAAGGGCGGTTTTGAAAAACGCGTGAATTGGTTTCGTAAAGCAAAACAATTAAATGCTGAGCATGATGTTTTTTGCCAATATCTTGTTCTCGTCGAGAATAAGCAATTTCGGACAATCTCAAACAATAAGCATCCATGAGATCTGAATTTTGGGCTATTCGGATTGCTTCTTCTGGATCTCCAGTCCGCAAAAAACTTTGGAAAAGACTTTCTTCTGTTCGGGGAAATCGTTGTTTCCTGCCGCCTGACTGATTCACAATCTCTGCATAACCTTCTGCGATATGTCGAAGATGTCGAATGAAATAGTCTCTTTGAGCTGGATTACTTATGGTAGATTGAGCAACTTTTTGAACTCGCGGCATAGACAAACCTGGAGAGGCGACAGCTGCAGCAAGCTGGCGAATGCAATGTCCTTGATTGCCAGGAATAGCGGCAATGTGGACCATCAATGCAAGGGCTTGAGGTCCCAATAAAGGGTGATGAAGTAACGATCTTAAATGAAGTGCAAGGAAATCAGAATGGAGATCTATATTTCCTGCACGGCTCGAGACCATGAATCGAATATTTACATCTAATGAATGAAAATCATCCATCAGAATAGCCGTGGCTAGGGGATACCACATTTCATAAGCGTTAACCCCAAGTGCATCCAATATGTCGTTATCTTGAGAAGTTCCTGCAGGATATAAAAATTGTCTTAAATGAGCTTCAGCTTCTGCGCGAACCCAATGGATAGTTTCACGCGCTCGAGCTGCACGAGGATCTTGGTCATTGCCTGCAATCACTCGTAATTGTTGCATCAAACCTAAGTAGAGAGCAGGTTCTGTAAGCGCTTGGCGAATGTAGGGCACAAGGATTTCTAAAGTGTCCGACTCAGGATTTAATAAGTAGGCCAATGTATTGTGGATAGAGAGTTGAACCTCTGCTGTAGGATTTGGTTTTGCAAAAACGCGAGATAAAATAAATCTGCTACCAGTATCCCCAATTGTCGGGATGAATATGTTGCTTTGTGAAGTGTGATCTGTTCCTGTGATTACTTCTGCCGAAAGTGTTTCTAAATCATCTAGAATTGAATTCCCTTCCTGAAACAAGGCTTGAGCAGCTACAACGGCTTGGTTATAGAGGGCTATCCCTCCTTGTTCTCGAATCGTTCTTTCATGTGATCTGTAATGAATTTCACCCATTTCATGTCTTATGTAATATTCCAAAAGCGTTATGGGTTGGCCTGGATTCAAAGGGTCGTCACCAATGACAATATGAGCTGCGCGATCGCGAACAGTGCGCGGCATGTAAGCTCTTCTTTCTCTTTTTCCTTGTGCTGCTTGAACTTCAAAAATGACTCCTAATGCACCGGGTTGTTCAGATTGACGCACAAGCAATTCCCATAAAAGAGCGCCTTGAGCATCGGATCCTTCATCATCAAAATAAACAAAGGGGGCAGTTAAATGTTGTCCAGTAGGGGTTACCCATTCTTCAACGCGTTCTTCGCCTACTTGCCCGCCAATTAAATACAGTACATGTTCTTGAGTGAGCCGACCCTCATGAAGCTCTGCAAGTAAGTCTTGACGGATTAGGGGATTTGGATGACGATTGAGACGTTCAACTATTCGTGCAATAAATGTTCGAACTCCAAACCCTGTGTGGGCATCGAGTAAGGCCCCTGTTGCTAAGGCTTGCGCGGTTACTTCTTCAAGAAGCATTGCGCCTGTCTTTAAATGATTTTCCGAAACATGAACAGAACCTTGAATCCCTATAGCTGTAGATTGATGACTTGCGTTATCAAGAGGCCTTAAAATTAATTTAAAAATATTATGCGCGGGTTTAATCAGTTTGAAAAGAATTTCTTGTCCTACAAGCGCTTGACTTTGGAATTCGTCAGCACTAGTGGAGAGATGGGAATTGAAGGTCAATGGTCTATTCCATGATGTCAGCATAAAACTGACACATAAAATGATGGCTAAGCTTTGCCTTAAATGAAGTAATAGAGACGATAACAGGTGTTTCATCACCTATTAAGGATAGAAGATAAATGTTGCCGATATATTACAGGTATAGCTCATTCTAATTAGGTGTTTTAGGCCGTTCATTTCACCTTCTTTTCTTAGCGACCGTTGTATTGCAACGGTCGCCTTTGATTTTTTAATGTATTTTCTGATATTGGCTTTATAATCCTCCTATGGCTTTTTATGCAGATGTTGCTTTTCCTATCCCGCTCGACCGAACCTTTACCTATTCCTTTCCAGAGGGGATAAAGCCCTCGGATCGTTTGGGTTGTCGTGTCTCGGCTCCTTTCGGCAAGAAAACCCTGGTAGGTTATGTGGTGGGGGAAACCATTCTTGCTCCAGCCTTTACAGTAAAACCCATTTATTCTTTGCTCGATGATCAAGCACTTGATCCTTCTTTATTGGAACTCGCACGTTGGACATCGTCGATCTATCTCTGTTCATTGGGCGAGGCGATGGCTTGCATTCTTCCGACGCAGCTTAAAGCGCCGAAGCGAGAGTTGAAACTAGCGAGAAGCGAGAAGCAAGTAGCAAGTAGTGAAAAAGTGGAAGCCAGGGTATTAACGGAAGAGCAGGCCAAGGCGGACGCGATTTTTGACAAGACTATTGATCAAAAACAATTCGCCGCATTTTTACTTCGGGGAATAACAGATTCTGGGAAAACAGAACTTTATTTTCGTTCGATTGATCGGATCCTTGCTCGAGGGCAACAAGCGATTTATTTAGTTCCGGAAATTGTGTTGACACCTCCTTTCATCGAGCAATTGGAAGAACGATATGGTTCTGATCGTGTGGGGCTTTGGCATAGTGGATTAACACCCGGTCAGCGTCATCACACTTATGAACGCGTTCGTATGGGTGAACTATCCATTCTTCTTGGTGCAAGATCTGCGGTTTTTGCGCCTTTCCCGAATCTCGGCATTATTATTATCGATGAAGAACACGAACCGTCTTATAAACAAGAAGATCGTCCACGGTATCATGCTCGAGAAGTGGCATTAGAGCGAGCGCATTTAACATCGTCGATTGTGATTATGGGTAGTGCCACTCCCAGCCTTGAATCGTATTGGAAAGCGCGGGAAGGGATTTATCAACTGGTGGAATTGTCTTCCCGGGTGGGAGATCGCCCGCTTCCGAATGTGACATTGATTGATCGTCGTCCTCCGAAAGAAGATGCGGTGAAGCCTGATGGAATACCCGCACCTAAGAAAAAAAGACGTTTTGTTCGATTCGATGTTTTAACAGAAACCTTGCGTTTGGCGACGGAGCAGCGTCTCGCACGCGGCGAACAAATCATGCTCTTTATCAACCGTCGAGGCTATACGCCTTTTTTACGATGTTCGTCCTGTGGGTGGGTGGCTCGCTGTACGCGTTGTTGTACAACGTTGACTATGCATCTGAAAAATGGAAAAGCGGATTTATTTCCAACACCTGCCGAAGGTCGATTGATGTGTCATGTTTGTGTCCGAGCCGAGAGTGTTCCCACAAGTTGTCAGCAATGCAAAGGCATGCGTCTGCGTTCGTTCGGTGTGGGAACGCAACGGGTGGAAGAAGAGATTAAACGACTTTTCCCGTTTATCCGCCTCGCCCGTCTTGATCGAGATATTGGGACTTCTCGCGTGCTATTTGAAAAAATATATTCCGATTTTAAAGCGCGTAAACTCGACATGCTCATCGGAACACAAATGATCGCTAAAGGATTTGATTTTCCGTCGGTCACATTGGTTGGCGTGATCGACGCTGACGTTTCATTGCACTTGCCCGATTTCCGCGCTTCTGAAAGAACTTTTGAATTGGTGGCGCAAGTAGCCGGTCGTGCTGGGCGTGGAGAGCGTCGCGGACAAGTTTTAGTACAAACCAATCATCCAGATCACTATGCATTGCGTCACGCGCAACAACATGATTACCTTAGCTTCTATCACGAAGAAATTGGTCATCGGCAATCGTTTTCCTATCCGCCTTTTTCGCGATTGGTGTCGATTGTGATCCGATCGACCAAAGAATCCGTTGCTTTACAAGAAGCAGAAACTCTTGGGGCTAAGCTTGTGGATTTGGGACACAATTCTCAAGTATTAGGTCCAGCGCCGGCGCCTTATAGTCGCATTCGTGATCAATTTCGTTACCAAATTGTCTTGCGCGCTCCGATGGAAAATCTCATTCCCTATTTGGATTTTTTACGTCGATATAAACCTGCCAAAGCATTTATGGCAATTGACGTCGATCCAATTGATCTTTTATGAAAATGTTTGAATGCCTCTTGAAGAATCCCTCCCCCAGGGACGGCACGGACCGTTGGGGGGAGGGTGTAGACGAACGCGTAAGCGGAGGCGAGGGAGAGGGCATAATTAATAAAAATAATTTTCAGCGGACCCTCTCCCGCCCGGCAAAACATCTGGCCGGTCGACCTCTCCCCAAGTGGGAGAGGGATTCTTCAAAATGATTTTTCTTTTGTTCTTTTCGGTTTTCGGTGTTTACCTTTATTCCCTTCCCGGGACGATTTCGAGTTATCGGGATTCGGGAGATTTAATCTCAGCTGCTTCTACGTTTGGTATTGCCCATCCCCCTGGTTATCCCACGTATGTTATTCCAGGACGTTTATGGTGTGGATTTTTTCCGTGGGCTACAGCCAGTTACGGATTAAATGTATTCAGTGCATTAGCAATTGCTTTGGCAGTCGTACTGCTTTTGAAACTGTTCATGCAAATTTTTCAATTGTCTGCAGGAAATGCTCTCGTTATTGTTCTATTTTTTTCTCTGACCCCAGCAGTATGGTCACTGGGGCAAGTTTCTGAGATGTACGCGTTAGCCAGTCTCTTTGCTGTAGGAATTTTGTATGCCGCTTATTTCGGTTATCAGATTCTTGCTTGGTTTTTAATGGGACTTGGACTTGGTGTGCATCCTACTTTAATTTTATTAATCCCTTTTTTAGTCGGACGTAAACAATACAGGGCTTCTCTTTTTGCATTCGGGATGGGTTTATCTGTTTTTTTATTTTTGCCGCTCCGAGCATCGATGGATCCTTTACAAAATTGGGGAAATCCTTCGACTTGGCGAAATTTTTGGCGGGTCCTTTTCCGCGCAGATTATGGGGGTCTTCGACTTCATCCAGTAGAAAGTCAGTTTGTGTGGAGTCCGACAAGTATTCTTGATCAACTGGTTTACTTTCTAACGCTTTTAGTGAAGGAATGGGGATGGATAGGGATTTCTCTTGCATTTTGGGGAATGGTGCAAAAAAAATCTCGTCGTCTTTTACTTTCGTTCTTATGGGTCGGTCCTGTATTCTTTGTATTTTCCAATTTACCCCTAGGGGCTGAAACAACACCTGCCATTTTGCAGCCTTATTTAGTTCTTGTCACTTTGTTAGGTGTTTTATGTATAGGGTCTGGAGTAAATACATTTCCGGCAGGTTGGAGAATCCTTTTTTTAATAGGACTCCTGGGCCCTTTTGTTTTTGCTTGCCCCGTCATTCGTCGAGAAGACTATTATGCCTATGACTATGGACGCAATTTATTACGACTATTACCTCCCAACGCTGTTCTTTACGAACCAGATGATCCAACAACGTTTACACTCAGGATGTTTCAGGTTACGGAAAAACGCCGATTGGATTTGGTGTTATTGAATTTCTTCCGAACCCGATGGGGTTACGAGCAGCTTGTGAAACGAACTCCAAATCTTCTGCCTCCGGTTTCTTTTCAAAATGCACAGGATCTTGAACATGCATTTTGGACCTATTCTATTCATCAACGACCGTTTTATGCAGAGTTGCCTCAGAAATTACCTAAAGAGAGTTCTTATACTCCTCAAGGATTGATCTATCGGCTAGGAATATTTCCTTTAAGTGACAATCCGTTTGCATTCATTGTGTTGCGTGAACATCCAAGTCATGCTTTACAGGATGATTTTTTTACCCGACACCTACTAAATTATTATGCCTCGGCTTATTGCAATACGGGGTTGGCCTGGGCCAATCAAAAGCAATGGGCACCAGCGCAATCAGATTACTTTAAAGCATTAGTGATCGACCCGGCACTCACGGCGGCCTATAATGATTTGGGAATTTTGGAATTTTCATTAGGCTATGCTGCTGAAGCAAGACAGTATTATGAACAAGGTTTAAAATACGCCCCTCAAGATCCTACTTTACACGAAAATCTCAATTTGCTGGATTCCTCCAAAAAACAACTTAAATCTTGACGTTTGTGTGAAGTTCCGTTAAGTAAAGGGTATGCGTGGGATACCGCATCTTCGTTTAGCGATGCTTTTTTTGATCACAGGGTTTCTCTGTTTATCAGGCCATGGCGTATACGCCGAGTATGCACAACTCACATCTGTCATGGATTTGGCAAGTATGGGAGACGATGCAGAAGGTCTTGATATTGCGCAAGCCATGATCCCAATTAATCCGCCTAAAATGAACTCGCGCTACCGTGGACGATTTCTACGAATTGAAGCATTGGAAACTTCAGTCGAAGTGCCTTATATCGATGGTCCTTGGCGGGGTGGAAAAGCAGTTTTTGAATTTCCTAAAAATTTATCTTACATGGAAGTGAGTATTTATGACAAAAAAGGAGACCGACAACGTGTTTATTCAGTCCGTACCACACAGCTCGAGCTAGTCCAAGAAGAACCTGGTGCGGACGGAAAAAGTCTTACGAAATACAATAAAGAACGCGTAGTGGCTTTAAATCGCAAGGGCAGTGAATCTCCGGAAGAAGATGAAGCTCCTTCCGCATCCGCACCTCCGACATCCAATGCAGCTTCTTCAGAGTCGTCATCGATTATCCGAATGGCGCAATTGCCTACCAAAAATTATCAGCCTGCTCCCGCTTATGTTGCTCCTCCGACTCCTGTTGTGCATGAAACGAAGGCAGAAGATACACGTTCTGCTCGTGCGCGTAAAAGAGACGCTATGGCTCGCATGAAGACAAACGAAGATATGGCTCATAGTATTTTTGATCAGGATGAATCAGCTGCGCGCAAAGCTCCTAAAGAAACTCCCAGTGGTCCTCAATCCCCTTTGCTAGATCCCAATGTGAAAGCCATGAGTCAAAAGCTGCCATCCGAAGTTGTCCAACCGGAAGCTGCAAAGCCGAAAGTTAATTTAGATATCAATGATCCCGAATTTGGTGTACGGGCTCCTAATCTATCAGAAAAGTTCACAGGA
>Ga0206907_1106_pt1 | contig 11015 bp, 11 predicted proteins | sample Alteio_BWOrgHeat_80_FD_152951 | JGI IMG/M metagenome (GOLD analysis project Ga0206907, IMG submission 152951) | Enriched cells from forest soil in Barre Woods Harvard Forest LTER site, Petersham, Massachusetts, United States -... | ecosystem: Environmental > Terrestrial > Soil > Temperate forest >...
ATCATGCGGCATATCGTGTTGCCGCAAGCCTTGAGGATGATGATCCCGCCGACGATCGGCGTCTATGTCAGTACGACCAAGGAATCGTCGCTCGCCTCGGTCATCGGATTTGTCGAATTGCTGGGTCAGGGAATGGCGATCCGCGAAGCCAATTCGCTGCGCAACACCGCCGACGTGTTGGTTGCGGTTGCTTTGGGCTATTTCGTGATCTGCTTCTCGCTATCGCGACTTGGCCGCTATCTGGAGCATCGCGCAGCCCCACGTTCGCGGTTGGCCAGTGACCGCGTCGGCGCCTTCGGACCGCGCTCTCTCGGGGCAACCATCGTGGCAAATTTCCGCTCGCCCGCGTCGCTGCTGACCGCATCGCGCCGGCGAGTGGGGTTGCGGTAACAAGCCACTCGCGGCGGGCGCGGCGTGTCGCTTGCGCGCCCCAGAGGCCGCGTTTTCCCGCCGCAGATCGGTAGCGCAGTCACTTAATGGGCTCGACCACCGCCGACCGCACCACTGCCCCACCGACACCAACGGCCTGATTGGCCAGTTCGGCAGGTACGCGGCGAGCGGTGATGAGGCCCTGCGCATAGGCGTGACTGGCAAAGAGGGCCGCGGCAAAAGGGAGGAGTGTGAGCGGCTTGATACGGGGCACGGCGCTACCTCTTTGGCTGGTGGTCCCGGAGAAATCGCCGAAATCATACGCTCATCTCGACAACGCTCTGCGCCGGCGCGGGGTCCCTTTTTTGATCCGATCGCGATGCACTGTCAGCCGTATGCCCAAGATCGACCTCGACAATGCCGAGCGTGCGGCCCTCGCGCAGCTGGTCCGCGAGCATCTACGGACCACGAGGAACCTGCTGGCGCTGGTTGGCACCCGCTAGGGTTGCGACGCGGCCGGAGGGAGGCGAATCGCCGCCGCCGGAAAATGGAGCGGCGTTCTATGTGAGGGACAATCGGCAGATCGCGCACGCAGTCACTATCAACCTGGCCGACCCGGCTGGCGACCGCACGGCAGCGGGCCCTAGCGAGCCCGACGCTGACGCTGGGGTCGACAGGACAAAGGGTTAAGCAGCTCAGCTGGGCTGTCTTTAAGCGGCTCCCTCATCCTCCGGAGGCTGGTGTTCAAAAATAAAGAACAACAAGCCAACCACTCTTATGAAAAGCGAGAAACCGTAAACACACGCTCCGGCCCAAATCGCCACAAATACGCGCGCCAGTGTTGAAGTCGCGGCATTTGGTGCAAGAGCTATATAAGGGATAGAAGCTAAAGCGAGAACGAAGCCGACGACGGTCGCGACCTTTATATAACGAATGAATCGCCGAAATACGGTCGTCTTCGCAATTCTCTTAAGCCGTGTATCAGCTATAGTCTGTATGCTGCCATAAAATGTCGCAAGGAACCCGGTTATTATTGCAAAAAGGCCGGATATTGCCGTGTATAGATTGCTAAGTTCAATCTTTCCAGCTTCGATCTTAGAAAAAATAGATGATCCGTAAATAACAAATTATGACGAATACAATTCCCCCTGCAATAAACGGGTAAGAACTCTCCCAAAAATAATCTATGTGTTTGTGGCGGAACATTTTAACGTTCGCCAAATTGCGCTTCGAGCGATGGAAGATGAGAGTGAAAAATATCGGCGATGTTGGTTAGCCTGACGACGGCGTCGGTATCGGGGTCGTCATTGGGCAAATCAAGCTCTCGGCGTGTGCCAAGCTGAGCATCTAGAAGGTCAAGAATGTCCACATGACCTTCCTCATCCACGATCCGAGCTTGGAGCTTTGAAATAGCGCCGCGATCTGCCGCTTTTTCGCCGCGAAACCAATTCACCAGTTGAGTGAACCTGCCCTCTTGAATATCGGGGTCGCCAGCGCGCACCGAGTATTTGATCTCTATCTGGGTTGAAAGCTCGCCGGTCATCAACTCGACCATACCGGCCTTCATACGCCGGTGATCAGCGGTGACGGTATGCAAATTTCGTGGTGTCGCGACGCGCACCGCGAGTTCTCGAATCCGTCCGGCCCGCGCAGCCTCCAGCACGGTATTATCCAAAACAGGGAAAAATCCGTAGCCGCGACAATCGCATATTCGTCGCACATACGCCAGGAGTTTGGAAAGATTAACGCCATTTCGTGTGGTCTCAATCGCCAGTACGCTTAAATCTCTATGAAATTGCCATACGGTGTTCGGCCCGATCGCCCGAACACCGAGTGGCAGTAATCTCCCATCCGGAAGGGCTTGTGGCGGTAAATTATTTGATTGAAGGCGGCATAAGCGGCCAGAAATTAAATTTCCATTTTGTAATGTTTTGTCCACCCAATAGGGGACTTCCTCGATTTCTTGAACACGATCACTTTGCGGTGTGCCATGCACCTGCGCAAGCCGTTCGAAGAACGGGACTTCCTGGCGCTGTTTGCGGACAATCCGAAAGAACCGGACGGAAACTGCCTTCAGCAAACCGGGCCCTTCCCAAAGCGTCTAAAAATGCGCGTTTCGCGCGCCTTGGGGAAAATAATATCTCGCGCCTGGCGTAGACCGCGAGTCCATTCAGACGCGTGCCCGCCGCAGCACAATGAGGGCGGTCGCCCGTGGTCCGCAGGATACCGCTGGCGAAGCTGGTCCTAGTGCCACAGAGGCGACCGCCCTCAGTCAGCGCGAGTACGTCACTGGCTGTTTGGCCGCAAGAGAAAATTCACCAGCGGTGTATTTCCGAAGCAGCAAGTCATCAGTGGCGCTGCCCTAGCTCTGGCCGCTTCGGAAGCTAACCAAATTGTTTGTCGAATAACGCGGCCTCATACTCGGTTTTAAAACCAATCTCAAAGCCGAGCACGCCGTTAACATAGATCGGCTTGAAAGAGGCGGGCTGGATTTTGTGGGCATCGAGCCAAGCACGATGCTGGCTCATCGCGTCCGCAAACGAAAGGCTAGCAGGCTTCGAAAGCTGCACGATGGTGGGGGAAATGAGAGCCATGTGGCGCTCCGCTTGCCTGCTTGGCGGGAGCGCTCGTCTCTCTCGGCCATCGGGGGCCAATGGTAGGCCCGATGGTCGGCCTAGTGTGGGCTTCGAACTTATCGATAGTCTGTCGCCTACCGAACATAGCTAACATTCGCTGACTGTTTGACAACGACGCAACCGCCCCGAAAATATGCCGCTGGCGCATCGCCCGCGCGGCAAAATACACCAGCGGTGCATGAAGAGGCGCATCGCGCGCGGCGAAACATGCCATAGGGGTATTTAACCGCACCGCCGGCGCGGCAAAAACATGACAGAAGCGTATTTTCGGGCTGGAGGGTCGCCATCATCGCGAGGGCAACTGACGGGCAACCGGAGCTAGTCGCATGCCGGCCAGCGTAGCTCAATCGCTGCAGCAGCAGGCGGAAGAGTGCTTACGCGTTGCGCAGGGTACCAAGGACGACAGCGTGCGGATGGAACTGCTGACGGCCGCGGCATGGCTACATGAAAAGGCGGCGAAAATTGAGGCCGCTCTGAGCCGAGGCGCCCCTCCGGCTACCTAGCCGGCCAGCGCTTCGTTTGTGGCTGGGTATCGAAGTAGCGCTGGGGCGGCGCTCGGCACGGCACCAACGCCATATTCAAGGGGTTGGGTCGTGGCGACGATGGCCAACCTACGAGACGCAATCTCGTCGTATTCCTTCTGAAATCTGATTTTGCCCATTAGCCTCCATGTGTCGACGCCCGGATCGTCTTCGTTCAGGGCCGCCTCACAGATCCTCGGAATATCGCGGCATACCCGACGCGCCGCCTCGTCGATCATCTGCTGGTAATCGCGGGCCGCTCTCGCGAAAGGTTTTGGGGCCGCCAAGTCCACCGCTTTCGCCGGATCTCTCAGGCCACGCGGCGCGTCGAGGTCGATCCCGACGTTGGCGAACTCTGAGGCATCCCGGAAGTGGTCCCGGACCTTCAGGTCGATCTGTTCGACCCGGTAGATCGAGCGGCCAGCCTCCCGCTGCTCGAGGATTTTCGTGGCGGCAGCGTCGGGCACGCAACTGGGTGCCAAGGAAAGATTGTTGGTCAGGCGCTGGACGCTACTTTCTTCGTCTTTCGCCTGCTCCCCGTCGGGCACCCCGCCCGCAGAAGGCATGGGCGCTGTCGCGTCTGCAGCTTGCTTTTTGACATTTTCTCTCTGGTAAAGCCGATAGATAAGCTCGCTCATTGCGCTTTCCAGCCGCCTCAAAAGAACGGCGCCTAGCGATCGTGGCCTGTATCGCTCACTGATGCCAACGGTAGGCCGTTGTGCTGCCCTCTTGGCCGAGATCTCGCGGCGCTACCGTTTGTAGGAATGGCACGCGCGAGCGCAAACTCAATCGCCCAAGATGGGTAACCCGCACGCCGACAAGGGCGTTGCAGCAGCTATCGGATCACGACGACTGCCTGCTTCGACAATAGACTGAAGGCGATATAGTCATATCGCCAGCCATGAGCAGCGACGGCCTCTTGAAACGCCCTGAATTCGTCGTCGCGCCAATGCTCGGTGCATAGATACTCGTCAAAGACAATCACCGTGCCCGGAACGATCCGTGCCGCCAACAGCGCGAGCACCGTCCGGGTCGAGCTATAAAGATCGCAATCGATGTTGACGAACCGCACTGGGCCGGGATGGGTTTCGAGGAACAGCGGCAGCGTTTCCGCGAACAACCCCGCGTGCAGATGGACGTTTGACGGAACAGGTGGCCGCTCGCCTCCCATAGAATAAGTGCCGGCGGGATGCTCATGCCAGGCTTCCGGCAAGCCGGTGAAGGTGTCGAAGCCATGCACCTCCTGTCCGGCGCGGGCGGCAATTTGCCGGATCGTCGTGCCGTATCGGACCCCGAACTCCAGTACCAGTCCGACGACGCGGGCGGAGTCGATTCCGATCGTAAACGCTTCCGCGGTCTCGCCCAACAACCGCGCCCCCACGCCGGCGATGGATTTCACATAGTCCCAGCTGTCAGCCCCGAAACCGGCAAGCTCGCTGTCTGCTGGAAGAGCGGCAAAATGCGCCTTAGCCGCTGCTTGACAGCCTTGACGCTCGCGCAGCACGCCGAGAAAAAACCGGCTCAGCTGGTGGTCGGGCGAAATCTGCAACGCTTTCTCCAGGCATTGGGCGGCGCGTTCGCCCTCGTCGTCGTACAGGCACCCGTGCAGATTGAACCAAGTCGCGACAAGGCTGGGATTGAGAGCCAGCGCACGACAATAGGCCGCTGCCGCGTCGTCGAGCCGACCCAGTTCAGCCAGCACTACGCCGATTTCGTTGTGCAGTCCCGGTTCGTTGGGCGTCAGCGCCAGCGCAGTCTCGTAGTTGGTGAGCGCGTCGTCGGCTCGCCCTAATGCGGTAAGGCACATCGCCATATTGGCATAGGCCGGGACCAGTCTGGGCTGCATCGAAATCGCGCGTTGGTAATCGGTCACGGCATCCGTCAGACGGCCCAGCTCCTTCAGTGCATTGCCCCGGTTGAAATGCGCCCCGGTCAAATCGTGTCGCAGCGCGATCGCTCGGCCATAGCTCGCGATTGCATCTTCCAGCCGGCCAAGGTTTTGCAGCGCCAGCCCGAGATTATAGTGGGCACCGGCATCGTCTGGGCGATGTGCGATCGCCTCGGTTATCAATCCCGCCGCGAAGAAATGATTCCCGCGCTCGATCGCAATTAGTCCCAGCATTTGCAGGGCTGTCGCCTCGTTCGGATCGATTGAAAGCGCTCGATAGTACAGCGCACCAGCCTGGTGTAGCTGGTGGGCACGGTGATGTTGCAATGCCTGCTGGACGAATTGCCCGGCGCCAGGCACGTCCCCTCCCGCTTTTTGTTCTCGCCCGCCACTGCCGACAGTGACGAAGCCCAGCAATTTTCTAGCGGCGACGGCTCGGCGGAAGGTTGTTAGCCACGACTATCATTGCCTTCAGCAACTATTATAAGCACTGCGCATAGGTGTGTATCAAGGGTTTCGCATGCGCGGCAACTTGTGCCAATCCAGCTTGGTCAGCTAAGAAGAGTTCGGCTCGGATCGCGGCCGTCTGTCAGGGTATGCGCCGGCTATGGGGCATGAAGAGCGGTTCCCGCCGCCAAGCCTGAATGGCCGTTGTCCGCGTCGAAAGCGGTCCGTGGGCCTTCGATTCCGCGGCAGGGCTTTGAGTCAGGCTCTTAGACCGCCAACTTCCTACCAATTTACCCGACGACGATGACCCGTCGGGCTCCTGGATCGATAAGAGCACGAATACGCCGTTGGCGCATACGCCCAGCGGCAAAATCATGCCGCTGGTAGATTAACCGCCTCGCCCGCGCGGAAGACATGACGGAGGTGTATTTCGGGGGACGAGGGCCCCATGAATGCGACCGACGGTGTAGCGGGCGTCTCCCGCCGGTGCTCACGTGCCGGCAAGGGCAGCTGAGGGCAACAGCGGATGGCTGCAATCCTACCGCGTTTCTTCCGCTGTGCGCCGATAGCGGTCCTCGGCCCGGTTCCTCATCCATCCGGAACGCCGGCCTTGCGCAGGCCTTCGGCCATATGGGCGACGATCTCCGGTGCAACGCCCCTCGATACGTCGCGCATGACGGAAGACACCGTTGGGTCAGGGTGAAGCTCGCGCAAGCGACGGAGACATTGCTGCGCATCGTCGAGGCGGCCCAGGTGGCCGCAGAAGCTCAGCTTGAAGCGAAGCGCGGGCAGTCCACCGTTCAGCCGCAATGCCTCGTCGGCCCACGGCATTTCCGCCTCGTGGCGACCGGCAGCCAGATGGGCGAAGGCCGTCGCCTGAACAAAGAGAAACGTGAGCGGGTCACGCGGACTTAGCTGTATCGCCCGCTGCGCGGCCAGAATCGCCTCGTCGGGTCGATTGAGATACACTAGAACCAAGGCGCGCAGGCCAGATGCCAGGGCGAAATTTGGATTGAGGACGATGGCGCGATCCAGCGCGCTCAATGCGGTATCGTTCTCGCCCGCGAGAAACGCGAGGGTGTGACCCGCGCTCGTGAGTATCGCGGGATCGTCGGCCCCGGCCGTGATCGCCTGTCTCGCGAAGCTGATCGCCTCGTCGACCTCAGGACCGGAGGTCGGGATCCAATGGCGGGATCGCTGCAGAGTCCGGCAGCCGCTAATCAGCGCCACGGCTGGGATATAGCCCGGATCGAGCTCGAGCGCGCATTTCAACAACCGCACGGCCTCGGCCGAGCCCTCTTTGGTTCTTTTGTATTCTTGGGCCAGCGCTCGCAGGTAAAGATCGTGCGCTTCGAGGCTTTCGGTCGGCTTCCGGCTTGCGCGGTCTATCTCGGCAAGGCGCAGTTGCGGTTCGATCGCACCGACAACGCTCGAAGCTACCCGGTCTTGCAAATCAAAGACGTCACCGAGTGTGCCATCAAAACGGTCGGTCCATATGTGGGCGCCAGTTGCGGTATTGATCAGTTGGCCCGCGATGCGCACACGGTTGCCGGCCTTTCTGACCGAGCCTTCGAGAACATAACGCGCGCCGAGTTCGCGTCCGATCTGCCTGACGTCGATCGGCCTGCCCCTGTAACTGAAGGTCGAGTTGCGCGCGATCACCACAAGTCGGCGAAACCGCGAGAGCGCGGTGATGATTTCCTCAACCATGCCGTCAACAAAATACTCCTGGTCGGCGTCCGCGCTGAGGTTCTCGAAAGGCAGCACGGCGATCGAAGACCTGTCCGATATTGAAGCGGTCTGGTCTGGTAGTTCAGTGACGTCTCCCACGAACCGGACGCCCCTGCCCAGAAATGTGCGAACCAGGCGCTGAGCCGTACCATCGTCGCCGAGCGCGCGGCGCACCGCGTTTATTCGCGTAGTGATTGCCGAATCCGAGACAATTCGGCCGTCCCACACGCCGCGCAGGAGATCGTCCTTGCTGATCACACGGTCGCGATGTTGCACCAAAAAAACAAGTAAATCGAAGGCCTGGGGTGGGAGGGCTACAAGCTCGCCGCCGCGGCGCAATTCGCGCCGCGCGATATCGAGCCGGTGGTCGCCAAATGCGAGAACCACGCCCGTTTCCTCAGCCTGCCTCGCGAAATAGTAAGGCAGTGGTAAGGAAGAAAAAAGCGGGTGGTAAAGCGGATCACATCAAGCCTGGGCAAACTTGCCTTTCTGGGAGTCTCAGCGCGGGGGCTGTCTATGGCTCTGATCCACCGCCAGGTCCTGGCACTCTGGTTGATCACTCCGCTTAGCCTAGCGACCGAGGCCTTCGCGGATTTCTCCTCCAATAGCCGTATTCCCCAGACCTGGATATATCTTGGTGGATGCTCCGGACGTAGCACGTCATCTCAACAGCTTTGCGATGATCTTCGGGCGTTGCGTTTGGATTCCGCCATCACCAAAGGCGGCGCTGGCCGCACTCAGTCTATTTTACGGTATCGGCATTAACACCCAACCCGACATCGTTGCCGCCGAGGCGACCATCGTCGGCCAGTACATCGCCGCGGGTAAGAGCCAATCAGACGCAGATAAAGAGGTGGCGTGGCTCAACGCCTGCTTCGCGACTTACGAAGTACCTCCTGAAAATCAAAATCACCCGACCGAATCAGCCTTGAGGGGGCAGCTGCGGGCCCGGAAGCCCTTCGGAGAATAGCCGCAATGACGACAGGTTTCGTGAAAATTACTCGACGTCATCATGGTCGAGGGTGCCCTCGGCCATGCTATTGCTTTATGGCCCAGGACCTCATCGCAGTGCCTCGCCTTACGCGGATCCCTCGATCAGACAAGCGCCGGTCGGCTTAGGGGCATGACCGGAAGACCCGGACAGCAAAAACGAATGTCCCTTCGGCGTGCGGAGATCGGTCATTCGCCGCGACGCGCGCTGACGGCGAGGTTGCGGTGGGAGCGATCGTTGTCAGCCAAACCTGTCGACAAACAGTTGGGCATGGCCCGCAGTGGCGAAACTGGCACGGAATTCCACCCGAAAGTTGATTACGCGAAGCGGCAACAGCTCTAAAGGTTTGATCTCGCGATGGAACAACCACTCCTGCATTTCGGCAAGATGGTCTCCGACCGATAGGTTACCCTCGCGCGCGACAATCACCGTTACCACGACCGTCTCCCCCTCGGATATCGTTGTCCTCGTGTCGGAGATGGCACGAAGATGGCCAACCCGGCTAGGGCTGGCCGTTAGGGATCACCCGCGTTCCCTCATGGATCGGGACCCGCTCATAGCTGCAGCGGATCGGCTTGACGGATTGGCGGCGACGGCCCGATTTACCTGCCACAATTAGCCGTGGGCTGCGGAGTAGAAATCGTGCGCGAACTTTTCGTGGCCGTCGCGACATTCCTCTGTTTGCTGGGTGCTGCCGTTGGCGGTCTTCTCGGTAATGCGAAGCTCCCCTCCAGGCACTTGCAGGACGATACGAACGCGACGGTGAGGCTGATCGCGAACATCTTCGTCGTGATGACGTCGCTTGTGCTCGGCCTAATGATGAACTCTGCCAGGAACACGCTTGAGCTCAACGAACGGAATGTCCACGCCTTGGCCACCGATCTGATCCTGTTGGATCGGCTGATGCAGGCTTTGGGGCCCCAAGCAGACCCGGCTCACCGTCATCTGGTCGAATATGTCCAGGCTTCGCTAAAGGATGCCAATATCGCCAAGAAGGATCCCGAGGCGGAAGGTTTCCTCGGTGCCGTTGGAACAAGCCTGCGCGAGATCCGGCTATCCGACGATCAGCAAACGGCCCTTTGGAACGACGCACGCCAGCTCTATCGCCAGGTAGTGCGGCAGCGTTGGGTTGTTGTGGATGCGGCGGGGGCGAGGATCCCGACGCCCCTGATTATTTTGGTGGTCGCCTGGTTGGTAATGATCTTCGGGAGCTTCGGATACAGGGCCCCACGAAATGCGATTGTCATAGGGTCCTTCGGGGTCGCAGCACTTCTAATGTCTGGCACCCTGTTTCTGATCCTCGACATGGACGCACCAACAACGGGGTTGATCCAGGTTTCGAGTCAGCCATTTCAGCGCGCGCTAGAGGAACTCCAACATTGACAGAGAATCCCGCCAGTTCTTGCCTCACAGTCAGAGAAAGGGCCGCCCCGTCGCCGGCCGACCTCGCTGATGCGGTCCCGTTTTGCGGCCGGATCAGAGCGCCCCGTCACCTCGAAAAGGCGCGTCGTGCTCGTTGGCCTCTAAGCCCTCTACCTTCGATGTTCGGTCGAGGATTTCATCTAGGCGCTTGTTATCATCCGCAATCTGGACCGCCAGCGCATCCACCTGGTGGCGCAACGTCAAAAGACTTCGTGCGTCGAGATTGCCGCCGGGCTGCAGCAGCGCGCGGCAATACCTGTCTGTATCTGCCTCGAATGTTTTGAACTGTGCCACTTCATCGAATAGTGTTTTCAGCTCGGCGGTCAATGGTTCTGGCGGATTTACTTTCAATGAAAAAATTCGTCTATTGAATTGTGAATAATCGATGCGAACAGCATAAATCTTGGTTAGGAGCTCCGTTTTGACCTGTGCTCTACCGAGACGCGAGTTTCTAACGGCGACAACTGCCGATAAGCCGAATGCCATCGCTGAAACGATAAGGGATGCGCCGGACAACCAAAGGGGAAGAGAGCTCGTCATCCCTGCGTTCTCGCCAAACCGCGGGCTTCATATTTTGTAACGATACACTCCCGAACTTGCTCCATCCGCGACGCAAGAGGCCGTCGCGGATTGTGTCGACGGCGCCTTGAAATCGCCTCAGGCCGGACCCGCCCCGGAACTTGGCGGCATTATTATGCCCGGACTCTCTGTTCGCGCTATGCCGGGAGTGCCGCGGATACAAGACCCGCAAGGGGAAGAAGCGCGCCCGTCCAGACGGGTTCAAGGCTCCCGGCGCCAGTCCGCTCGCTGGCCTACCAGGGAGTGACTTCATGTCTGAACATCTCGACCCACCCGACAGCATAACGGCCGCGGAAAAAGAAATCGCAGATCTACGAATGCGTCACGCACAGTTATGCGCCGCCGGCGATAACGGCGATCATCCCGAAATCTGGAACCGAGTGTTCGCGTTGGATAAATGGATTGCGGTGACGGCGCCGTCGACGCTTGCC
>Ga0206907_1108_pt1 | contig 10952 bp, 8 predicted proteins | sample Alteio_BWOrgHeat_80_FD_152951 | JGI IMG/M metagenome (GOLD analysis project Ga0206907, IMG submission 152951) | Enriched cells from forest soil in Barre Woods Harvard Forest LTER site, Petersham, Massachusetts, United States -... | ecosystem: Environmental > Terrestrial > Soil > Temperate forest > O...
ATGCCGGAATTTCCCGATTACGCGCTACCGGAAATGGACTAAGTGGACGAAATATGGGCGCCTTCGGAGTTTGCGCGCCGGTCCATCGCGGAAAAATCGCCCGTGCCCGTTCTGGCAATGCCGCACGCGATTGAATTCGAGGTTCCGGCAGGCGCGACGCGGGCGCAATTCGGCCTTCCGCCGAATGACTTTCTTTTCATGGTCATGTATGACATCAACAGCTCCCAAGCGAGGAAAAATCCCGAGGCTGCGATCAAGGCTTTCCAAGCGGCTTTCCCAAACCCAAAGGGTGTCAAACTGGTCGTGAAAACCCATGGCTCGAAAACAAACCCGGAGGATTTTCTCAAATTGCAGAAGATGGCGGGGGAGTCGCCGGATATTATCCTGATCAATCGCACCCTCAACCGCGCCGACCTGCGCGCGCTGCAAAGTCTCTGCGATTGTTTTGTTTCGCTGCATCGCGCCGAGGGATTCGGCCTGGCGCTTGCCGAGTGCATGTATCTCGGCAAACCAGTGATCGCGACAAACTGGTCGGGCAACCTCGAATTCATGGATGCCGAAAATGGATGCATGGTGGATTATGAACTGGTGGAAGTGCGGGAAACCAGCGGCCCCTATAAAAAGGGGCAGCAATGGGCGGAGCCGGACCATGAACACGCCGCCCGTTGGATGAAAAAAATTGTGGGTGACCCCGCCTTGCGCATGAAGATCGCACTCAAGGGAAAGGCGAGGATTATGAACGATTTTTCACCGTTAAAAATCGGCAAGGCTTATGAGAAAAGATTGAGGGCGCTTGCCTTCCGGCTTTGAGCGGCGCGAAGCGCGCGCATTCCAAGTTATCCCTTCACAATGCGGCGGCTTTCACTTAAATGTTTGCTGGGGAAGGCAATTCGCAGGCCATTGATTTATCGAATGTAAAACAGTCCATCATGCAAATTTTCTTGGACACAAGCCACACCTCGTACAGCAGCGCCCGCACTGGCATTCAAAGTGTTGTGCGCGGTTTGATCGCGGGCCTTTCGCGGCAATGCGAGGTCCATGCACTGCGCTGGTCATTCCGAAAAGGGTGCCTCACCCCGCTGAAACCGAAGTGGCAGTCGAACCTGGATCATCTTCCCAGAAAAATGTACCACCTTCCGCTGTCGTCGCTTCTGCGGCCCGCTTTCTGGCCCTTGTGGCGGGAAACGCTGGGGATGGACTACCGGGCGCCCATCCATTTGCATCCGTCGCACGGCCCCAACCTGAAGGGAAGCTGGCTGATCTTTCCCGAACTCATGGAAGGCCATCATGTGAGGCTCGCGACAGCCTATGCCAGGAAATATGGCATGCGCGTTGCCGGAATTTTTTACGATGCAATTCCCTGGCTTCACCCCGAACTCGTCCTTCACTGGAGCGCGCGCGACCATGAGGATTACATGACGGCATTCGCCGGGCTCGATGTCGTGATTCCGATTTCGCAACACTCCGCGGCCGATTATATCCGGTTCGCACAGGAAAAGGGGCTGCCGCTGCCGCCTGTGCGCGCGTGCGGCCTCGCGTCGCAGATCTTCGGCCAGAAGCGGGAGACGCTGCTGAAAGTCAAAAATTCCGGCGTGGTCAAACTCCTGTACGTCGCCACGCTGGAGCCGCGCAAAAACCACGCACTGCTCATGGGCGCGTTTGAAGAGGCCGCATCGAGGTTGAACGGGCAAAAGGTCGAGTTGCACCTCGTTGGCGGCGTTTACCCGAGCGCGCCGGAAATTGGCGAAGAGGTGCGGGCGGCGGCTACGAAAAACCCGGGAATCATCTGGCACAACCGCGTTGGCAACGACGAGTTGCGCAGGCTTTACATGGATTGCGATTTCACGGTTTATGCCACGCGCATCGAAGGTTTCGGCCTCCCGGTCATGGAAAGCATGTGGTTCGGCAGGCCGTGCCTTTGTTCCAATGAAGCGGTGATCGCCGAAAACGCCGCCGGAGGCGGATGCCTGATGGTCGATATGCGCGACCCGAAGGCCGTGGCGGAGGGCATCGTCACGCTGGCCGGGCAGCCGGGATTGAGACGGGAATTGGGAGAACAAGTGTTGGGCCGGAAATTGAAGACGTGGGACGAGTACGGCGCGGAGGTGCTTGAGATTCTCAAGACGGTTTGAGCCGGGCGTCTATTTCGCCAAGCCTGGTCAGCATTTGCTTGAATGATATTTCCGGACTCATGATCCGCTGGATGTCGCTCCTGGCTTGCGCCCCCAATTTCATAGCGGCTTCGCGATTTTCGAACACCTGGCGCATCTGCTCCGCGGCGTGGCCGATGTCCGGCTCCGCCCAGAAGTTGCCCTTTTCGTAAACCCCGTAGTCGCGGTCCAGCTCGGTGAGCGTGTATTTGACAAGCAGGCTGTTTTCCGGGGTGGTGAAATCGAGATTGCCAGAGTAGCCCGTTGCGATTACGGGTTTGCCATATCCCATTGCCTGCGCCATGCCGAGTCCCAGCCCTTCGGAGCGATGGAGCGAGACGTAACAATCCGCGGTCGCGAACAACTGCTTCATGCGCGGCGCGTTCAGGTGCTCGTCGATCCAGGCCACGTTGAGGCCGGCGGCGGCGCGCTTCAATTCCGAGGCCAGTTCCGGATAGCGGTGGGCATTGATCGATTTCATCACCAGCACGGCGTCGTCTTTTTTCGGATCAAACGCTTTTTTGAACGCCGCAATCAGGCCGTACGGGTTCTTCCGTTTCAAGACGCTGTGGAAATCGAAATTGAACAAGAAAAGAAACGACTCCTTTTTGAAGCCGAAGCCCTCGCGGTCCGGTTCGGGCTCCTCGCGCGATTGGAAAAACGGATAGGCGATTTTTGTGACCGGGATGGGCGAGACGTCCGCAAATGACTCGCGGCAGAATTCCGTCGTGACCCAGATTTCATCGTAGTAACCGAAGGCGGGATGCCACCGGGCGGGAAATTTCTCCAGCTCCCAATACCAGACGGCTATGTTATAATGATGTTTAAAAAAGCTCGCGCCCTGGTCGCGGTAAAACCGCCTCGCGTAGTCGAAGGAAAAAGTCATCAGGTTCACGTAATGCGGATTGCGCTCCGAATAATCGGCAAAGCTTTGGTCGAGATTTCGATGGTCGCGGCTGTGGATGTTGATGAAAGCGGCCGGGAGGCTGCTGCCATGGATCAATTTGTAAAACGCCCGCGAGGCGTCGCCAATGCCGTACTCGCCCTTGAAAAAACCGCAGGCATTCACACCGGGCGAAAATGCCCCCGGCTTTTTCACGCAATAATTTCTTCGGCGCATGCCGGGCATGTTGCGCTGGAAATTGAGAGCTCCGCGGAAAAGCGGAAGCAGCGGGCTTGCGAGGTAAAACTTCAGCGTGCCGTATTTCTTGATGAGTCGCGCGCCGTCCGGAAGGCCGAGGCGTTTGCTGCGCCTTGCGAAGTCCTTGATGGTTTTGCAAAGAAGGTATTGCTTCAACGGCTTCGGGAAACGGAGATAGGGCTTGTCCAGGTAGCGCTCCAGGAGCGCGAGCTGGTCTGCATGTTGCGTGAGCGTGAGCTTGTCCTTCTCGGTCTGCTGGCGCCCGTGCTTGCGGTACGCGCAGAGAGGCTTTGCAATGTAATAAAAGCAACCCTGCTCAAGGAGATGCAGCCACATCTCCCAGTCCGCCGAGTGGAAGAAGCTCTCGTCGAAGCCGCGCAGCCCTTTGCGCCGCCGGTACATGACCGCGCTCGGGCCGCCGATGAAGTTCCGCAACTGGCGCAGGCTTAATTTGATAGCGGTGGTGCCATTGATGATTGTTCCGTCACGGAAATACGTCCAGCGATTCAATTCGCGCGAGGCGGGATCGATGAACTGCATGGCGCAAGCGACCAGGCTCACGCCGCGATTGGCGTCGAGGACATCCGCCATTTTGCGCAGCGCATCGTTGGCGCAGAGGAAATCGTCGGCATGCAAAACCTTGATGTATTCGCCGGTTGCCGGGCGCAGGCAGGCGTTGCGATTTCGCACCATGCCGAGATTTTTTTCGTTTCTTAAGGCAATGACGCGGCTGTCCTTGCGGGCGTATTCCCGTGCGATTTCGAATGAGTTGTCGCTGGAGCAATCGTCCGAAACGATCACCTCGAAGTCCGTGAAATCCTGCCGCAGCACGGATTCGATTGCTTCGGGAAGAAAGGCCTCGTAGTTGTAAACATCAATACAGACGCTAACCTTTGGCGCGTTCATGCCTGGGACGGGGCGGCAATCGTGGAAGCGGCGCGCCGTTGCTCATTCCAAAATGCAAACGCGACGGCGCACAACGCAAGGATGCAAAATGTGATTACATGATAGCTCTCGGCAAGCTCGGAGAGCCAGAAGCCGATAATCGAGCGATTCACGATGATCAGGACAAAAACGACGACCGCCATCACGCGTTTGGTCCAAAGGGGGAAGTCTTTTCCCGAGGTGAGGCGCAGGCCGATGAGGTAAAGGACAGGAATCAAGCTGACACAATGCTCGCCCCACGTAATCGGCGAAAAAAGCAACATAAGGATATTGATGATGGCGCATTCCCAAAGAAAATTGGAAGCGTTCACATCCGCGGGGCTTCGGATGAAAAGCCAGACGATGACCACGCCAGAGACGAGGGTGACGAGCTTGATGATCAGATTCGCGGTTTGCGGCGGGAGCCGCAGAAAATCGATATACGCCACGCCTCCGAAACGGCCCGGACGCCCGGCGGGTAGTTGCATGAGATAACGCGCCAGCATGGGACGCAACGATTTATTACCAAGCTCATCAGGACCGAGAACACCGATGGATGGATCCTCTTGCGAGATGCCGAGCAGCAAATTCCTTTTCCACTCGCTGACATTACGCCCGTACCACCCCGGCCCTTGCACGAGCATCGGCGAAACGAAGAAAAGCGCGGCGAATGTGAGCGTCGAGATCGCCGCCGCCCATTGCCGTTTCAGCACAAAATAACCGGCGAACAGCAACGGCGTGCATTTCAATGCTATGGCCAGCCCCAGCAGCGCGCCGCCGGGGAGAGTCCTGCGTTTCACAAAGAAATAGATGCCACCCCAAGCCAGCGCGTTGATGAGAATATTCTCCCCGCCATCCGCAAGGTCCCGCAGAACAAACCGGCTCAAAATAACAAGGACAGCCGTTACAACCCAGAACCTCGCGCCGAGGCCGGGTAACTTGCCTGCGGTGAGATTGCGCAGAGTGCGCAAAAGCATGACCAGCGCGGCCAACCCAATGACGACGAAGAGGGGCATCGCGATCTTCGGAGGCAATAACGAGAAGGGCGCGAAGAGCATTGCCCAAAAAGGCGGGTAAGGAATGTTCAAACCTTGGTCGTACAAAAACTCTCCCGAGAGAAACCGCAGGCCGAATTTATAGTGGTTAATGAAATCTCCGCGGGGATTTTTGAAGGCGGCTATTAAAAAGTAAACCGCGCTCCCGATTGCGATGGCGATCAAAACCGGGCGCGAGCGTTCCATCCATCCGGCGATTTTATTTTGTGTTTCTCTCGAATACATCTTTCTGTTTTGCTGCTGGATTCCAAGGGCCGCCACGGCGGGGATTTGTTACGAACCTAGAGACGATTTTTTGATGAAGCAGGCAAGCGATAAAAGGGCCGCCATTTTCGATGGCTTGTGGCTGCTGGCGTTGATTGCCGTTACATCGTTTTGGTGTGTCCATATTGCGGGCTCGCTCAGCGCGACCTTCGATGAACCGGGGTATCTCGAGTGGGGCGTGGCCCATTGGAACACTGGCAGCTACAAGCCGCTGATGAAAAACGGCACGATGCCGCTCCCAATTGATCTGGAAACCCTGCCGCTCCACCTCTGGGAGCGTGCCCACGGGACTCATATTGACCTGGCGCGCGACATCGTTTGGGCCCTCGCGTGGGCACGCACGGGCAATCTCGTTTTCTGGGCGCTGTTGCTCGTGTATGTTTTTCGCGTGGCACGCGCCGTGGCGGGGCCGTGGGCGGGGCACATCGCCTCGGCTCTGATCGCGTTCGAGCCGACTCTGCTCGCGCACGCGGCGCTGGCCACCACGGACATCGCCGTTGCCGCGCTGCTCATGGTTTTCGTGTCTGAATTTCACAAGGGCCGCGAAAAGCGATGGTGGCGCCGCCTCTGGCTGCCGGGATTAATTTGCGGTCTCGCGATGCTGGCCAAAGCCTCCGCGCTTGTCTTCGGGCCGGTCTGCATGATCGTCGTCGAGTTCTGGCGCCTCTGGAAATCGGACGCCTACACGGGTATCGCCGCCGCGGATTTCAAGGCGCGCGCCAAATTTTTCGCAGCCGGTCTATGGGCGTTCCGGAGCGATTTTTTCAAGATCATCGGCATCGGACTCCTCACTGTTTTCCTCTACGTGCGCAGCGACTGGGGGGTGGAACCGACGTTCGTGCAATGGGCGCAGGGCCTCAAACCCGGCGCATGGCACGACACCATGCTCTGGATGTCGGAGCATCTGAAAATTTTTACAAACGCAGGCGAGGGCCTCGTGCAACAAATCAAGCACAACTTGCGGGCCGACCCGACGTACATCCTCGGCACGGTCCATCCGCGCGCCGTCTGGTATTATTTTCCCGTCGCGCTTTCCATCAAATGCACCATTCCTTTCCTGCTTATGCCGCTGGTAATCGCGATTTTTTCCCGGCGCGCCCTGTTGAATTGGCCGCTACTCGTCGCGCTCGCGATGCTGGCTTACAGCCTGACATGCCGGGTGCAAATCGGCGTCCGGTTCATGTTTCCTCTCCTGGCACTGGCCGCGGTGGGATACGGCGCGGCGATAACGCAGGCGATGCGCGAAATGCAACCGCACTGGAAGCGCGTGGCGCTTGGAGTGTTGGTCGTGTGCGGCATCGTTTATTCCGGCGCATCATCCGTCATCGCCGGCCCGGATGCGCTTTGTTATACAAACGAAGCATGGGGGGGCACGAGCGACGGTTATTTGTATTTGAGCGATTCCAATTACGACTGGGGACAGGGCCTCAAGGAATTGCTCAAATGGAGGGATGATGCGCACGGCGTCGATGTGGTCGATGTCTGGTATTTCGGGAAAGATCCAAGGGCGGATGTCCTGCCGCTGAGATTGCTGTCACCGGCCTACACACCTCTGCTCCCGGGGCAGACGTGGGAGGATTACATGCGCGGAAAATGCGTGGCGGTTAGCGCGACGTCACTTTACGGGGCATATCAATCTCCCTCTACCTTGAGCGCAGCGGCTTGGCTGAAACAGCACAAGCCATCCGCCCGGACCACGACTTTCTTTATTTACGACTTTCGGCAGGCCGAATTTGCAAATGGCATTTCAGCCGCCAGCCGAGCCACGAAGCCAGCGCTCCAACCGTGAAGACGGCGAAGCCGCGCGGGACATGTTGCAACCATGGGCCTTCGCTCCACGTTACCACCGCCAGCGCCGCGCCCCAAGCGGTGAGGATCAACAGGTCGATGGCGTATTCCGGGCGTTCCTTTAGAAAAACCGCCAGCAAAAAATAGAACGGCGCGAGCAGCGGGACAAACCAGCGGATGGAGACGCATGCGCCGGAGTAATTGTTCGAGGTGATCGCGTAAATCAGCCACGTTCCGAAAATCAGCGCCAAAGAGCACCAAACGAGCGGGCTCCGCGCATTTTTGTTTCGCAGAAGCAACACGGCCGCCGGGATGCAAAGGTAGAGCGGGATGTTATTGCAAATAAATCCCTGCTTCGGGCGGAAGAGCAGGCAAACAGCGTAGCCGAGAAAATCCCATGCGTTTTTGTGCGCCCAGCCGCCGGTGATATTTCCCGCGTTGAACGGGCTTCCCTCCCACAGCAAATATTCAGTCACCGCATTGGCCGGCTTGAACACGCCCCCGATTTTGTAGTTGAGAAGATGATGCAGGAGAAACCATGGGAACGCCATGATGAGCGCAAGCGCCACTTTGTCCGGCGAACGTGTTTGCACCGCAATCAAAGCGGTAACGCATAAAACAAGGATCGGCCCGGTCCCCAGGTCAATGGGGTAGCCGATTCCCATCAGCGTGCCGATCATGACCAGCCGCCATTGTTTGCTTCCGCCGGACTGTGCGTAACCAGTCGCGAAGAAAATAATTGCGCTGAAAACGGCCAGCAGGATGATGTGATTATTCACCTCCCGCGCGTAAGGGAGGGCCACGGTTGCAAGCGCGAAACTCCATACAACAAACAGCCGCGGCTTCCAGGAAAGACCGAGCACCCCCATTGTCCCGTCCATGCAAAATACGGCAACAACGTATGAGCCTCCGCTGAATATCAGAGCCATGAGATAGCAAAACAGCGGCGGATTTGCCGCCGCCTTCAACCCCGTCGCCACCTGTATCATTTTGTAAACGCCCGCCATGATCAGCGCCGGCAGGGGCGATTTGTCGGAATAGTAAAGGCCGCGGATGAAAAGCTTGTCCAACGTCCCTTGCGCCGCCAGCGCCGGTTTGTCGGGCGGGTAGGCCGCTTTCCAATTTTTGGTGATGATGCCGGGCGTCCTCACAAACACCGATTCGTCGATGCTCCATGTGTGGTAATCGACCAGCGATTCGACGGTCGCCAGCCGGCTCCCGTCGTTCCAGGACCCCGCGTAAGGCCGCGCGCTGATGACGGCGATCAGGATTGAGCCGAGCAGCAAAGCAGATATGTGGAGGCGTTTTTGCGAAGACGGGGACATCTTTCCACTTTCACTCCTCACTTCTTCTTCGTTCCAAACAACTGGTCCTTGATGTGCTGGAGCCGCAGCTTCACAACGTAAAACAGCGCCTCCCGGATGATCGAGCCCGACATTTTCGACTTGCCCGCCCGCCGGTCAATGAACGTGATCGGGATTTCCTTGATTCGCATTCCGTTGAGGTAACTCCGGTAGGCGGTTTCGATCATGAATCCGTAACCGGTGAGTTTGATCGTGTCGAAATCGAGCTTTTGCAGGGCTTCGCGCCGATAGCCGCGATAGCCGGTGGTGTTGTCGCGCGTGGGCACGCTCAGCAGGACGCGCGCCGTAAGGTTGCCCATTCGGCTGAGAAGCCGGCGTGAAAATTTCCAGTCGGGCGTCGCGCCGCCCGGGATATACCGCGAGCCGATGACCAGGTCGGTGTCGGCCAGCGCTTCCACGATTTTGGGCAATACCATCGGATCGTGCGAGAAATCGGCGTCCATGCAGAGGATGGTCTCGTAGCCTTTCGCGAGCACCCGGCGATAGCCGTCGATATAAGCGACGCCGAGTCCCAATTTCGCAGGCCGCCTGAGCACCGAAATGTGCGCATCGGAGAGTCCCATTTCCTCGGCGACATCGGCTGTGCCGTCGGGGGAAGCGTCATCGATGACAAGAATGTCGCCATCGGGCAAATTTTTACGCACGGCTTGGAGCAGCGGCTGAATGTTTTCGCGCTCGTTGAAGGTGGGTATGAGGACGACGGTTTTTATATCGGGTAGCCGGTTTCGAGGTAATTCAGTAATTCAGTCGATAGGTCTTGCGCAACAACTCTTGCAAGGGGTGCATGTAATTTTCGCGCGTCACCGCCCCGCCAGTCTCCCGGTCCACCGTGGCGGTTTCCTTGAACAGCCGCGTCACATACCATGCGTGAAACACTCCGCCGGAAACGGTCGGCACGCGAGGATGGCCCACGGCAAATTTCGCGCAAAAATCCAGCGGGCAGGCGATGATTTCCAGTCCCGCGGCGAGCACGCGGATGGTCGCCTCCTCGCCGGTGTCCGTGGCGTGGCCCCGCACTTTGCGCAGGATAATGAGTTCGCCGAGGTCGGATTTTAAGAATGTCATGAAGTGCGGATGAATGTACCAGCCATGTGGGTTTCCCTCATGCTTATCCGTGAATTTCGCCCCCGCCAGCCGGCGCCGCCCGTCCAATTTATCGACCGTGCGATCGAGCCAGTCCGCCTCCATCGGGTGCGCGTCGGAATCGAGCAGCGCAATCGCTTCATGGCGCGCTTTTTTTACGCCCAATTCCGCAGCCTCTCCGTGGTCGTGTCGCCTTCCCCACTGCCGTTTCTTGAGGACGACGACATCCGGCTGCTCCTTGAGCCATTCCAGCGTCCCGTCCTTGCTGCCGCGGTCCACCGCCACGATTTCGTATTCCCGGCGCCCGATGAATTCCCGCACCTTTTCCACAAGCAGGCGCACAAAAAAATAACCCCCATTTGTAACTGTGATGACACTGACTGGCCGCAACATGGTGAAAAAGGCAAAACCTTCTCAGTTTCGCCCGCCGCCGGAAAGCAAAAAGACCGACGCGCGTCAAAAATGACGAATGATGAAGGATTGTCAAAGCCCGAATGACCAACTCCTGATAAAGAACGCGCACGTCGCGACTTTCGTCATTCGTGCTTCGTCATTTTATTTCTTACGACCTCCTCGTAAAGCGCAATAAATTCATTCGTCTGTCTTTCGAACGAATGTTCCATCGCCAGCTTCCGCGCGGCTTCGCCCATCTTTGCCCGCGCCTGTTCATCGAGCAGCGATTCCATTTGCCCGGCCAGCGCGATGTGATCGCCGGGCTCGGGCAGCGTGTAGCCCTGGACCCCATCGGTCATTAACTCCGATGCGCCGTTGTAGCGCGTGGTAATCACCGGCAACCCCGCGGCCCATGCCTCCAGCGTGAAAAGACTGCACGGGTCGTACCAAGTGGGCAGCACGCAGGCGTCCGCGGCGGCGTAGTAGGCCACTGGATCGACCAAGCCGAGAAAAGTGATGCGGCCTGCCGCTTCCGTTTTCGCCGCAAGGCGCTCGTAAGGGCTGGTTTTGTCATTGCCGGCAATCACCAGATGCGTCGGTTTGCCGCGCGCCGCCAGCAATCCCATCGCGCGGATGAGTGTTTCGGCGTTTTTGAGACGCAGATTGTGCGCGAGCAGGAAAAAAAGCGTCTCGTTCGCAAGCCCGAGTTTTGCGCGTGTGTCCGCCCGGAATTGCTGCCGGCGCGGGGGTGAAAATTTCTCCAGATCGACGCCATTGTAAATGACGCGCA
>Ga0206907_1110_pt1 | contig 10913 bp, 9 predicted proteins | sample Alteio_BWOrgHeat_80_FD_152951 | JGI IMG/M metagenome (GOLD analysis project Ga0206907, IMG submission 152951) | Enriched cells from forest soil in Barre Woods Harvard Forest LTER site, Petersham, Massachusetts, United States -... | ecosystem: Environmental > Terrestrial > Soil > Temperate forest > O...
CGCTGAAGTTGTTTCGCAACCAATTTGCCGATTCGTTCCTCGACAGCACTCTCAGCGGACTGGACGAGTGCCTGCCCACGCTTTCCGCGTGCGAATGGAAAGGCCGCCGACTTCCGGATCACGGCGAAGTGTGGGCGCTGCCGTGGAAACTCGATGAGGAAGTTTTCGCGCGGGCGCGCATCAAGACATCGGTAAAGGCCCCCCTCACGCCCTTCGAATTCCAGCGCGAAATTTCGCTGGGCGAAAACATTATCACACTTTCCTACCGGCTCACAAATATCGGGCGCGAACCCGAGGAGTTTGTCTGGACCGTCCATCCGCTGCTTGCGCTTGAAGAAGGCGACCGGATGGAACTGCCTTCCGGGGTCGCGGAAATCCGCATCAACGGCGGCAGCAGCGCGCCCGAACTCTCCTTCGGCGCGACATGGAAGTACCCGGAGCCATTTGAACACTTCCGCCTCGACCGCCTGAAGCTCGGCGCAAACATCGACGCCTGCGTGAAAGGCTTCACCCCTCCGCTGCCGCCCGGCCGCGCCGTTGCTGCGATCGCCAACGACCGCACTGGCGACCGGCTCGCATTCGAATGGGACGCCGCCGAAAACAACACCCTCGGCATCTGGCTCACGCGCGGCGGCCTCAAGGGCTGGCACCACGTCGCCCTCGAACCGGCCAACGGCGCGCCCGACAGCCTCGCCCAAGCCTGCACGGAGTGGAAGCGCCACGGTGTGCTTGCCCGAGGCGAAATTAAGCGCTGGAGTTTCCGGCTGGCCATCGGCAAGACCTGACGGCCAGCCGGTTGTTCACCCCACTCGGTCCGAAATTCCCGGATCGGTTTATCGTCGATGTAAAGCTCCTCAGAATGTTGTCATGGGCAAACCGTACATGCGGAGAATCACCTGTGCCGATTTATTTCCATAACTCGAATCCCGTAATGCAGATTTTGCCGTTTTCCCTTAGCACCGAAAATTCCATCCGTATTTCCTTTCCATCCGGGGCAGCGAACACCTTCTTGAAATTCCATCCCGTCGAACCGGCTGCGCCCGTCGCGCGCTCAGTCACCCCTCCCTCCGATATCTTTGTAAAACGCCGGAATACAGCCACCGTCTGGTCCTCATAGAATTCCTTCACCTTTTTCACCCCGCCCATGTTCGAAATCGTGATCTTGCTTGTGAGCTTCACCATCGCGTCGATATTTCCCTTCCTGGCGTAATCCACAAAAGTACGCATGACTTGCTCAAAGTCGGCGGGATTGTCTTTCTCCATCGCGGAAATTACATGGTCCATGTCCGAAGGCCCGGATGCATCCGCGGGCATTGAAAACAGCCATGTAATTCCCAACAAGATTGCATAAATGAACGGCTTGTTCATTGGCCGCTTTCTTCCAAGGCAAAACCGTGAATCCCTTTTTCTTTCTCGATTCGTTTCATAATTTGAAAATTGGCGTCGTAAGCCTTTTGCGAGGGCCCGCCAGTGCCACTTTTCAGATTGTATTCCTGGCAAACTTTAAAGGCCGCGAAGTATGTCTCGTCCTGTAACAACGTGCAAACACCGCCCATGTCGTGTAATAGTTCCTTTTTCGCATCAACAAATGCGGCCTGCGCTTCCTCCGCGGCGGCCTTTTTCCCATACTTCCAGCCCGTATTATAGCCTTCGATCACTTTGGGGTTGAACGATTTTACCCTTTCCAGGGCTTTTGCGAAAAGCGCTGGCTGCCGCATGATGGCGGGACTGATCCTGGCGCCGCTTTCCTGCTGGAGCTCCGCGTAAGGTTGCATCGGATCACCACTCCCAGCCGACGGATATAGAGCATGGTCAAACGTCAGGCGAAGCTCCCCGGCATACAAAAGAAAGCAGGCATCTTCGAGCCGTTTTTCATGCAGGGCCACATCGCCCGCCGCAAAAAGAACCATCGATGAAAAAATTTCCGGGCTCTTTAGAACTGTGTCGAGAGTTGAACCCGATTCCTTCCCCTGCGCAATCAGCTTCTTGTAAGTCGCGCTGTCAGAAGTGGATTGCGCGTGCAATGTATTCAGAGCAGTAAAAACAACCGCCATCGCTATTATTCTTTTCATATAGGGATTTCCAATTTGGATTTGCTCCGGTTGCCAGCCATTTGGATTGCCTGTTGGTCTTTCATGGCAGGGAAATGCTTTTTACATCCATAGACGAAGACTACGCGATCTGCCCGCTGGAGCGTTAATCGATAATATATTTGCTGTTCATCGATTAAATCGATGAACCCAATCCGGCGGCGCGAAGAAAAACCAGCATCCCGCTACGCGGCCATCAATTCCTCGACCCGCTGTTTCAAAAGGAGGGCCGGCCATTGGCCGGGAACTTGGGCGCTTCCCAAGTAGCCGTAATTCAGCGCCGATCCGGATTGCGCAAATACAAGCCGCGAGATTTTTCCATAGCTGCCCATCCCCATCACGCTGAGGGGCATCTTTGCCTTGGCTTGGAAAAGAAGCAGCGTGGCAAAATCCGCCGGACTGGAAATTGTGACCGCGACTTTGAAGATATCCGCCCCTGCGCGGCGCGCTTTGTCGGCGAGTTGAGAGAGAGCTTGCAATTTTGGGGTTTTTTGGAAATTATGGTAAGATAAAATAATTTTAATCCCTCTTTTTTGAGCATTCGATATTACATCACCCAGCGAGCTTGCGGAACGAAGCTCGACATCCACCATCGCCGCATAGGGGAGGAACCGCCCGTAATACTCGCGTCTTTTCGCGTTCGTGAGTGGACACGCGCCCCCTTCCGCGTGATCGCGAACGGTGACGATGAGCGGCAGCTTCAATTTCGGCAATTGCCGGAGCAAGTGCTCCTCGCGCCCGATGAACGAATCGATCCGGATTTCAAAAAAATCGAGCGCCTGCGGGCGGATGAACAATGCGGCCTTGAGGCATGCCGCGGAATGGATCGTGCCGACGACGCAGCGGCGATTTGACAATCGATGAGCAATCTTTTTATCTACCATATAGATTAACCACTCCAGACAAATGGCCGGCGTTCGCGCCTCACAACGATCACCTGGATGCTAGACCGTAAACAAGAAATTAATTTGCTGCTGCAACAATTCCTCGACGGATTGCTGCTCATGGTGACGTTCTGGGGTTCGTTTGCGTTCCGGTTTTACGGCAAGCAATGGTTTGGGTGGGACAAGTCCATCGAACCTTTCCAATATTTTGTGTGGATGATACCGGTCATCATTCCGGTGGGGCCGATCGCGCTGGAGATGCAGGGATTTTATAATTCGCCATATCAAAAGACAATCGGCAAGTCGCTTGGGCAGATGGCGCGCGCCGCGATCTGGCTCATCGTGGTGCTCGGTTTGTGCGTCATCTTTTTCCGGCTCTCGGTCCCCAGCCGCTCGGTGCTGCTGATATTTGCGGTTTCCGCTGGCGCGGCGCTCAGCATCCGCGAGCGCATCACAGTGATGCTCCACAGGCGCAAACTGCGCCACGGCAGGTTCCGCGAGAGTGTGGTGCTCGCGGGCGTGCCGTCAGACATGCGGCAATTGCGAGCGACGCTGACGCCGGACCAATTGCTTGAGATGGACATCGTGGTCGAGTTCAACCTTGAGGCCGAGCCGGTGACCGCATTGATCGACGCCCTGCATACCCATTCCATCAGCCGCGTGATTTTTGCAGGAGCGCACAGCCAGATGAACCGGCTCCAGGAAGCGATCACGGCGTGCGAGACCGAGGGGGTGGAGGCGTGGCTGGAGGCCAATTTCATCAAGACTTCCATCGCGCGGCCGAGCTTCGATACGCTCGGCTCGAAGCCGATGCTCGTCTTCCGCGCCACGCCGGCGTTCTCGTGGGCGATCCTGATCAAGGGCGTGATCGACGTGGTGGGGGCGTGCGTGCTGCTCACTTTGATGGCGATCCCGATGGCGGCCGCCGCCATCGTCATCAAGCTCACTTCGCCCGGCCCGGCCATCTTCCGGCAGAAGCGCGGCGGCAAAAACGGGAAGCCGTTCGTCATGTATAAATTCCGCACCATGCGCTCCGACGCGGAAATGCGCCGCAAGGAACTGGAGCCGTTCAACCAGATGAGCGGCCCCGTGTTCAAGGTCGAGAACGACCCGCGCATCACGTGGCTGGGGCGCATCCTGCGTAAAACAAGTTTTGACGAATTACCTCAGTTATTCAACGTGCTCAAGGGCGAGATGAGCCTCGTGGGGCCGCGTCCGCTGCCGCTCTACGAGGTGGAAAAATTCCAGCACACGGCGCAGCGCCGCCGCTTGAGCGTGAAGCCGGGGCTCACGTGCCTGTGGCAGGTCGCCGGCCGCAACGAAGTCAAGGATTTTCAGGACTGGGTGCGCCTCGACCTCGAATACATCGACAACTGGTCGATCTGGCTCGACCTGGGCATCTTGCTGCGCACCATTCCGGTCGTCCTGCTGGGGCTCGGCGCGAAATAGCGAGCCTTGTAGCCACGTCCCTGCGGGACGTACCTCGTAGGACGCCGCAGTACCGGACGATTTTGTTTTTTGCCACGATGGGACTGCCCACAGGGCAGTGGCTACAACCACAAAATTCGGCACCGCGTAAATTTTCTTCTGGAAATACTGGCAAAATTTTTCGTCACCCTCTAAAAGCATGGTTCTCATGTCGCCAAAATCCTCCCCTCCCACCTCGGTCGTCACCGGCGGAGCGGGATTTCTTGGGTCGCATCTCACGGACCGGCTGCTGGCCGAAGGCCACCGCGTGATCGGAATCGACAACTTCATCACCGGCAGCACGGCGAACATCGAGCACCTCGCGGGGAACGACAATTACCGCTTCATCAAGCACGACGTCTCCAATTACATTTACCTGCCGGGAGAGGTTGACTACGTTTTTCATTTTGCCTCGCCGGCCAGCCCAATCGATTACTTGGAGTACCCGATCCCCACGCTGAAAGTCGGCTCGCTCGGCACGCACAACGCCCTCGGGCTCGCGAAAGCGAAAAACGCCGCGTTCCTCCTCGCCTCCACCAGCGAGTGCTACGGCGATCCGCTCGTCCACCCGCAGAAGGAGGATTACTGGGGAAACGTGAACCCCATCGGCCCGCGCGGGGTGTACGACGAGGCGAAACGGTTCGCGGAGGCGATGACGATGGCCTACCGCAGGTTTCACAATATTAATACAAAAATCGTCCGCATCTTCAACACCTACGGCCCCCGCATGCGGCTGCGCGACGGCAGGGTCGTCCCCGCGTTCATCGGCCAGGCGCTCACCGGCAAGCCTCTCACCATCTTCGGCGACGGTTCGCAGACGCGCTCGTTTTGCTATTGCTCGGACTTGATCGACGGCATTTACCGCCTCTCGCAATCCGATTTCCATGAGCCGGTGAACATCGGCAACCCGCGGGAGATGACGATCAAGCAATTTGCCGGGGAAATCATCCGCATCACCGGCGCGAAATCGGGCATCGAATACAAGCCCCTCCCGGTGGACGACCCGAAGGTGCGCCAGCCCGACATCACCCGCGCCCGGAGCGTGCTGGGGTGGGAACCGAAGGTGGACTTCGAGGAGGGAATCAAAAAAACCATCGACTATTTCCGGCCGCGCGTATGATTCTTATTTAAATTACCTTGAATCTTCCGCATATTTTCTTTTGCTATTTTAAGAGAGCTTATACATAACAGAATAGTTCAACTTTCCACCCACCAACAAATTCCCTCCCATGAAGACAATATCCGCGTTAATCTGTGGACTGGTGTTCGCCGCGTTTCCGTTTGCCGCAAGCGCGCAACAGAGCGCTTTTAAAATCGACAAAATCACGCCGAATTTCATCGAGAGCCCGCAATTCCAAATCGGAAACGCCGCTCACCAAGCGCCACAAGGAAGCACTGCGAAGTGGCTCGAGGTTGAGGTCCAGTTCGAGTCCGCCGTGGATGCCGACGAACTGACCGTCAATTACTACGTGGCGCTTAGCGTGCCCACCAGCACAACTGCCCTTGTGCTCCCGGGCTCGGTCACGCATGTAAATGTTTCCAAGGGGCAGGAATTGTATTCGGTCATGTATGTGCCGCCGCAAGCGATCCTCAAGCTGATGAGCGGCCAACCGGCCACCATCAACGCGGTGAAAGCCGTGGGGATCGAGCTGGCGGTCAAAGGCCAGGTGGTGGCCAGGAAGTCCTCGAAGGGGGGCTTGGCCGATCTGTGGTGGACACAGATGCAGCAAACCGCCGGGATGCTGCTCAATAAGAATCAAACGCCCTTTGCCCCGCTGTATTGGGACCGCTACCTGGAGGTCAAGCCCTCCGAGCACTGACATTTTTCTCCCGCACATTTCCCCATGGCCGCACCCACCCGCATATTGAGCCTCAATCTCGGTCTTCAGACCGTGGGCCTCGCCGAGTTCAGGACCAGTTCCACCGGCGGCCTCGTCCTGCAAGGCTATCGCCTCACCGAGTTGGTGGCCGATCCCGCGGCGGATTCCTCCCGCCCATCGCAAATGAAAATCGCCGTCGAGGAAATGATGGGGCAGCTCAAGCTCAAGCCGGAGAAGGTGAACTACGCGATTTCCGCCCAGTCCGTCTTCACCCGCTTCGTGAAGCTTCCCCCCGTGGATGCCGAGCAGGTGGATCAAATTATTACTTTTGAAGCGCAGCAGAATGTCCCGTTCCCGATCAACGAAGTAGTCTGGGACTACCAGCTTGTGGCCGGAAGCGAAGGGGAAAACAAGCTGGAGGTGGTCCTGGTCGCCATCAAATCAGACCTGCTCGACGACCTCAACGGCGCGGTCCAGGATGCCGGGCTGAGCACGAACATCGTGGATGTGGCGCCCATGGCGCTTTACAACGCCTTCCGGTACAATTACGGCGACCTCACCGGCTGCTCGTTGCTCATCGACATCGGCGCGCGGACCACGAACCTGATTTTTGCGGACGGAAAAAAGGTCTTCAGCCGCAGCATTCCCATCGGCGGCACCACCATCACGGCGGGCATCGCCAAGGATTTCAACGAGCCGATGGGCGCCTCCGAGGAGCGGAAAAAGAAGGTCGGCTTTGTGAGCCTCGGCGGCGCTTACGCGGAGCCGTCCGACCCGGAGGTTTCGAGGGTCTCGAAAATCATCCGCAACACCATGACGCGCCTTCACGCGGAAATATCGCGCTCGATCAGTTTCTACCGCTCGCAGCAGCAGGGCAACCAGCCGGTGCGCGTGTTCCTGTGCGGCGGCTCGAGCAGCCTCCCGTACATGCGCGAGTTTTTCCACGAAAAGCTCCAGATGCCGATCGAGTTTTTCAACGCCTTGCGCAATGTCACCGTCGCCAAGGGCGTGGACATGGAGGCGGCCGGCAAGAGCGCGCACGCCCTGGGCGAACTCGTGGGGCTGAGCCTGCGCTCGATGAGCGATTGCCCCATGGAACTCAACCTGCGGCCCGAGAGCGTGATCCGCGCCCAATCGCTCTCCAAGCGCAGGCCGTACATCGTCATGTCGGGCATTTGCGCGCTGCTCATCATCGCTGGTTTCTGGGTCTATTACTGGCGCGCCGCCGGCGTGGTGCAGACCGCGACGGATGCCGTGCAGTCCCGCATCACTGGGTTGCAGCCAATCGCCAAAAAGATGGACGGGATCAAACAGGATTTGAAAAACGAGTCGGATACCGCCGAGCCATTCGTGTCCGCCGTCAACGACCGCAACTATTGGCTCAAGGTTATTTCCGATATCAATTCCCGGTTGCCCGTCCAGATGGATCCCATCACGAAAGAGGCCACCCACTTGATCTGGGTCACCTCCTTCCAGCCCGGCTTTTTCTCCGGCACGTTTCCCAATGTGACCTTCACCCCCGCCGCGCCCGGCATGGCGGCGCCGGCCAAGCAGAGATTCGGCATCCAGATCCGCGGCCTTTACCTCGATTTCGGGGCGGGGCAGCAGACAGTGTTTGATTTCCGGGACAAACTGAAGGAGTTGCCCTATGTCGAGCCCGAAGTGCAGCAGGCGAACCCGAACATGGGCGACACTTGGGACTACCAGTACGAAATGAACCTTTACCTCAAGACACCGATTTCACTGAAATGAATTGGATCAGCCAGAACAAATTCATGACCGGCTTTATCGCCTTCATGGTCATCGGCGTGGGCGCGCTGGGCTTTCTGCTCATCGAGGCGTTGGGCGATTACGACGCCAGGAAGGCGGATTACAATACCAAATACGGGCAGCTTGATAACTTGCAGAACCGCAAGCCTTATCCCAACGACAAAAACGTGGAAGCATACGGCAAGCAGCGCGACGACTTGCAGGGAGTCATCGACCAACTCGAACAAGGCCTGGGCAAAATTCAATTTCCTCTGGACCCCAATGTCGTGCCGCAAGCGTTCCAGAAAAATTTGCAGGCGGCGCGGGCGGAGGTCAAACAAAAGGCGGCCGACAGCCATGTGCAGATTCCCGAAAATTTCGCGCTCGGCTTCGACCCGTATGTCAACACGCTGGCCGTTCAAGGGGCCGCGCCGGCGCTCGACCGCCAGCTCAAGGCGGTGCAATTCGTCATCGACGAACTCCTCGATGGGTCGGGGAACGGCAAAGGCGTAACGACCATTACGTCGGTGGTGCGCGAGCAGGTGCCCGAAGAAAAAGGGGAGAAACCGGAACAACCGGAAAAACCGCCGAGGCCGGGAAGCAAGCCGTCCGCGCCCTCCACGCCGCTGGTTTCCAAAACCAGTCTCGAAATCAATTTTACCACCGATTGGTCGAAACTGCGCAAGACTCTCAATGACTTGGTGCAAACCAAACAACAATTTTATATCGTGCGCCTGGTCAGTCTCACCACCGATGCTGGAAAAGACCAGCCGATCCCGAAGGCGGAAACCGCCAGGGAAGGCGCGGCCGCAAATGGTGTCTATGTCCCGTTGGGAAGGGATGAAAAGCTCGTCGTCACCCTCTCCCTGGAAATCGTCAACTTCAACCAGCCTCCAGCGAAATAAACACCATGGACTGGATCAAAAAAAACCCCGAAAAATTCGCCCTGCTCCTGCTGTCGCTCGCGCTGCTGGCGGTGGCCGGATTCCTGGCGTACACCGAGCAAAAATTTCTTCAAAGCTTTGACAAGCTAAAAGAGAAGCCGGTTGAAAATTCAACCATGCCGCCGCTGGAAACGGTTGCGTTGACGACCGCCGGGAAAGATGTGGAAAAGCCGGCTACTTGGGAGTATGACAGCAATAATCACGAAGGCATCCTTTTTGCCTCAGCACCCTACAAATGGCAGAAGGTGGATAATGTTTCGACCGGCACCCTCGTGCCATTCGGAACCGGGACTTCCTATCCGCCGGTGCCCGATAGTTGGATTTTAAGCCACCATCTCGATCTCCTGGACTCCAATGTGATCAATGAGGACCCCGACGACGATGGTTATACGACCGTGGAGGAATATCTGGCGGGCACCGACCCCACGGACAAGACTTCCCATCCGCCCTACATCACCAAGCTGTTCCTGGAGAAGTATGTCCAGATCCCGTTTCTGCTGAAATTCATGGATGAGCCGGATGCGAACAGCTATCAAATCCAAGTGATTTCACCGGGAGGCAGGGAGACCACTCAAATCCTCAGTATAGGGCAGACTGTCGAAGGCACGAGATACAAGATCGTGAGCTTCAAAGCGAAGTCGGTTCCCGATCCCACCATTGGCGGCGAGAAGGATGTCTCCGAATTGACCGTCCAAAACACTGAAACGGGCAAACAGGTGGTCCTGGTGAAAGGCGTCCAGGCCAACGATCCGGATTCGTACGCCCTGTTCAAATACTTTTGGCCAAAACCGCCCGTCGAATTGCAGCCCAAGCTGGACGGGACTTTTGCCCTCCCGCCGCAAACCGATGTCGCCTACAAAGTGATTGACATCAAGGAAGACCACGCCACAATCGAGGACGTTAAGACAACCAAGCAATTTACGATTCCGAAACTCAAGGCCGACGAAAAATACCACGCCCCGGACGGCAAGTTGTATAACATGTCGACCGGAAAAGAAATTGATTAAACAAGGACTCAAACCAGCATCGCCGGAACAAGGCCCGCGCCATTTTTAAGAAAATCCGAAAAACCCATTCGCAACATATTCGCAACATGATCAAACCCCCACTCGTCATCCTCTCCATCATTGGGATCATTGCCGCGTTTGCGCCTGGCGCGGGCGCGCAGGACACGGCAACCACGGCGAACCAGGCGCTCGCCCGCCACCAGGTGAATGTGAAACTCGCCAAGGCGGCGATTGATCAAGGAGACAAGGATTACACTTCGCTGCATTACGACCAGGCCGTGCGGCAATACCAATTCGCGGCGGACAATCTCACCGACGCGCCCGCCACGGTTTCCCTGCGGCGGCGCGCAATCGCCGGCCTCGCCGATGCGTCCGTGCGCCTGGCCGAGCAGAACATCACCGTGGGCCGCTACGAAGATGCGCGCGCGGAGGCCAGGAACGTGCTGCGGTACGATCCCGACAACCGCGAGGCCATCGAATTGCTCGCCCACATGGAAGACACGGAGTGGTTCAAAACCACGCGCGGCCCGCAATTTGAGGACAAGGTGCACGAAGTGGAAAGGCTCTTCGTCGAAGCGAGGGGATTTTACGACTCGGGGCGTTTCGATCTCGCCTACAAGCGGTATGACCAGATCCTCGACATCGATCGCTACAATACCTCCGCGCGCAAAGGCCAGGAACTGGTCCTCCAGGCCAAAAGCAAATATGCCGACGAGGCCTACAACGAGAGCCGTTCGCTGCTCATCTGGCAGGTCACGAAGGATTGGGAAACCGCTCCCCGCAAATACATCAACCGCCAGGCCGTGCGGATCGTCACTAATACCAACGAGAACAACACCGAGTATTATCAGAACAAACTGAACCATATCATCATTCCCCAAGTGAGATTCACGGAAGCAAGGGTCGCCGATGCCATCGATTGGCTCCGCAAACAGAGCGTGCTGCTCGACAC
>Ga0206907_1111_pt1 | contig 10893 bp, 12 predicted proteins | sample Alteio_BWOrgHeat_80_FD_152951 | JGI IMG/M metagenome (GOLD analysis project Ga0206907, IMG submission 152951) | Enriched cells from forest soil in Barre Woods Harvard Forest LTER site, Petersham, Massachusetts, United States -... | ecosystem: Environmental > Terrestrial > Soil > Temperate forest >...
ATCCTAGCTGTAGGCTGGACGCAGGCCGGCAAACTTCAGCCTGCCGTCCTACGTGACACCAAGGCCACCAGCTACAGGGTCATTGATTCGGCTCGCCAAACAAGGACGCAGATCATGAGACAGGGGATTAGACAGGCGGCGAGACTCTGCCACAACGCTGGATTGGCAGGCTGAGAACCGTCTGATGCGGCAGCAGGCTCGTCCTGCAACGCGAAGTGCAAGATCATCACGATGCCGAAGGGGAGAAGCGGGATGAGCCACATAACTCGCACCCTGACAGGAAAGCGTTGCACGCCGATTTCATAATCAGAACGGTTGGTGTCAAGCGAGGGCGCGTGACCATAGGCTAGACCGTTCTGCCGCTGCGTAAACTCTGGCCATCAAGTGACCTCCAAAACCCGTACTTATGCTCCTCCTGATACTGGACAATTCGTGCGATCTTCACGACGGTGATGATGGTGGTTCATCAATGTCGCGCCTTGTTCGGCATGTTGGGTGGTTCAGTTGGAGCGAGCGATGATCCGCGACCGGGTGATGGGCACACGAATTCTGGAGGAACCGCAGGCGAAACCCACTTGCAAAGATGCGGCGAGACAACGCAAAGGGTCCTCGAATACGATCAAGCGGCTGTATGAAGCCACAAAATGGATTATGCGCTAAAACTGACCGAGGCGACCGGGATCGCCTCGGCCAATCGAAGAGCAGTCTCATGACTTGAATGAGACGCTACGGTGCATTCAGTCTCATGAACTCAGCGCCCTCAGCAGGTCTGGCGTCGCTATCCCTGCCATTGCAGCCACTCGCCAGCGCTGGCATCTCTTCCTGACTCATTATCGGACCTAGCCGATAGGTTCTCTGGTGGGCCCTCTGGATGAGTTGACGATCATCATTTGCTGTGGTTCCGTATGAAGAATAACCCTTCGCCGTGCTGGAAGGCTGATGTCGAAATGTCGGATACTGGTCGTCGATGATGACCCATTGATTCTTGCGGCACTCGAACTGATGCTCGAACCGGAACATCACGTGATCGGCGTTTCAACGGCCAGTGAGGCCAGGGAGCACATCGACATAGGCCACCTAGACTTGCTCTTGACGGACTATCTCCTCGGTGATGATCGAGGCGACTGGCTTGCTGCATATGCCGAGGAGCGGAAAGTCCCGGCCATTCTCATGTCTGGTTTCCCCAATGAAGTGGATCGATGCCGAATCACTACCCCCTTGCTGGTGAAGCCGTTCGGCATTGATACGCTGTTGAAGGAGATCGGGACGACGTTGGCCGCTGCCTCTTCCGATCCTCCATAGCGAAGAAGTGCTGTACTTCATTCTTCGGCCGTGTGTGCTCGAAGCAGGGCACCAAATCCATCCGGCGAAGAGGGCATCAGCTATACGGGACGGTCATCAACTTCGTCGGCATGGCGGCTCATAACTACGAGCCGGACGCAAACTTCCTCTGTGCCATCTTCGACTACCAGTGGCTTCGTGCGGTGCAGGGTTTAATGTCGAAGCCGTTTATCCGCAGTTCGTGGTCGATCACTGTCGCCGCGCAGCCGTCCTTCCTACCTTCTTCGCCGCCTTTCCACCACGACCCAATCCAATCTTCTTCGCCAGCGCAGATCGCACCTCCGCATAGTTAGGTGACACGATCGGATAGCTGGATGGCAATCCCCACTTCTGTCGGTACTGATCCGGCGTCATCTGATGGTCGGTCCTCAGGTGCCGCTTGAGCGTCGAGAATTGTTTTCCGCAATCGAGGCAGACGAGGTGGTCGGCAAAGACCGACTTTCTGACTGACACGGCTGGCTCGGCCTTTAGCTGTTCGGCTTCTACCTGCCCGACCGTGGTGACTGCATGATGCACATCGTTTATCAGCTTCGGAAGCTGATCTGTCGAGACGGCGTTGTTCGTGACGTACGCCGAGACGATCTGGGCAGCGAGGCCCAGCAGGTCATGTTGATCCACGAATTTGCCCCTGATTTGTTAATTGGGTGATGCTTACGTCATCGTGCTGATCTTGGCCAGGGGGTGACTACAACCGTCCGGTCCACGGCCGCCGCGCCATGCATGGCGAACTACACCCTTATCCGCCAGCCTGACGGTGGCGACGATATCCAGATCGTTGGAGCCGATGGCGCACCAGACCATGTTAGGCTTTCGCACGGAAGCTGATGTGAACGCCTGGATCGCCGAGGACAAATGGCCGGCTGCTATGGAGGATCGGGTGGGGTCGGACGAGCCTTAGATCGGGTGATCCAACGGACTCAGCGAACGCCTGAGGCCTCGATTGGCAGCGACGCTGCTCGTTGTCGTGCTGGCAGTCATGGCGGCGGAGAATGGCGCTCCATGAGGCGGCATCCGGTCACTCCTGAACCTCGGGTAAAGCGCGCCATCGAGACCGCGCGGCCGGCACGGGGCACCGTGTCGAACAAAGCGCCTGCGTCTCCGGTGGCGCGCTGATGCAATGACCGAGGCGACCACCGTATAGACATCGCGTTTCCATGATAACGCCGCGCGGCTAATGCATCGACCGGCATTGCGCCCTTAGAAGTCGCGCCCTGGTCCGATCAACAACGGACTCCATTATGGCCAGGATTCGTCGTGCTCGCTGCGCCGCCTCGTGCTGATCGTCACATTCCATCAAACCGATGACTACCCGTTGCTCCGCCAATCGATCTTCACTTTTTTTCACAATGCGCCGCAACTTGTGAAATTCGTCGTCGGACTGGTCGGTCATTGAATATTCTAACCACGAGAACCTTACAAAGCCGTGTCCGCTCCGGGCATTCGCAAGCCCGAATGGTTATAGAAACACGCCAAAACGGCGAATATACAACGCGGCAGCCGTCGAATTGATCTAGAGAAATTTGCTCGACCAAGGGCGTGTCACGGCGTTAGCACGAACCACCAGATAACCGACGCACCGCCTATCAACCCCACAAATACGAGCAACATAACGAGCAGCCCGGCCTTCTGCATCTTGTCGTCCTCCGGCCCAGTCCCGTCGTGTTCCATTCCACGAGGCATGATGCCTGACATGGCAAAGGGAACTGGTCAAACCCGGCTATGTGGGCACGATGTATCGGCCGGACCGGCGAGTGTTCTCCCCTCGCGGATGAGTCGCGCTATGGGGCATGCCATGTTGGCAAGTATGGCAACGCAGCCATGCCCCTGGGCTTGCACTGCAATCGTCCAGCGTATTGCTACCGCCAGTGCCCTGGTCGTCCGTGCTGACGATGACGTATTCACGCCCATTGACGGGACACGTCTACAATTAGTAACGCCGAGCACTCGGCGGCGGGGTATGGCAGTGGCACAACTCCTGTGGAAAGGGACCGCATATGCCCACTGCGCAAGACGACCTGACGTTCGCCGGCACACAGCAAGGCATGTCCGACGAGGAGTTCCTGCAAGCATGGCATGCGGCAGTCACGGCCAACGATGAAGAGCAGATCGTCGTGGTCGAAAGCGCCGCGACCCGTCGTTTCGGCTTGGCGACTTGGCAGCACTACTACGCGGCTCGCTTCCCAGGCCAGACGCACTATCGGCTTCCAACGAAAAGGTAGCCCCCGCTCATCGCCACCACGGTCGCCAGCGCGACCGACGTACGGACCGGACGGTCACCGCAGCGTTCCAACCGCTGGTCCAATGGGACGCATGGCGTTGGAGCCGGCATCATCTCCTATGGTCTCCGCAACAGTATTGCTCCCCAGGGTAGATATCCCCGCACGGCTCCGGAAACGGTTGCATAACAAACTGGCTGTGCAACATTCGGGTTGCTCGAATCCGACCGATCATGACAGATCGAGGTCGTGCTAAGCCCAAACCGCGAGGAATCCCATGCCAGCCACCCCGGCCAAGAAAGCTGCCCCCGTAGCCAAGAAGGCCGCTGCGCCATCCAAAGCTGCGGCGCAGGCCACCATCACGCTCAAGCATCTCGCCGCCACGTTGGCGGAGAGCCATGAGCTACCGAAAAAGCAGGCTGAAGCGGTCCTGGGTGATCTGGTGACCCTCACCACGCGCCATCTGAAGAAAGGCGCCAAAATCCGCTTGACCGGCCTCGGCATCCTTCAGGTCCGGAAACGGGCGGCCAGAATGGGTCGGAACCCGGCGACCGGCGAGGCTATTAAGATCAAAGCCAGCAAGAAAATTGCCTTCCGGCCAGCGAAGGAACTTAAAGAGGCCGTGTAGCTCGACTCGTGGCTGAACAGCGAGATCATCGACCAGAGCAGGAAGAAGATTCACAGCGGCTGCTGACACCCCGGACAGACGAACTGGCGATGGCGGCCGGGCTGCTGCGACCCTGGCACCTTCAGCCGCGCATCGCTGCCTGATTCCGACAGTCGCATTGCATTTCTACCCAGGCCGAGGCTTCAGGATGGACTGAGGCGGCGGGGAAATTACGGTGTGGGCCTGTAGCGGCTCGCTACAGCCTGCGGCTCGGCTCCGGGACGGCTGCTCACGAATGTCTGCCAGTCTGGATTGGCGCACAATGCGACGGCATTCCGCCAGGACATTACCGGCGTGCCGGAGGGCTTCGTGATCTTCTGGAACGTCCGCCGGGCACTTCGTCGGCCAGATGGCACGTGTCCTTGACCCAAGCCAGCCACAGACCTCAGTTGATGTCGCGCCTGTTTCGCAGCGTCAGACCGTTGCGGACGGACATGGGAACTCAGTTCCCAGGCCGCATCCGTTCTTCGCGCCAAATACCCAACGTCTGCTGTAAGGGCCGATCGGAGAAGCTGAACAGCACAGCCTCAGACCCGGCGCGATGATGATGCCACGACTGACCGGTACGGTCCCGTCGTGAATGCCTCGGGCAGTAGCTGCATGAAGGCGCCGATGGTGGGCATCGGCGCATCACCAGATGCGGGGCTGATGAAGCGCATCTTGTGGCCGTGGCACGGGTCTGGATCGCCATTTCGCGCCATCGTCATCAGGGTTTCGCGTGACCTCGCATAAGGATAGGCGAAGACTGGCGAATTGCGGCTAATCGGTTGCCAATCCACCGGCAGCATGTAGGCGCCGTAGCGTGCCAAGCTATCGCCCGCAGGCCGGTTCAGTTCGTGTCGGTCGGCATCGGCCATTTCAGTGAAATTGGCGTCCAGCAGTCTAATGATCGGGGTATCGAGGCCGTCCATCCAGACCATCGGTTGGTCGGTCTCATTGTCATGGTCGTGCCATGCCCAGTTGGAGGTGATGACGAAATCACCTGGCTCCATCACCGCACGCTCGCCCTCCACCGCCGTGTAGGCACCCTTTCCCTCGATAATGAACCGCAGCGCCGATTGAGTGTGACGATGCGCTGGGGCGACTTCGCCAGGGAGGATCAGCGCTGGCTTTGCAGGAGAGTTTGGGCCACTGGTGACCGAGGAATGAACACGCTCCCAGAGGAGAGCTAGGTTGTATGCGTCGATCTTGGCGTAGAAGTTCTCTCGGATCGTGCGCTCGGTATTCGATGCTGTGTCATCCAACAGACGTTTCGCCCTGGTTAGGCATTGGCTTGGCCTTTGGTGTTTGCTCCATCAACTGACATACCCTTTCGCTTCCACTATATCACGATCTGGTCTCCGGCCACGCCTTCTTGGCCGGGACTTGTCGCCCGGTCCGCCGTCGCTATCCGTCGTGGGTGGTGCAGAGTTGCATTGGCCCCGCTTCTCATCGCCAACGTGAACCTCGAAGCCGCTCGGCTCGATGGGCGATGTGGCCCATGCAGGAAGCGGAAGACCAACGCGAACAGCCGCTCAAGAAGCTGACCGAGGCGCCCGAGCAGGGACGGCAGCATTTGAACATATCGGTTTGGACACCTGGATCGGCATGGCACTCAGCAATCTCGTCGCGCTGGTGATCATGCTGACGGCCGGTGCGACCCTCCATGTCGCCGGCAAGACTGACATCGACATTTCGCAGATGGCAGCCGAGGCGCCGCGCCCGCTAGCGGGCGAGTTGGCTCTCCACATTTTCGCCTTGGGAGTTGGCGGGCTCTGCCGCGTATGCCGTTGGTGAGGCGTTTCGCTGGCCAGTGGGACCGGCCCGTCAGCCTAAGGAAGCTCGCGCCATTTACGGCACCCTGGCAGTCGCAAGAACCCGGCATCCTCACCTCTGCGGATCGTGTCCGTACAATACTCAACGCCCCGCGAGGCGATCGGAAGCGCATGCCCAAAGCCGTTGACAAAGGCCAGAGGAAGTCGTTAGCGTTCGGTAATTCTCGGCGTGGTGGAGAGTGGATGGGCGAGGGCCATGACAAAATCGGGCCAAGAGATTACCTCCTTCCTCTCGTGGACGCCTGCTTAAGACGCATGCTCTACTTCCATTCATGACAACCCTCTGATTCACAAATGCCGTCGCAGTTTGTGCGCGGGCCGGGGCCAATCCATCATCTAGAAAGCCGTGCTGACGCCTCGCCTCAAGTGTATCGTCCAATCCGGTTTGTCTATGTCCTGCTGGTCACGGTCGTTATCGGTATCCTCCTTCGTGCCTTCTCTTTCGAAGTTGCGGGGCTCGACTGGGACGAGAGTCTCTACATTGTTATGGCTCAACGGTGGCTCCGAGGTGACCTGCCGTATGTCAACATCTGGGACCAGCATCCACCGGGCTTGCCCGCTATCTTTGCGCTAATGCAGATGGTGATCAGCGATGGGGTCTTAGCTGCTCGTGTGGCTGCATTGCTTGCAGTATCACTAACGTCGGCCCTCCTTTTTGCTTCGTCTGATCGGTTCATTAAGAACCGCTTGGCGGCCTACCTAGCGAGCCTTCTTTACTTAGTGGTGATGACACGGCCAGATGGACTTGCCGGGAACACTGAAGTCTTCAATAATCTGCTTGTCACCGCTGCTGCCTATTTCTTGCTGCCGGAGTTCCTGAAGCAAGAGGCTTCGATCCGGCACGGGCGGGTCTTGTTTGCGGCCTTCTTGCTCGGCGTCGGCTTGCAAATCAAGTATGTCGTCTTCCCCGAGGCGACGCTGCTATGTTCCGCAGTGCTCATCCGCTATTGGTCTCTTGGCATCGGCCTTCGGCGGATTCTGTTAACCGCGCTACTAAGTATTTTGGCTGGTCTGCTGCCAACCTTTGCAGTTGTATTATACTTCTTGGATATGGATGCGCTTCAGCAATTCTTGGACGCCAACTTTCGAGCAAATGTTGATTACCTCGATGTGCCCCTAAGCTTTGCCACGGCGCTGTCACGGCTTCGGTTCGGGCTTCTTCCGATTTCGAGTTTCGCGGTTTGGGCACTCGTAACGGTTGTCTTGCTTCAATTTTATGCACGGAGCCCGACCGAACGCTGGTTCGGAACGTTTTTGGTAGTCTGGTTGATCGCGGTGGCCATCGATATCGCGTTGCCTCTTAAGTTTTGGAAGCATTACTTTAATGCGCTCCTGCCGCCTTTGTCGCTCACAGCGGGACTGGGGTGCGTGCTCGTGGGCCGGGCCTTCCTGCGCGCTTTTGCATTAGCCACAAGTGTCGCCTTGGCTGTCACGATGGCGCCGATTGTCGCGCTTTTGGTCAAACATGCTCCGGACAGCCGCTCGATAGGTCGGCTCAATGTGCCGGAAGCAGTTGCGGAACAAATCGAGGCCGGTGGCACCGATGGCCGGGACGTCTACCTTTTCAACTACGATCCCATTGTTTACGCATATGCACACGCAAAACCGCCTACACGCTATGTGCTGGGTATCGAGTTGGCGGACTTCTCTGTGAGTTCCGGAGCACTGGCGCTCCTGGAGGTGAACCGTTTGCTGATGTCCACTCCCAAGTGGATTGTCATCGCGGAACCGTCGCCATATGACTTTGGTGAGTCGATATGGACGCGGTTGCAGGCCATGCTGCGCGGTTACCAACTGTATGGGGCATGGAGCGAATCTGACTATATCCAGCCGCCGATTCAGGTGAGGCTCTATCGCCGGAAAGGTGACGGTGGTGTAAAATCAGATATCAGATAGCGGACAATTCAGACCTCCTCCACGTCTCAAACGCGCCAGCCAGCCGGCGGCGGAACGATATGACTGTGGCTTAGACAGTGGTCAAATGAGCATTTCGCTGACCGGAGTGTACGAGAAGGTCCAGCCGAGCAATGCCTACGGATAGGCTGGGGTGAAAAGTTGCTCAAGGGACCCGACGGCAGCATGCCCACTGTCGTCAGGATTACGTTCCGGAAGTAGGCATGCACGGTGCCAGATGGCAGACCCTAAACAGAACCGCGACGTCAGTACCGGCTTCTGGCATTATCCGAGCAGCGACCGCAGCATTGTTTGAAAGTACAGTGAGCAAATCAGGGGCTCCGTCAGAGTCGAGAACGAGAACGAAATCGAAGTGCTCCGGCCAATTTCGGAGATAAGGGAATCTCTCGGCTGCCTCTCCGGAGGGGTGAGTATTTCCCAGCAGACTATAATCGGGTGGCTGGCCGACTTCGATCGACCATGCGCGATAAGGATCGCGGACGCGGATTGGCTGTTGCGAGGGATCGGCAAATAACAACGGGGTAAAGGCGCGACGCTCCGTGAGCAATAGTACCGGTAAATTATCGTCTGCGCTGCCAAATCCCACAATACGCCTGTCCGGTGGCACGCTGTGCCACCATAAGTGGTGAAGTTGAGGATCAGCGCGTGCCACGAGCACCCTCGCACCTGGAGGGACGCGTGCGAGTAGATGTTGCAATGACCGGACATATTCCTCGTGCTCATACCAAACTCCGGCCACCGAGGCACTCCGCACGATGAGGAGAACTCCCAAGCCTAAAATCAGCATCGCTCTGTGTGTGGGCGATAATAAAGAGAACCGAGGCCCAACAAAGGCTAACAGAGTCGCCATTAGGAAGAAGCGAACATCAAACCACGCGCCGCCTTTCGCTCTGAAGGGGGTCATGACAAACAACAACAGCAAAAAAGCAATGCTTAACCCAATGCGTAGCGGCAGCACGTCTTTGTGCTTTCGGTTTGCCCAAACTAAAGCCAATAGGCTCAGACCAATTAGTCCGCCGGTCACGACATCGAGCACGGGGTAGTAGTTCAGCACAGGACTCAAGACTTCCGTCAGCTTCAGCTTCGCTGAGGCGTATTCTATCGTCCCGTGTGCGCTTCTAAGAGGCGAGTTTAGGTAAAGCCAAGCGGGCACAGCGAAGCCTAGCATCAATTCTCCACCATAGCGCCCCAACGAAGGCATCAGGTGTAGGCCGCGACGCCAGTCAGACAGCAAAAACTCAATGATTGTGCAGGCAATCACGATACCCAAGAAAAATAGTGAGATCACGTGACAAAAGAAGGTGGCTACCGCGCCCACCATTAACAATGCTAAAGCCAAAACTGGCCGTCGGCTGTGCAGCGCTGTCCAGCCTGCGGCAGTTAATAGCGCGATCCCCACACCGATCAAAAAGTTCAGCAATCCGATAAGAAAGATCAGGTTGCAGGCGATGAGAGACGATGCCAGTGGCCATATAGATAGACATCCATGCAGCGCACGATGTAAAGCAAGAACACCTAGTACGGGGAGTACGAGCGCGGCAGCCAGCACGAGACGGCCAGCAGTGTCCAATGGCATTAGGTTCAGCAACGGTGGCATGATTAAATCTATGGCCAAGTTCGGAATTAGATGCCAATCGGGCTCGTACATTAGCGACAGATAGGGATCGTGTCTTTGGGCTAAGATCAGCATGCGGGCGAGGTGGTTCGGGTAGTCTGCAATGGGCGGAACTTGGGTCACGAAGAGCGGCAGAAGTACAATCGTAAGCGCGACAATGATGGCGACGTCGTAGCCGAGCTTGGTGCGGAGGGCCTCGACAAAAAGCCGCACGTGTCTTCTCCAGCGTGTCAGTTGCGAGTATGTTCCCAACTCAATGCCAGCTTAAGTGAACACGCTGTGAGCCTATGGTTGCCTCTGAATATCTAAGTCATAGAAGCGAGCCAAGGTGCTCTACATCCGTCGGACCAACCTCGGGTAGACTGTGAGTTGACCATATGCTGGTCTGAGTTTTTCGTCGGTAACGACCGGGAATGGCATTCAATTGCCTCGCGCGTCGCGCCACGTAGCTGAGGAGAACTCGGCCGCCGGCCTCATCGGCTTGAGCCACGGTAACGTGCTCAGAGATTAAGCGCTGCGACCCGCTGCCCCGTTTCGCACACTCCCGCTCGGCTACAGAAGGCCAACGATTACAAAACGCCGCCCGAACGGATACTTAATATGAACAGGTATATAATATAGAGTATAACTCCCAGCCAAAACGCTCCGGCAAAAAGGGTAACTATCCAGCGAAAACCTGCTTTTGCAATCCGTTGAGCAACTCTCAGGCTCGCGGAGTATTGGCGTTTGGAAACGAGAAGACGGTTATCCATAGAGAACTGGAGCGGTCGTGCTGCTAAGGCTTTGGTCGATGGTTACTGGCAGCGTGTCACCCACCGAAGCGCGGACATTCCGAATTGGATGTCCCGCTGGGACATGACTTTCCGGCGATACATCGGAGAACAACTGAGGCTCGTTCCAAAATATCCTCGTCATCGCCGCCACCTTACCACCACCATCGGCGAGCCATGCTCGCCACTGAACGGAAAAGCTTTCGAGCAGACTGATAGGATTCTCTCGATATCAAACGCATTGCAATGGTACATTCGCCAGAAGTTCCAAAGTGAACTTTTCTTGAGGGAAGCTGACATCGGCGCGGGCAGCAAGAGCATGTGCGTCGTGGCGATTAACTCCTGCCAGACCACGGCAGCCTGTTCGGTCCATGGTCCGCCCGAGTGGATCAATCCAGCCCAGTCTTCAGAATAGGGGTTAGGGGATAGGGCTGGGGGTCCGAATGGGTCACTCAAAAGGGATGGGTTTTGGCCCCCGGCTCAGCTACTAGCGGGCAATGGCTGATTTCAAGACGCCCCGCGATCGAGGGTGAGCCACGTCGCCTGCCCGGACAAC
>Ga0206907_1112_pt1 | contig 10774 bp, 10 predicted proteins | sample Alteio_BWOrgHeat_80_FD_152951 | JGI IMG/M metagenome (GOLD analysis project Ga0206907, IMG submission 152951) | Enriched cells from forest soil in Barre Woods Harvard Forest LTER site, Petersham, Massachusetts, United States -... | ecosystem: Environmental > Terrestrial > Soil > Temperate forest >...
TGGGTGGCGTGGCTCTCTATGATTCGCGTCATCGGCGATATCAATTTTTTGGCGCCAATACACGAAATCCCGCGAGTGCTGTGATCGTTTTGCCCCATAACCCAGGTTCCACTCCTCATAAAATATCTTCTCTGCTTCGTCGATCTGCTTGACCACAAATTTCAGTGTGATCCTTACATTGACCCCCATGATGAAGAGCAGATATACTGCCGGCAGGAAAAATCACATTGTTTAAAAAAATCCAACACATTCATTTTATTGGCATCGGTGGTTCGGGGATGTCGGGAATCGCAGAAGTCCTCTTAAACCTTGGTTACCGGGTATCTGGTTCTGATATGAAAGAGACGCCTGTGACGCGACGTCTCGCTCAACTTGGCGCTTCAATTTCAATTGGACATGACGCGAAGAATATCGGACAAGCGCACGTGGTTGTCACATCGACTGCAGTCTCCGCTGAAAATCCAGAAGTCATTGCTGCTGTAAAAGCGGCAATTCCTGTTATTCCTCGAATTGAAATGCTGGCTGAACTCGCCCGTTTGAAATACACTATTGCTGTGGCAGGAACGCATGGAAAGACCACAACGACGTCTATGGTGGCTGCGATTCTTGATGCCGGTGCATTAGATCCTACCGTAATTGTGGGCGGACGACTCAAACATTTAGATTCCGGCGCGCATGTGGGTAAAGGCGACTATCTCGTTGCCGAAGCGGATGAATCAGATGGCTCTTTTTTAAAACTTTCTCCAACGCTTTCTATTATTACCAATATAGATAACGATCATCTGGACTATTACGGAACGTTCGAAAATATCGGCAAAGCATTCGTTCAGTTCGCAAACCATATTCCATTTTATGGTTGTGTCATCGTTTGTATGGATGATGCAGAAATTCAAAAGCGGTTACCCCAAATGAAACGACGTGTGATTACGTATGGAACACAGTCAACAGCAGTATGCCACGCAGAGAAAATTCAAATTTCATTAGAAGAGACGCAATTTGATGTCATATATGAGACACAGCATTTAGGACGGGTCTCTCTTAAAGTTCCAGGGCGCCATAACGTATTGAATGCATTGGCTTCTATTGTCGTCGGACTTGAGTTGGGAATTTCTTGGAATGCCATTGTCAAAGGATTAGGATCGTTCGAAGGAGTTGGACGTCGACTTGAAATTAAAGGGGAACGCGATGGGGTTTTGGTCATCGATGATTATGGTCATCATCCGACGGAAATTCAGGCCACATTATCTGCGCTGAAAGAACGCTATCCGGAACGACGTCTTGTTGCGCTCTTTCAACCTCATCGCTATAGCCGTACTCAATCTCTCTATAAAGAGTTCGCCAACAGTTTTACCAAAGCCAATATTTTTTGTCTCTTGGATATTTATCCAGCCGGTGAAAAACCATTGCCTGGTGTGACTTCTGATCTGATCGCAAATGCCACTGCACGTTCCAATAATGGAATCTATCGTTGGAATCCGTCTCAAGTCGAAGAGGGGCTTGTTTCTCTTCTTAAATCAGGAGATATTCTTCTGACCTTGGGCGCAGGCGATGTGTGGAAATTAGGAGAGCAGTGGTTGGCGCATCCGAGTCCTATGCGATGACAGTCTTTTCTCTAACCAAAACCTTTCAAGACATTTGTCCTCATCTTCATTTACAAGAACCGCTTTCCAAACACACCTCGTGGGCGATAGGAGGTCCTGCCGATTACTTTGCCGACGTTCATCAGTTGAGTGAACTGATTGCTCTCCGCAAAATTGTCGATGAACATCAACTTCCCATTTTTTTTATTGGAGCTGGATCCAATGTGTTAGTTTCCGATCGTGGGATTCGCGGTTTGGTGATTCACTTACAAGGTGAATTTCGACAAGCCAAATTTGAAGGATCAACAGTTATTGCCGGGGCTGGGATGTGGATGCCTGTGCTCGTTAAGCAAGCGGCGGAGCATGGACTTTCGGGGATTGAATCGTTGATTGGTGTTCCTGGCACGATAGGTGGCGGGCTCATCATGAATGCCGGAACGCGCGATGGGGTATTAGGGGATGTGGTCGAATCCGTAACCATCGTCGATAAAGGGGGAGTTCCCAAATGGCACACGCGCAAAGATCTTGAGTTTAAGTATCGCCATTCCAATTTAGAAGGGACCTGGATTGCCCAAACAACACTTCGTTTAAAATCTGCCGATTCGACAATAATCCAACAAAAAATTGATGCGCTTTTAAGTTATCGATCAAAGACACAACCCTTAGGAACCAGTAATTGTGGATCGGTTTTTAAAAATCCGCCAGGGGATCACGCCGCTCGTTTAATTGAAGCGGCGGGTTTAAAAGGAACTCGCCAAGGAGGCGCTATCGTGTCGGAACGCCATGCGAATTTTATTGTGAATGATAATAAGGCTTCTGCCCAAGATGTCTTAACATTGATTCATCATATTCAGAAAAGAGTGCATGACCAATTTCGAATTGATTTAGTCCCTGAGGTTAAGCAAGTGGGAGATTGGTCATGACGATTCTCTCCTGGCTTCGAAAACGCAAGGTTGCTGTTCTCATGGGCGGATCCTCCGCTGAACGAGAGATTTCATTCAAAACCGGGCGTGCGATGTTGGCTTCCCTGCTTCGTCAAGGCATTCGTGCGGTAGGTCTGGATGCGCAGCAGGATTTGCCTTACCAACTAAAACGTCAACAGATCCAAGCGGTTTATATTGCACTGCATGGACCGATGGGCGAAGATGGTGTTGTGCAGGGGTTATTGGAATGGATGAAAATTCCTTATACCGGCTCTGGCGTATTGGCGTCTGCATTGGCGATGGACAAAATTGCATGTAAACGTGTGTTTGACGCAGCCCAATTACCAACAGCAAAATGGACTTCGCTACGCAAATCTGATTGCGGAATGCGGAATGCGGAATGCGGAATTGAGGTTATCACTAATAGAAAAAACCTAAAATCCGAAATCCGAAATCCAAAATCCGAAATTGCTCGTCATTTGGGTTTCCCCTTGGTTGTAAAGCCTTCCTGCCAAGGGTCGGCAATTGGAGTGTCGATTGTTCGTCAGGCTTCTCAATTGCCGAAGGCTCTTTTATTGGCCTGGCGTTATGGAAATTCGATTCTTCTTGAACAATTTATTGAAGGACCTGAAATTACGGTTGGTATTTTGGGAACGCAAGCATTACCCGTAATAGAGATTGTTCCTGCGCAAAGAGAGTTCTATGATTTCCATGCCAAGTATGCGCCGGGCGGTTCCACGCATGTATTACCCGCTCGTATTTCTAAAGCACAAGCACAGAAGGCACAAACGATTGCGCTCCAAGTGTGCGATGCTTTAGGGACTCAAGCGGTTGCACGAGTGGATTTTATAGTTGACCGTCGAAAAGGACCTATGCTCTTAGAAGTAAATACCATTCCAGGGATGACAGAAACGTCGCTTCTTCCTGAAGCAGCACGGGCCATTGGCATCGATTTTGATCAACTGGTTTTAAAAATTGGAGAGTATTCCTTTAACACTCAAGGACTTGTTTATGGTTGACCGTCGAAAATTATGTCGTAAACAAAAAGTAGTGTGGCGACAAAAAGAACGTCGACAGGTCAATCAAAAAGTGCGTGGAACGTGTACAAAGATCTGTCTTTTCATTTTGTGTATAGCGTTTTTCTTTCTTTTTTGGAGTCGGCAAGGATCTATTGGAGATCACTGGATGCAGGCCCATACGCCAGTTTTAAGTTATGAAGCACCGGAACGTCTAAGTGGTATTCCGTGGAAATCCTATCTTCCTAAAAATACATTTTGGTTATGGTTCTCTTGGAATCAAAATCAATTACGTAAACAGTTTCTGGAGCATTATCCAGAAATGGCCTCGATTCGCTTCAATACATCATTTTTAGGAAACACCATCCGTATTCAAGCACAACCTCGTCGGGCCTTAGTCCGTTGGGAAGATCGTGCGATGGATGAAACAGGGACTTTTTTTACATGGGTTTCTGCTTCGACGAACAGTTTACCAACCGTTAACTTTCCTATTTTCCATGTTGCCCAAGAAAGAGTAAGCTTTGCTGTATGGCTTTATCAATTGTCTCAAGTCCCAATGCTGTGGAATAATATTTCTACAATCCAAAGAAACGCCAGCGGAGAATACGAAATGATTTTAAAAGAAGGCATTCACGTGTTGTGGGGGAGCATCGGAGCACAAGATGTTTCTCGCAAAGCGTCTACGTTGGTTCAAGTTTTAAATGATGCGCAAAGGCGTTGGGGACGGATAGGAATAACTGATTTACGTTTATTCGAGGAGGGGCGTGTCATTGTTCAACCATCCCCCTCTCATCACTAGGAGTTTAAATTTATGCCTCGACGGGATATTGTAGCGGGATTGGATATTGGAAGCGCACAAGTTGTTGTGGTTATTGGTCGCCGAGATCCACAGAATGGCCAAATTGAAGTACTGGGAGGTGCACGTAGCGCTTGTCCCGGTGGCCTCAAGGGTGGTGTTGTCATTAATATCGATGAGACTTGTCGTGCAGTGACACGCATTTGTGAAGAAGCGGAAGAAGCAGCGAAAGAAATGGTGAAAGAATTAACGATTGCTGTTCGGGGAAGTCATCTTCAAACCTTTAACAATCATGGCGCACTTAATATTGCGCGGACTGATAAAGAAATTACAGCTGAAGATGTTGAAAAAGCCATCGAGAGCGCTCAAGCGGTTCATCTGTCCGCAGATCGTGAAATTATTCATACCCTGCCTCAGGGTTTTACATTAGATCGTCAACAAGGTGTGCCCAATCCCGTCGGAATGGAAGGGTCTCTTTTAGAAGTAGACGTCCATATTATTACGGCATCTCGTTCACATCTCAACAATATTTTTAAAGCGATCAACCTCGCAGGCTTTACCGTGAGCGAACCAATCTATGGTCTTCTCTCAGCGGGGGAAGTCGTCTTAACCCAAGAAGAGCGGGATTTGGGATGCTTACTCATTGATATTGGTGGACAAACCACAGACATGGCGGTTTATTTTGACGGAAGTGTTCATTTCACAGAAAAATTACCATTAGGGGCCGATGCAATTACGCGTGATCTCGCCTATGGTTTGCGAACCTCTCTTTCTCAAGCACAACAAATCAAAGAAAATTATGGTGTGGCCATGGCCAGTCTTTTAGAACAAGGGGATAATGAAGTGAGTTTTACGGCGATGGATGGTCGGACATTTCGTAAAGTCAGCCGACGATTTCTGATTGATATTATCGAGCCTCGCGTGGAAGAAATTTTTTCGTTGGTTTCCGAAAAACTCCAAGAATCGGGGTATTCGGATCGTGTGGTTCCTGGCGGAGCTATTTTAACGGGAGGCGGATGTCTTCTAAAAGGAGTTGAACAGGCGGCAGAACGCATTTTGCAATTATCGGCCCGTGTGGGATTACCTCAAGGAGTTGTGGGCAATAGTGAAATTGTGAGTCATCCCAGTTTTGCCACGGCGATTGGACTTCTTGGTTTTTCAACGCGTAGTGAAAGTGCTGCAGCGATCAATGAACGTCGACGAATTAGTAAGGGGAGTCCTTCTATTGCGAAACGTCTGAAAGAGTGGGTAGAGGAGACGTTCTAATGCGTATTAAATTGGCAGAAGATGTAAAGGAACAACCCGCAGTCATTCGAGTCATTGGTACGGGTGGTGGCGGCGGAAATGCCGTCAATCGTATGATTGAATCGGGACTCCAACATGTGGAGTTCATCGCGGCCAATACGGATGCTCAAGCGTTGAGACGTAATAAAGCGCCTCTCTTACTCCAACTGGGAGAAAAATTAACCCGTGGATTGGGAGCGGGTGGAAGCCCTGCGATGGGACGGCAAGCGGCGGAAGAAAGTATCGATAAGATACGTGAAGTATTGGCAGGTTCGGACATGGTATTTGTCACTGCAGGTATGGGCGGAGGAACAGGGACAGGATCTGCGCCGCTCGTAGCGAAGATTGCCAAAGAAGAATGCAACGCTCTCACCGTCGGGATTGTGACGCGTCCCTTTCAATTTGAGGGTCGTGTCAAACTCGTTCAAGCCGAGAATGGCCTTAAAGAACTTAAAGCCTATTGCGATACGCTCATTGTAATTCCCAATGATCGTCTGCTCTCAATCGTTGAGCCTAATACTCGTTTCGAAGACGCCTTTCGCATTGCCGATGATGTATTACGCCAAGCCGTACAAGCCATTTCGAATGTAATTACGCATCCGGGTGAAATTAATATGGATTTCGCCAATGTGCGAACTGTCATGACGGGTGCTGGCGAAGCGCTTATGGGTATCGGTGAAGCCCGTGGCCCGGATCGTGCATTACGTGCTGCTCAAGCAGCTCTGAAGAATCCTCTTTTACAAGATGTGACTATCGACGGTGCCAAAGGAATCATTACCAACATTGTCGGCAGCCGTGATATTACGCTGCATGAAGTTGGCGAGGCGATGAATTTGATTTACAACGCTTGTCCCGAAGCCCACGTCTTTTATGGACACGCTTTTGATGAATCGTTGGAAGATCGTATTCAAATTACGATTATTGCGACGGGATTTCCGGCGCATCGGATGGGACAAGCGCGAAAAACATATGGCTCGAGTGGTGGGCGACCGCGGACACTTCCTCATCCTAACGAAGCTGTTGCACCGGTTGCAGCCGACCTTCCGGATGGTCCACCGATTAATCGAAAAAATTTAGAAGAGGAATTGCAACGTCCTGCGTTCTTGCGAATGAAGTCCGCCAAACTCCGGTAGTCCAATATGGAATTTAAAACGCTTCTGCAGGCAATGACCGAGAAGAATGCGTCGGATATGCATGTGCGTTCCGGATACCAAGCTGTTTTTCGAGTAGATGGTCAATTGCTTTCTAAAACCGCAGACCGGTATCCCGTCGAAGTGGTGGAGCAATGGGTTAAGAATATTTTGAGCGATCGTCTGCAAAAGATTTTTGAAGAGCGGTTAGAATGCGATTTAGCATTGACCGTTCAAGAATTGGGTCGCTTTCGTTTGAACGTGTATCGTCAACGAGGGGTCGTCAATATGGCGATTCGGCGTGTTCCTTCGATCATTCCTTCGTTTGAGCAACTCAAATTACCCCCCGTAATTCAGAAAATCGCCGATGAACCCCGTGGCTTGGTTCTCGTCACAGGTACCACAGGAAGTGGTAAATCGACCACACTTGCTTCGATGATCGACTATATTAACTCTACACGAAGCCGACATATTGTGACGATAGAAGATCCGATCGAGTACATGCATGGGGATAAACAATCCATTGTGTCGCAGCGAGAACTTCAGCAAGATACGTTGAGTTTTCCCGAAGCACTCAAGCATGTAGTGCGACAAGATCCTGATGTGATCTTGTTGGGAGAAATGCGCGATTTAGAAACCATGTCTGCGGCCTTGTCTGCGGCGCAGACCGGACATTTGGTGATGTCGACAATTCATACGATTGATGCCATGCAAACAGTAAACCGCATCGTCGATGTTTTTCCACCCCATCAACAAAATCAAATTCGTTATCAGCTCGCCGATACATTGAAGGGTGTTGTCTCTCAACGACTCCTGCCCCACGCCTCCGGCGTAGGACGTGTTCCAGCAGTTGAAGTCATGGTCGTAACGCCCATTATTCGTAAATATATGCTGGAAAATAATTTGTCTGAAATTTCGAATATGATGAAACAAGGCGCTTATTACGGCATGCAAACCTTCCATCAGGCTTTCGTCAACCTCATTAATTCAGGCGAGATTTCACTTGAGGTTGCCCTTTCTAATTCATCTAATCCGGAAGAGGTCATGATGGCGGTGCGTGGCGTTCAAACCGGAACAGACGATACCTCCACTTTTTTTCCAAAATAGCGTGAAAGCAGTCGTCTCCTGGACATCCATTGCAGCCGATGGAAACGCACGTCATCCTGCGACTTTACAGAAAATCCTTCAGCGCCAACACTTGCCTACGTCGATTGCGTTAGCTGAACAAGTCCATGGAGACAAGATTGCAGTTGTGCCAGCCCTCTCAGAATTGAGACAATTTAAGGATGTCGACGGTCTTTTGACGTCAGCGGTCAATCAGCCTTTAGGAATATTCACAGCTGATTGTGTCCCGGTATTCCTCTATGCTCGTCAAAAAGGGGTCATTGGACTTTTACATGCAGGTTGGCGTGGTGTATATCGCAAAATACTACCGAAAGCGATGCGTCTTCTTAAAACCCATTGGGCTATTTCTTCGACGGATCTAGAGGTATGGATGGGGCCTTCAATTGGCGGTTGTTGTTTTGAAGTAGGCTGGGATGTAGCTTGTCATTTTCCATTGACGCGAGTGCGAAAAGAAAAAAAGTGGTTTGTAGATCTTCAAAAGGAGTTACAGATGCAGGGAATACAAAAGGGTCTATCCAAACGTCGGGTCATTCTAAACTCTCTATGCACGATGGAGAGCGCTACTTCTTTTTCCTATCGCAAAACAAAAACCAATGACCGTCTCTTATCACTTCTGATGAGGAAGTCCTAATGTCAGATTCTCTCGAGCATCTTCGTCAACAAATTGATCAATTGGATGAGCAACTATTAGCTGTTTTAAATGAACGGGGTCGTTTAGTGAAGCAAGTCGGTGAAACCAAAGAGAAAAAAGGAACCCCTGTTTTTGCGCCGGGTCGCGAAGCCGAATTGATTAAACGCTTAAAACAAAAAAATGAAGGACCATTACCCAATCAAGCCATTGAAGGTGTGTTTCGAGAAGTGGTTCATGCCTGTCGGTCACTGCAAAAAACATTTCGTATTGCGTTCTTTGGACCAGAGGCGACGTTTACCCATCAAGCGGCCATTAAAGCCTTTGGTCAGCAAACCACCATGATTCCCAGTCGAACGATTCCAGATGTCTTTGCCGAAGTGGAAAAGGGTCGAGCCGATTATGGTGTTGTTCCAATTGAGAATTCCACAGAAGGTGTGGTCAATCATACGCTCGATATGTTTGTGGAGTCAGGCTTATCGATTTGCGCGGAGCTTCAGCTTCCCATCGGACATTATTTGTTGGGACGTCAGAAAGACTATCCGAAAAAAATAAAAACTCTTTTTTCGCACTATCAGGCTATGGCGCAATGTTCTCGTTGGGTGGATAAACATTTAAAAGGGATTCGATATATTGAATGCTCTTCAACAGCGGATGCTGCTCATCAAGCGCAACAAACGCCCGGGTCTGTGGCTATCGCATCTCGGTTAGCGGCCGAGCTTTATTCGTTGGATGTTCTAGAACAACGGATCGAAGACTCTACGCAAAACTACACGCGTTTTTACGTCATTGGAAAAACAGAACCCGCAAAGACGGGTCGTGACAAGACTTCCATCATGTTTTCCGTGAAAGACAAAGTTGGGGCATTGGTGGATATGCTCGTGCCGTTCAAACGCTACAAACTCAATATGACGAAAATTGAATCACGACCCACTCGTCAGAAAGCATGGGAATATGTATTTTTCGTTGATTTTTGGGGACATCGCTCCGAACCCCAAGTCCAAAAAGCGCTTCAAGAATTAGAAAAAAGTTGTCTCTTTTTAAAAACATTGGGCTCTTACCCTCGAACCGATTTATGAATTCAGATGCATTGTTAAGACCAGAAATCGCTCACTTCGAGCCCTATTTGCCAGGACGTTCTTTGGAGAGCGTTCGTCGTGAATTGGGTTTAAAAAAAATAATCAAACTCGCCTCGAATGAAAATCCTCTAGGGCCTTCGGCCAAGGCGTTGAAGGCGATTCAAAAAGCGGGAAAAACCCTTTTCCGTTATCCTGATGGGGCGAGTACGGTGCTCCGTTTGGCATTGGCGGAACAGGCAGATGTTTCTGCGGAATCGGTGATTGTCGGTGCAGGAAGCGATGAAATCATTGAATTGTTAGGAAAGACTTTTTTAAATCCAGGAGATTCAATTATTGTCTCCGAACATGCGTTTGTTCGTTATCAAATGGCCGCAGAGATGATGGGTGCCGAAGCAATTGCCGTCCCGATGAAAAAACTGACACACGATCTCAGTGCCATGGTCCAAGCCATTCGCCCTGATACAAAAATGATCTTTATTGCCAATCCCAATAATCCAACGGGGACTTACAATACGCAAGCTGAACTTGTCGAATTATTACAGCTCGTGTCTAAGCAAAATAAATTGCGCCCCGTTCCTGTGATTGTCATCGTAGACGAAGCTTATTATGAATATGCCAAGGTCTTGGCCTCCGATTATCCTGATACCCTGACGCTTCAAAAAGAATTTTGGAATTTAATGGTGATACGTACTTTTTCGAAGGCCTATGGATTAGCCGGATTGCGAGTGGGTTACGGGTTTGCAGAGGCTTCTCTGATTCGCGCTATGGATCGTGTCCGACCGCCATTTAATGTGAGCCTGGCTGGACAAGAAGGTGCTTTGGCCGCATTAGCTGATCAAGCGCATGTTAGAAAAAGTGTTCAAATGGTGATTCAGGAGCGCAAGAAAATGCTGACAGCTTTAGAGGTTCTAGGTGTGCCTGTCGTTCCATCCGTCGGTAATTTTTTCCTCATGGGCGTTGCTCCTCATCGTGGTCAATTTATATTTGAACAGTTTCTTAAAAAAGGCATTATTGTCCGCGCAATGCAGGAATATGGATTTCCACAACACATTCGAGTCACGATTGGATTGCCACAAGAAAATCAGTTATTTTTAAATGCACTCAAGGAGATTTTGCAGAAATGATTATCACACTCAAACCCAAAGCCACAAAAAGTCAGATTGAATTGATCACCAAAAAAATTAAGCAACTGGGCTTTGCACCGCATCGTACA
>Ga0206907_1113_pt1 | contig 10731 bp, 11 predicted proteins | sample Alteio_BWOrgHeat_80_FD_152951 | JGI IMG/M metagenome (GOLD analysis project Ga0206907, IMG submission 152951) | Enriched cells from forest soil in Barre Woods Harvard Forest LTER site, Petersham, Massachusetts, United States -... | ecosystem: Environmental > Terrestrial > Soil > Temperate forest >...
ACCGACTGATCCGCCGACACCGCGATGGTGCCGGCTTTGCGCCGGCAGACGCGCTGGCCGAGCACCAACTGTCGCGTACCTGGCTCGCCGCCAGGCTCGCTACGCCGCATGCCGGGCCGACGCTCGTCGTCACGCATCACGTGCCGCATCCCGCGGCCTGCCACCCGGTCCATGGCCTCAACGAGCTGGCCCCCGCCTTCTGCTCGGATTGCACCGAGTTGATCGCGACAGCTGCGTCCGCCGGCACGGTGGCATGGATTTACGGCCATCATCACTGGAGCCAGGCTATCGAGGTACGGGCTGCCATTGCTGTCGGCGCAGCCCGGCTACCCGGGTGAAAACAGCGGCTGGACCGGGCCGGGCGGTTTCGACATTTAGCCGGTCACGGCGCCACGGCCCAGCACCCATTTCGCCGAGGGTGAAAATGCCGTGGCCAACGACCCATTGTCGCGCCTCTTCGTAGACCTCCGTAAGCGCTCGGGGAAGCCCATCAAAGCCGTGACTCCCGGTGTCGCGGAAAGCCCGCTATCGGCGCGAAGGCATCATAGGAGCTTCACGATGGCGCGAAGCTCCTATGATGGGCGCGAGCGGATTAACTCATCGCGTGCTGGTTGCACAATCCATGCAGCGGTGCTCCTAGGATCATGCAAGTGGTTCGCAATCTCACGTTGCTGTGAAACGCGCCTGTTTCGATCACATTCTTGTCAACAACGCCTGTTTCCAGGACCCGAAAACGCGTGCGACACGATTGTACGCGAGCGAGAACTGCTTTGCCCCCGCGGTTGCAAGAAGCTCGTACGCGCGGGCCGGGCCGGAATTCGCGAACATCGGAACTCGATGCGATTTGCCTTTGTCAATAAACCGCAGGATGATTTTGGTGCGACAACGACACTAACAATACAATCAGGGGGAAAGCGACGTGCAAAGCACCTCAACCGCGGAAGCTAACCTGAGCGTTCCGCGCGGCCTGACGCGTTATCAATGGACAGTCTTTCTCGTGGTCTGGGCCGGCTGGGCACTTGATGCGACTGATTTTGGGCTGTTCTCGCTCGTGCTCCGACCGGCCCTGACCGACTTGCTCGGCGGCAGCCCGACTATGGCCGACATCGGACGGGTCGGCGGTTTTCTCAGCATGGCGGGCCTGTTGGGCTGGGCGTTTGGCGGCTTCATCTTCGGCGTGATCGCCGACTATATTGGTCGGGTCCGCACTCTTGCGGTCAGCATTCTCGTCTACAGCGTGTTCACCGCGCTTCAGGGGATAGCACACTCACCACTTGAGCTTGGGGTGTACCGATTTATCGGCGGGCTTGGCACTGGCGGTGAGATCATCGTCGGCATCCCGCTCGTCGCTGAGGCCTTCGCGCAGACCTACCGTGCCCGCGTGCTCGGCATCATGATGACCGGTGGTGCTTTCGGCAGCCTGATTGGTGGCTGGGTTTATGGGTTGGTTGGTCCATATGGCTGGCGATGGGTGTTTTTTTTCGGCGTCGCGCCGGCGATCCTGTTGGCCTTTATCCGCCGGGGAATGGTTGAGCCAGAGCATTTCGAGCAGGTTCGCGCTCGACGCCAAGCAGCCAAGGCGAGCACCGTTGCTGTCAGCGACGAGGAGCGCGAATTCATCCGCTTTGTACCGATCCAGCTTTTTAACCGTCAGAACCGCTACAGCACTTTCGTCGGACTAATGTTCTGCCTCGGCACCTTATTGGCGATTTGGACCACCGTCATCTGGCTGCCGACGATCCAGACGCAGATCCTCGAAAAGAACGGCATCACTGGCGGCGCGGCAATTCCGTTCGTCAGCCGCGGCATGATGCTGTGGGGTGTGGGTGGCATCTTCGGCTACTCCGCGTTTGGCTTTATCGCCGACGTCATCGGACGCCGCCCGGCCGTCATCCTCTACAACATCGGTACAATGGCACTCGGCCTCACCCTCTACCTTGGCCTTAGCCACTATGACTGGTACCCGTACCTGCTGCCGGTCTATGGGTTCTTTGTGCTCGGCGTGTTCTCAGGCCATGCCGTGTACCTGCCCGAGCTATTCCCGACCCATGTGCGGGCGACGGCGGTATCTTTCTGCAACGGCACCGGGCGGATCATCACCAGCTTCGGGCCGCTTGTCGCCGGGCTGATGGTCGGCTACTTCGGTGGCTTCACGCAGGGCGCGGCAATCATGACCTGCTTTGCGCTGCTCAGCATTTTGGCGATGTTTCTTGGCCGCGAGACACGCCAGGACCCGCTTCCGCGCTGACCCGGCGATGCCCGCGACCGTCGTCACGCCACGGCAGGAGAATTGTCAAACATGATTGCGGTCATTGTTGGGTCGTCACTCCCACCACCTGGAGGGTCTGCATTGATCGGGTCGGACAATGGCCGGTTCGGGATTTTCAGACATTGAGGTTGGCCGTGCGGAATGCCTGAAGCGACTGGTCCGGGACCGCGCAGTCAAGCCCGAGCAGGCAAACCAACGGTGGGCGAGGTTTAGGTGAACTTCCTCGCGTAGCCGCCGCTCCTAGAGGACGCCAAGGCAGCGGCCGACAATCGGCATCCGGATCATCAGCTCCGGATCAATCGAAGGTCTACCCATCTCGATGTAAAACGGCGCCAACTCGCATCGCACCCCGTCGATCAAGCCGCGACGGCGCAACTGAAAGCGCCGTGGCAACGGCAATACTATTCAGGCCATGGCGAGAGCGGGCGGTTGCGAAACAGTCAATCAGGCAGCGCCACGTCAGGTAGGGGAAACTAGCGACGGGCACATCCGCGTCCCGGCCCCAGGAGAAGGTCTGTCCAAGCTGAGGCGTGACGCCGTTGATCTCGCTGGCACGCTGATCGAAGCCCCGGACCTCCCCGGCGCCTAGACCTATGATCTGGCGATCACCGACTGACGGCTTCCTGACGGTGACGGACGCGTGGTTGCCGATCAGGCCGCGGTCCTCGGAGGCAAAGCGTTGGTCACGAGTGGGTATTTGCCCTGCATGCCCGGTGGTGTGGCCTTACGCCATGAAACCTCTAATGAAACCCGTGCGGCTCAGCGATCTGGTTGCCGCGGTAGCGGGTGTGATGGGCAAACCGCTCGTCGCCTAATCGGGTGATCCGGCCGAGCCACGCGCTTCAACACCGCTACGGTCCCTCGTGCTGGCATAGGGGGGCGATCGAAGGTTGCGCAGGTGCAATCGAAGGTCGTCCCGTCTCGCGCAGCGCAGAGAACGGCCCCATCGTAAAATCGGCCAGCCCGCTGCCCGCCGGCGGGTCGCCTGATCCCAGGACACATCGCACCAAAACCATCTGAGCTTCCAGCGCCGCGATGCTGACCGTCCAAAATCGCAGACATTTTTCCGCGCTGTGACCCCGGTCACGCCGTCCTTCTGAACCGCCGTTTTAATTTCAATGCGCCGTCCGTTACCTGCGCGCATGCATCTTTTCACCGCGACACAGCGTACGGGCCGAAAACGCCATAGCGAGGGAGGGGACACATGTCGCCCCATTTCGCAAACGAGCTGTCTCTGGTCGTTTTGGGTGCGTGCGCTGGTGGATGTGCCGGTCTGCTTGCGGGCTTACTTGGCATCGGCGGCGGCGTTGTCATCGTCCCGGTCGTTTTCTATGGCTTGGTCATCAACCATACGACCCCCGACCTGGCCGCTCACGTCGCGGTCAGCACCTCGCTCGCGGCAATCCTCCCCGCGGCGTTGATCTCATCATTCACTCATTGGCGTGCAGGTAACGCCGATCTCGATTTCCTCCTCAAATGGGGGCCGGGGATCGGTTTCGGCGTGGTCACTGGGCAGCTTGCAGCACCTCATCTGCGCGGCGCTGTGCTGACCGGGGTCTTCGCGATGGTGTGCATCCTGTTTGCCGCTCGTTTCATTTTCCCTGGGCAATTTCGACCATTTCGACAGACCCCGCCCGAGAGCTGGTTGCGCCAAATTCTCAGCTCCGGCATTGGTCTCTCCTCGGGGCTGGCCGGGGTCGGCGGCGGGATTGTCACCAATGTCGTGATGAACCTGTCCGGTGTGTCGATGCACAAAAGCATCGGCCGCGCTGCCGCAGTCGGGGTGGTTGTCAGCATTCCCGCGACGATCGTCGCCGCCTTCGGACCGGGGCCGCACAGCGTAACTCAGCTTGGGACAATCGATCTCACGATCTGGGTCTGCATTGCACCCACGCAGGCTATCGCAGCATGGTTTGGGGCTCGGCTCGCACAACACATCGATGGTCCGCAGCTCAGCCGAGTTTTCGGTCTGGTACTCGCCGTGACCGGGACTGCGATGCTGCGATCCGCCGTACTGGCGACATGACCGCCACCCGCTCGAATGGCCGCTGGAGCTCGCAGGTACGCAGTGTGCCCGAGCATCGTTTTACTACGACGCTGGCTTATGTACGCCGGCCCGACGACCGGACATCGTTATTTTACACCAATCTGGCCCTGGCCTTAGGCTTTGCGGTAGTCGGACTGATCGCAACCTTGATTTATCTAATGCTCGGCCCTCCCACGGAGTTGGTTATACCACTCGGTTAGCGCGCCCATCCCATTGGGGGGCGGTGCGGGGGGACGGCCAATCTCGACGCAACCGCGATCGCTCACGTCGGCAACGCTGAAGGATGGCGACCAGTCACTAATCGAGTCGATCAACTCATGGCGCGTGGCCGAATGAGCTAACGGCACACCGCACTTGCGGACACGCCTGCGGCGGTAACGAAGCAAACTTAGTAAAGGCGAGGATGCCGCCCGCAACAATCAGTAACAATGTTTGTTTTGTGGCAAATCAGTGGCGGCGCTAGGTTTCGCACCGGGATCGTTTCATTGTGGACGTGGTCCAAGGGGGGGACATGCTAAATGAGGGCGACCTCAGCGCTAACTCCATCCTGTCTTTCCGCGGCCCGACCCGCGTTGTGGCCGAGCGGGATACGGTGGAGTTAAAGAAATACGTCGCTGATCGGGAGGCACGGCTCTCAAGAACGTGGCACCAGATCGCTTCGCCGCCTTGTGCGCCCGCGGCCGTTAAAGAAGTCGTAATCGCAATCCGGTGCTCCCTACAGCCCCGCTCAGCCTTTGCCCGACAGCGTGGTGGCCAGTGAGACGGCAATTGATGCTTGGCTCGCGACATGATCGAGCAGCACGGCGCGTGGGCGGCTCTGCGCGTGGTTGAGCGCGTTAACAAGCAGATCGATCAAAGGGATTGGAGCGGTCGCGACCTGTGGACCGATTCGAAGTCTGGTCAAAGCTCGATGGCCGCTAAATGTCACCGCTCAATGGTGAACGAAACAAAGCCTTCAGAGACATCCCCGTCGGGAACCGATTTCGCACGCCAATGGAGCTGATATCGCCCCGGTGGCAGGGTCGGACCTGAGGCGACCAGCGTACTGGGCTCGCTACCCCTGAGGGACACCAGCGCCTCTACGACCTTTCCGTTGCTAATCACTTCCAGCGTGGAGGTCCGATGGTCGAGCTGGCCATCGAATTGGAGGACGTACTGCGTGTTGCGGCCGTCGATGATCGTTTCCGCAGCGGGGACCGAGCTAAGTACGTGGAGCGGACGGGCCTCGCTTAGCCCGCATGTCATCACCATGGCCGCGACAAATACGAAGTGGCGGGAGAGGTCTGCCATCGTGCGCCTCATATTGTTGTTGCATTCGTGTGATTGCTTCTCGCCAAGTCAGCGCGCCCGCTAAAACGGTTTGGCGCTGACGTCGTACCAGCGCAAATCCTCGCCATTCTTTATCCCACTGAACCACAAACCCTCCCGGCCTGGGCCGAATTGGGGTGGAGCGCGAGCGCGAGCGATGGCGCTCAATGACGCTTTTGGGGCATAAGCGGCGATCTTGATCCGCACAGGCTATGGCCGGTTCTGCCCCGGAGCGGGTCTCCGGGCGTCATTCTCAGGCGTTCGGAGGCAGAGTGACCACATGTACTGGATCGGCAATGTTTTTCAGCTGCCGCTCGCCAACATCCATAAATACCGTCGGGGACTGCTCCCCGAAACCTGTCGCCAGAGATCCGCCGAAACACAGATACGCGCAAATGCGGACCGCGGGATTCCGGACGGTGACCGTCGAGGGATCACTCGGGAGAGCAAGTCGCCGAGCGCTCTCTCGGTCGGCCTCCCCAGCATCTCCGATGAGTTTGGTATACACACACGCCCAACCATCTAGGAGCGTGCGACATCAACGCGTCGGGCGTGACGCGTTGTCGGCGGATGACGCAAACGGAAGGTATGGATTACACCAGCGAGGGGCCTACAGTAGGAGAGCGAAGGGTAGAGGGAGAGGCAGCATGGAAGGGGCGCAACATGGCTAAGAAGATGCGCTACAACAAGATCATCGACCTCCTCGAGCGCGGCAAGCCGGTTTTCAGCACCAGCACGGTCCCTAACGGCAGTCTGGATGACCTCACCTATATCGCCGATGCCGACTACGACGCGGTCGTCATTGAAATGGAACATGAAGGCTTCAGCTTCTCGACCCTGCGCACCTCGCTGCAAGTGCTGCTGAACCGGAAAAGGATTGCCGAGAAAGGCAACCTGCAACCCGACGTGGTGCCGTTGGTCCGGATTCCTCCGAACGCCTGCGAGCGGAACCAGTGGGTCATCAAGCAGGCCTTGGACACCGGAGTGTATGGTTTGGTGCTGCCTCACCTGAGTACCGTGGAGGACGCCCAAGCCGCAGTTGCAGCAGCACGGTATCCCCAGATAGCGGGGGCGCAAGGCTCTGCACCGGCGGGGGAGCGCGGTTGGGGCAATCGCATCGCCTCCCGATACTGGGGCCTGACCCCGCAGGAATACTACGCCGCCGCCGGCCTGTGGCCGCTGGACCCCGACGGCAATATCTTGCTGATAGGCATCGTCGAAGAGGCGGAAGGGGTGAAGAACATACGCGACATTGTACGTCAGGCGAGGGGCATCGGCGCCATCTGGGCAGGCTCCGGCGACATGTCGGTGTCGATGGGATTGCGCGGCAATGCCAGCCATCCGGCGGTGCAAGAAAACGTGCTGCGCGTCCTGGCCGCCTGCAAGGAGTTCGACGTCCCCTGTGCGACGGTAGCCACTGTTGACGACGTGGCGATGCGCCTGGAACAAGGCTTCCGCATCATTATGACATCCCCGGTGAGAAGCACACCAGGGCTGGCCGAGGGGCGCCGCCTCGCCGCCAATTAATGTCCAAACAACCTTTGAGGTCGGAAGGCCGATTACCCGCGTCCCGCCGGCGGCGCCGACGTAGTTGATCGCTTGAATCGGCCAAAGCGCAGTGCGGCACGTTACGCTTACGGCGCACAGGAGACCCACCCGCTCCGTCAGCGAAGGGGCCGTTGACTGAACCGAACGCAGGCATTCGACTGCGGTAGCGATAGCTACTGCTCATGTCCCAATGCGGACCGGGCCGGGGAGAACACTCAGCTCGGGCGGCTGGGAAAGATTACCCATCCGTTGCGGTGAGCCCATCAGCGACTGAGGACACAGAGGGCTAGTCTAATGCGATCGTCCGTTTGCCCGGCCAGTCCCTGTGGCGCTTCAACCACTCGCAATTGCCTATTTTTTGGCGAGACGGTGCCACCGAACTCCAGCCGGAATGAGCAAGCGTGCTCCAACTTCCTGTGACATTGTTGCCTTCTCGCACGCGCGACGGAGTTCCAGATGAAACCCATCAGATCGATGATGTTCGTGCCCGGCAACAAGCCCTCTATGATCGAGAAGGCCGCGAAGGCGAAGGCCGATGCGCTCATCCTCGATCTCGAGGACAGCGTACCGCCGGCCGAGCGCCTCAAGGCGCGAGAACTCATCGTCTCCAGGCTCTCCTGGCTGGCGGAGCAGCGTCAGCGCATCTACGTCCGCATCAACCGCAGTCCCTACCTCTATGATTTCGATGACATGCGCGCCGTTGTCGGGCCGCACGTGGAGGGGATCGTCCTCTCGAAGCCCAACGGACCTGAGGATGTCGACTGCATTTCTATGATGCTGAACGAGGTGGAACACCGAAAGGGCATGGCGATTGGAGCCACCCGGCTCATTCCGACGCTCGAGACCGCGCGGTCGATGGAATTGGTCTACGAGATCGCCAAGCGCGACCGCGTGACAGCCTTGGGTGGCGCCGCGGCGCGGAGTGCCGATACCGAACGCGCGCTCGGCTACGTCTGGTCGGCGGATGGACGAGAGGTGCTCTATCTGAAATCGCGCGTGGTGATGGCGGCGCGAGCGGCCGGTAAGGCGCCATTGGGCGGCCTCTGGCAACAGGTACACGACATCGAGGGACTGCGTGCCTTCCTGGCGCGAGATCGCGAGCTCGGCATGACCGGGGTGTTCCTGCTGCACCCGTCGAATGTCGCCCCCGCGAACGAGACGTTCAGTCCGTCAGCGGCAGAGATCGCCTATTACGAAGGCATGATCGACGCCCACGCCGCGGCGGTCGCGGCGGGCCGCGCATCCTGCATCTACGACGGCGAGCACATCGACATCGCTCACGTTGAGACCGCGCGCCAGATCGTAGCAATGGCCACGTCTGTCGAGAACTGATCGCGCGGATGAGCGCGCGATCTTGTTCTAAAACATCGTTGGCAAGGATAAGGGAATTCATCGGGTGAAGTTGCTTCAGATAGCTTAGTGGTGGTCTCTCGACAGCATTTTCGGCGCAGTCAATCTTGAACCTGCGGCTGCAACCCCGAACCGAGGAGTTTCCATTGAGGCCACTTCAAGACATACGCGTGCTGTCCGTGACCGTTTATCTCGCCGGCCCGTTTCTTTCGATGACACTTGCCCGCTTCGGCGCCGAGGTGATCAAGGTCGAAGCCCCGGGCTCGGGTGACCCCGCGCGCAACCTCGGCCCCTTCGCCGGCCCGAGGGGCATCGCGCACGACCGTGGCCCCGACGACGTCTCGATCCCGTTTCTAAAGCGCTCCGAGGGCGTCAAGTGCGTGACGCTGAACCTCAAGGATGCCGAGGGGCGCCGCATGTTCCTCGAACTTGCAAAGAAATCCGACGTGTTGATCGAAAATCTGGCGCCTGGATCGATGTCGCGACTGGGCCTCGGCTACGACGATGTCTCGGCCGTCGCTCCCGGCATCGTCTATTGCTCCATCGCCGGTTACGGCCAATCTGGTCCCTACAAGGATCTGCCCGCGCACGACCAGCAGATCCAGGCGATGTCGGGCGTCATGGACATGAACGGCGATCCGGACGGGCCACCGATGCGGGTTGGCCTTTACGTCGCGGATCTGGTCACGCCGCTCTACGCGGCGCTCGGCATCTACGGCGCACTCAGAGTGAAGGAGCGGACGGGAAAGGGCCAGCACATCGACGCTTCGATGATCGATACGCTGGCCGCGCTGATGTTCATGGAGCCCGTCGAATTTGTCGCGGCGCAGGGTCTGCCGGTACGCGTCGGCAATAGGGCGCGCGACGATGTGACGGGGCTCTATCGATTGAAGGATGGTGATGTTTTCATCACGATCGTGAATGAGGGGCGGTGGCAGCGCCTCTGCAACACGATTGGCGCTGCAGAGCTTCTCGACGATCCACGCTACGCGACGGTGGCTCTCCGGAAAGAGCGTCTGCCGGAGCTGAGGGACATCGTCCAGGCGCGCCTTGGGCACCTCACCTGTGAACAAGGGATCGCCCTGCTGGAGAAAGCCGAAATTCCGGTCTCGCGCGTGCGTGGATTGTCGGAAGCGTTGCACGACGAGCATTTCAGGGCGCGCGGAACCTTGCGGCCCATACGACGCTTCGGCAGCACGGCTCCGGTCGAAGGCGGCGTCCTTCCCGGCCTACCGCTCAGGTTCTCGGGTGGCGAGCTTCCCCAACTCGACGGCGGCGCCGATCTTGGTCAACACAATGCCGAGGTCTACGGCCGCCTTCTCAGCTTGGATGTGGCGGCGCTTGAGGCACTGAAAGCACGCGGCGTGGTCTGAGCCGAGCCACTAGCGCAACCTTCGGGATAGCCATGTCTCTGCCTCGACCTTCAGCAGGTCGAGATCCACAAATCCACCGGCTTGGCGAGGAACTCGGAGGCCCCCAAGTCGCTGGCGCGGCGGCGACGCTCGTCGTCGCCATATGCCGTCAGCATCATCACCGACACCTAGGGCAAGCGCTGCTCATCTTCTGATCTTCCCACGCAGGGTCAGCCCGTCCGACAACACCGCAAGCAGCTCCGGTTCGATCGCGTTATCGAGCAATGCCAGCGCCTCGCAGCCCGAATTGGCAAAGTGCAGCGCGCGCGTTTACTTGTGCGCGGCGCGCTCGGTACTGCTCGGCGTTAAGTGACCGCTAACGGCGCATCCCCGTAACTCCCGTTTGCTTCGGCGAACATCCGTTGACTGAACCGCAAGCGGCCGCTCAGTCTTTACGAAGAGGATCGCCGTTCATGCCCGATATTGTTGAAGAAGTCGGTTTTTGGTCGATCACGGTAGCGGCCGGCATGGGGGTTGAGAGAGGTGCTCCGCCTCACGCCACCACGGCGGGCGGCGGTGCGGCGACCAGCTTGGCCAGTTTGCGGAGGTTCTGGGCGGTGGCGGCGAGGTGGAACTCGTCGCGGGCGCCGCATGGGCCGCGTAATCGGAGACGATCCAGTTTGAGGATGCGTTTGAGGTGGGCGAAGAGCATCTCGACCTTTTTGCGCTGGCGGCGCGAGGTCTGGTAAGCGTCCGTTTTGGCGATCTCCCGGGCGAGGTCGCGCGCGCCTTCGTGGATCGAGCACAGCACCTTGCGGGCTGGAGTGTTGGGACAGCAGTGCGGCTTGAGTGGGCAT
>Ga0206907_1115_pt1 | contig 10663 bp, 8 predicted proteins | sample Alteio_BWOrgHeat_80_FD_152951 | JGI IMG/M metagenome (GOLD analysis project Ga0206907, IMG submission 152951) | Enriched cells from forest soil in Barre Woods Harvard Forest LTER site, Petersham, Massachusetts, United States -... | ecosystem: Environmental > Terrestrial > Soil > Temperate forest > O...
AATTTTTGCCTTTAAAAATGCAATACATCGTAATTCTTCTAACCCTGAACTCTGCAACGCGATTCGAGCGGTTTTAGTGGGGATCCAAAAGAAATCAAAAAGTAATAAATTTTAGCTCAATGTAGGTTTATAACCATCATAGTGAGGTCTTATGCATAATAAAAGAATTATTATTGGTTTTCTTTTTCTAGGACAACTTGCATCCGCTGGTGTCACTAGTATCACAAGTGACCAGCCTCCTGAAAACTATCCAAAACCGACAGAATCGCATATATCACCATCTTCATCAGCTGTTTTAGTAGGAGTTCAAACACCACAAGAAGATCTGGCTAAAAAAGTGGATTCTCTATTCACCGCGATTCAAAACAATCCTAATCGTTGGCAAGAGTATGGCCAGCAACTCGAAGCAATCGCCAAACGGGCACCCACTGATGAAGGTGTTCTCAAGAGAATGGTGGAAGAACTCCATCGCCGAACGACATTAGGAAGTGATAGCGCGACAAAAGCCTTAATCGTGACGAAAAACAGGCATGTTGTGGATCTGCTTGTGGCATTGCTTAACAGCGAAACAGAAGGACGAAATACCGATAACGATTACCATTTTGCAGACATTTTATCGTCTTTTAAAGACGACCAAACCATTGACGCGGTACTTACTCTGCTTGATAATCACGACTATCCTGGAACAAAGAGAAAAATTGCGATTCAAGCACTCGGATACATAGGAAATGCAAAAGCTATCGATCCGTTAATAAAGGTATTGAAAACAGAGGGATCTTTGATCGACGATGCGGGTTCGGCGCTGGGCATAATCCATTCGACACAAACCACCTCAAGGCTTTTAGAAGTTCTTCAAAAAGGGAAAAAAGATGACTTTGAGTCCTTTCGACAAATTGCCATTATTCGAGCCTTAGGTACTTTGGCAGATCCTCAAGCAATAGAGACTTTAATGGGTTTGCTTCGATCGTCTAATAAGACGATTTCCATTGAAGCGGCTTTCGCTCTCTTGAATTACAACTCAACCGAAGCACTTCAAGCCTCTTTAGCTTATTTTGTAAAAAATAATAATCCCGCTGATTTTTACGGAAGGGATCTTAAAGAGGACCTCGATAGGATCAGCGATAAAGAGAACGTTATTCGAAATCTCATGTCTCAGATTGGGAATGCAAAATTTCGCCTTTTTATTGAAGCGATTTTTTCAAATATAGAAACTCCTTTTCACACCCATGAAACCCCACCGCTCTTTAAACTACAAAGATCACTTCTTTTTGCCCGTTACAAGGATCCGGATCCAGCGATCCGCAAAGGCGCTATTCTGTTGAGTAAAAGCATGCTTACTGAAGATGACTTACCACGCTTGGTCAGTCGACTTGCAGATCCTACAGTTCACACCGAGGTCACTTCCATATTAAAAGAATATGTTCGCTATCAAGATCCCTATTTCACAAAACAACTTTTAAAAGCATTAAAAGCTGCCGCTACTCAAAATTCTGACATAGAACTCAAAAAAGCAGCTCGTGCATTTTTGAAAACAATTCGAACAACGAAGTAATCCGCCTAAAAAGAGGCTGACCCAGATCTCGAAGCATACTATCCACAGCCGCCAAGGCAGAGATTTTTTATCATCCATTGTCGAGAACCTGCTCTATTACTAGGTCTACTGCTTTATAAAACCACAACATCTAGTAGTTTAGTTTGAAAATGAACGTTGGAATTGATACGCTCATCTAAATTTTTTGTGGAGGATTTTCTGTGCGATTAAAACGCCTTGAGATGGTTGGATTTAAATCATTTGCCGATAAAACCCGTGTTGAGTTCGAGCCGGGTATTACCGTTATTGTCGGCCCCAATGGCTGCGGGAAATCCAATATCGCCGATGCCATCCGTTGGTCTTTAGGGGAAATGTCACCCAAAAGCTTACGTAGTCAGCATATGCTCGATGTGGTCTTTAATGGAACGAGCAATCGTGCCGCTCAAGGAATGTCTGAAGTGGCACTTACCTTTGACAATACTTCTGGCCAAATTCCCATCGACTATACCGACGTAACGATCTCTCGTCGTTTATTCCGTTCGGGCGAATCCGAATATTTCATTAATAAAACCCAATGTCGCTTGAAAGATATCCGAGACCTTTTCTTAGATACGGGTATAGGCAATGAAGATTACTATGTCATGGCACAAGGGAAAATTGAATTTATTTTGTCCGCTAAACCCGAAGAACGCCGAGAGTTGTTTGACGAAGCTGCAGGCGTCGCTAAATACCAAGCCCGCCGAGAAGAAGCCTTGCGTCGTTTAACCAAAGTCGATCAAGACATGATGCGGTTGAATGATTCTCTCGCCATTTATAAACAGCAAATTGATAGTTTGGATTCTGCTGTGCGAAAAGCCAAGACGCATCAAAAATTGCAAGAAGAACTCCGCCAACTTGAAATCGCCCATTATGTCCATCAAATTGCATTGACCGAAGCACAACAAGCCCAACAGAAAAACCAATTCGATGAAGCCCAGCGCCAGTGGACGGATCTACAACAAAAACTCTCGGAGCAAGAAAACCGTCTTCAAACTGAGCGTGCACAAATTGCCGCTTTTGAACAAACCGTTTTAGATTTGCAAAAACAAGTCTCTCACACGACGAGTGAATGGACGAAAGCCCAATCGGATTTAAAAAATGCACAAGAACGAGAAGCAGAACTTGAATCGTCTCAGAATCGTCTGCGTGATGAAATTCTTCAGCTGGACCAGCAGCTAGACGAATTACGAATGAAACAAGATACGTTGAGCGTTGAAATTGCCGAGCTCGATCAACAATCCAAAGAACAATGGAGTGCTTATACAGTTGAAAATGAAAAAGCGCTGGCACATCATGAAAGCGCTCGCCATGCTCAACGCGAACTTGAATCCCGAAAATCGCAACTCATGGATGTCGCTCGCCAAATGAGCCAACAACGCAATGAGAGTGTTCGTCTACAATCGTTGAGCATTCGTCATGAAGAAGCTTTAAAAAGTAAACAACGTGAAGTAGAAAAACTCCAGCATCGTCGAGAGGCCATCGATTTTCAATTGCAAGAAATTGAACAACTTAAATTAACTACGCAAGAACAACTCCAAACACTGGAAAAACAACTCCAAGACCTTGAAGAAGCGCAAACCCAAGATAAACATAAATTGGCTGAAATTGAACAAGCCGTTCAATCAGCTCGTGAACGCATTGCTCGACTCGAAGCCGAAAAAGTTTCAATGGAACGCTGGTTGGGCCAAGATCCGATCGCCATGGGAACTGTGGCCCTACGCCAAAAAGGGCTTCCCGGCATCTATGGACCGATCAATACAATCTTTCACACCTCTGAGCCTTATCAAAAGTTATTAGATCGCGCCTTGGGTGACAGGACCAATTACTTTATTGCAGATACCTTAAATGATGCTCAGTCGGCTATTCGACACTTATCCGAAGAACGAAAAGGATGGGCCACCTTTATTGTCCTCGATCGAGTTCATCAAAGCGATGCTCTTTCTCCAATCGATCCTCAATTGGGACGAACGTTAGCAGATGCCGTTCATTGCGATGAGAAATTCAAACCCATCATTACGTTTTTATTAGGAAAAACATTCTATGTGGGAGCGACATTATTCGAAGATAGTATTTTGCGTGGCGGCGCCGATCCGGTCAATGCGGGATTCCAAGCCACTCCCAACGACTTCCTTCGTCTCAACCAAGAACTTGAAACATTACAAGAAACACTCGTAGGTTTACAGACAACCCGCGAAACACTTCGAGCCGCTATTGCTCAACGCGATTCTGATCGTCATCCGTTACAGACCGAGTTACGTAAAACCCAAGTCCAAGCTCAATTGCATCACCAGAATTCAGAACGTTTATTCAAAGACCAAGGACTCTTGGCCAGCGAAGAAACTTTGGTGCAACAAGAGCAAGAAGAATGCACACAAGCCATCCAACAAGCTCAGCAAGATTTAGAAACAATGTCTGAAACGCTAACTCAAATGGAAGCGCGTCATATTGAACTTCAGGCCAACGTTGAAGAACAAGATATAGCGTTGCAATCCCAGCGTCAGGAAATAAGTGCCTTCCAAGCTCGCGTCTCCGAATATCGAGTGGCGGCAGAAACAGCGAAAGAACGTCTTGCTGGCAAGCAGCGCGAGCAAGACAATACAAAACGCGAACTGATCAATTTAGATTATCGTCGTGAACAAAATACAGAGCAACAACAAGAAAATGAAGAGAAACGTGCCCAATTTTCTACGTTACAAGAAGAACGAAAGCAGTTGCTGGAGTCTTTAGGAGTAAGCAAAGCACAACAACAACAAGCCCTGGATCAGAAATTGGCAGAACGCCAAACTGCATCGACGACACTCCAAGAGCTTGATAAAGAAGTCACACAACTGCGAGAGTCCACCATTCAAAGTCAACGTCATGCACAAGAATTTGAATTCCAATTACGAACGATGGACCAAGAACACACGCGCTTAGAAAATGGACTTCAGGAAACCTATCGCATGAGTTTTGTTGAAGCTCAAGCCAGTCATGGTCAAGTCGAAGTCACCTTAGAAGAAATTCAGCGTATTAAGAAACGTCTCGAAGGTATGGGAGCCGTCAATTTAGCCGCTCCAGAAGAACATGGTCAGTTGGAAGAACGTTATCAATTCTTACTCACCCAGCAGCAAGATCTTCTTAAAGCCAAAGAAGATTTGCATCAAACCATTACCAAAATCAATGCAACGACACGTGAACACTTCAAAGAAACGTTTGAAAAGGTTCGTCAAAACTTCAAACAACTTTACCAAAGCCTTTTCCAAGGAGGAGAAGCCGATCTTGTCTTAACTGACGCCTCCAATATTCAAGAAACCGGAATTGAAATTATGGCTCAGCCTCCAGGAAAGAAAACGCAAAGCATTTCACTTTTATCCGGAGGCGAGAAAGCACTAACCGCGATTGCTCTTCTCTTCGCCTTCTTCATGGTCAAGCCAAGCCCCTTTTGTCTTCTCGACGAAGTGGATGCGCCATTGGACGAAGCGAATGTAGGAAGATTCCTTCAAATTGTGAAACAGTTTGCGGAGAAAACCCAGTTCATCATCATCTCCCATAATAAGCGCACCATGGAAATGGGTGATGTCTTGTACGGCGTCACCATGGCGGAGCTTGGAATCTCAAACTTAATGTCCATGCGTCTCGAAGACAAGCGTGCGGTTCCCGCTGAGACAGCTGCTGTTTAATGAATGAGGTCTGTGTCCTAAATCTCTCATAGAGGTGCTCGGGATGACTGCAAATCGGCTTTCAATTCTTGGGCAACGTGTTGATCGCTTGAGCTTTTCTGAAGCACTCGATCAGATCACAACACTCGCCCAATCGAATACAGTTCATCACATCATTACCGCCAATACCTTGATGTTATTGGCCGCTGAACACGATCTTGCGCTCTCCGATTTAATTTCCAAAGCCAGTGTGGTCGTCCCTGAATCGTGGGGGGTTGCTTGGGCAAGTCGAACACTTCAAACCTCACTTCAAGAATTTATTCCTGGAATCGATTTGATGTCGCAACTCATTCTGTATGCGGCACGTAACAATCAACCGATCGCGCTATTAGGTGCAAAACCGGGTGTCGCCCGACTTGCAGCAGACCATCTTCTTCGTCTTTATCCAGGACTAAAAGTTATTCACATTCAAGATGGTTATTTTTCAAGTGATGAAGAAGAAGATGTCATTACACGTATTCGAAAAGCCCGTCCTACCTATCTATTTGTCGGAATGAATGTTCCCTACCAAGAAAAATGGATTGCAAAACATCTCGAAGCATTACAAGTCCCTATTGTAATGGGCATAGGTGGAAGCTTCGATGTACTTTCCGGCGCTCTCAAACGAGCCCCTTTTTGGATGCGTCGTCTAGGGATCGAGTGGGTATTTCGAACACTTCAGCAGCCGTGGCGCATCAAGCGCATCAAAGATCTTCCCGTTTTTATGTGGCACGTCTGGAAATCAAAAGAGGGTAGAAAAAGAATCCCTCGCCCTAGACGAGAGCGAAGTGGACGGACAATGGGAGAGGGTGAAGCCCGAGCGGGAGCGAGCCTGCCCGCCAAAGGTGGGGGCGAAGGAGAGGGCACATGAGAGCGAGATTGATTTTATTTGCTCTCGTTTTGCTATGTGGAAGTACCTCATTTTCTGCTCTGGTCGACACTTTGACACCGCAAGGTTATGTGACCGATGCCGCAAATATTTTAGAAACCTCCCAACGCGCGCAGTTAGAACAACAACTTCAAGCATTTGAACAACAGTATGGAACTGAAATTGCGGTTGTGACGATTCCTTCCCTCGAAGGCGATACCATTGAAAGTGTAGCCAATCGACTTTTCACACGTTGGGGAATTGGTCAAAAAGGAAAAAACAATGGTCTCCTTTTACTATTAGCTGTTAACGACCATCGCGTACGCATCGAAGTGGGTTATGGTTTGGAAGGACTCCTTAACGATGCTCTAGCGGGTGATATTATCCGTGAACAAATGGTGCCTGCTTTTAAAGAAAGCAAGTATTCTCTAGGAATTCAAAATGCAGTGACCGTACTCATGCAGATTCTGCAAAATCCAGAAATGCCCCGTTCGCAAAGAACCTACCAACGTAAAGGAAAAAATCCACTGATTAGTTTAGCCGTCTTGGGACTCTTGGTAATGCCCTTTGCATCATTAGGCACTCTTCTTTTCTTTTTTGTGGGCCCATTAGTTGCGCCTATTTCTCCTCTGTTACGATTATTGTGCTTGTTAGGAATTCCAATGGGGCTATTCATGGACTTGCACCTCGGAACCATGGGTTGGGCCAATCGCGGAAGAAGCGGTGGTTATTGGGGTGGCGGTGGATTTGGTGGTGGCTATGGAGGCGGAGGGGGATTTGGCGGATTCAGTGGGGGCTCGAGTGGTGGAGGTGGCGCTAGCGGAAGTTGGTAACAGCGTTAGTGGTTAATAGAATCCAGACGGCGAAAATAGTCAATGGATGATGGAGAGACAAGGGAGTATATATGTCGTGGTTTAAATCAAAAACAAAAGAAAATGTTTCGAGCGATTTAAAGACATTTCAAGAACACCTCGTTCAACGGGCCGGGGAAAATCTTGAAAGTATAATTCTCTATGGCTCATTAGCCAGTGGTGAATTTCAAGACGATAAGTCAGATGTGAATGTCTTCATTCTTCTTAAAGACGTGAATTACACAGCACTCGCTGAACTTTCCGCTATTGTCCGAGATTGGATGGGTAATGATTATCCAATGCCTGTCATCATGGAAACTGCTGAACTGATGCAATACGCCCAAAGTTTTCCGATTGAGTTTTTAGACATGAAAGATCATCACCGCGTTTTAGTCGGGACTGATGTTATTGCCCCATTAATTGTTCCCAATGATCTTTTAAAAGCCCAAACCTTCCATGAATTAAGTATGCGTCAAATGCAGTTACGTCGCTCGACCCTTCTTTTAGCTCAAAAACCAAAAGAATTGGCCAAAGTCTTTCATCAATCACTTCCCAGTGTTTTAGCTTTATTACGCGCTGCCTTACGTCTTCAACATCCCATTGAACCGATGTCCAAAAAAGACGCGGCCAAACAACTTCTCCAAGAATTATCGCTCAATGTTAATCAACTCAATCAAATCCTAACTTGGTCAGAGACCCATCCTAAGGAAGCTTCAAATGAAATCTTTGCAAACTATTTGGATTTGATTGAGGATGTGTTAAAGAATATGGGAATTAGTAAAACTCTGTCATAAAATGCAACCAACAAATTTTTGGGATCATGACTTTCCAATTCTTTTGTTAGGATGGCTCTTAGCACTTTTAAGTCCGACAGTCGTAAATGCAATCACAAAACGCTATTCAAGAAAAGAAGTCAAAAAAGCTCTTTTAACAGAACTGTCCGGTGTAAGTGGGCTATTAGTAGCATTGGTTTATCAAATTGAAAAAAACCTCGGAAGGCTTAATCGAGAAACTCTAAAATGGACTCTCGAGCGATTTAAAAAATACCAAGACTTATCCACACAGAGTGAACTCCTCAACCCATTAGAGAAATTGCTTAATCTCCCAGATGAACAATTAATTGCTGCATCTAAATTAATGCCCAGAAATCCATCTATTACCCTAGGACTCAAAGAAATACAAACACCTTTTCTAGATGCTCACCTTATTGCCCTACCTTTATTTAAAGAAACATTTCAGAGTCGTATATTGGAAATAAAATCAAAAATTGGAATTATTAACCAAGAAATTATTCAGGCCAGATTTTACTTTGAGAAGAGTTTTGACTCGACCGTTAACGATAACAATCGGAAGATTCTCGATAGCAATACATTAAGTTCTTACAACAATCTATCGCAACAAGCCAAGATCGCTATCAGCCAAATGGAAAACCTAGAAAATTTATAGTTGCATACATGCTCCTTGTTTTTAAATATCAATCACGTTCAGAACGAACTTGATCATAGATAGCCTCATTTTCCCTAGAATTCCCAAATTTCACAAAATAGAAGGATTAATCGGATCGGTTGGAAAGGTCGGTCGTTTCTTTAGACACTGAACGTCATCCAAAATAAGTCGGATATCAGTTTCATGAACATTAATTTTCCCTTCTAACTTCTCAACGCGTCGCGAGATATCTTGATTCGATAAAACGGCATGACGCAGCTTAACAAAAGCTCTGATAATAGCGATATTTACTTGAATGGCCTGTGGGCTTCTCAGAACGCTCGACAACATAGCAACGCCTTGCTCGGTAAATACAAAAGGCAAGTATTTAACGTTTTGTCCATGTTTAAAGGTTATTTGTGATATTCGTTCGGACACGATTTGCAGTTTAAGCGCCTCTTGCATCTGCAGTTGGAACATGAAGTCTAAAGGAAAGCGACCCAGGTTTCGCTTGACTGCCTGGTTGAGTGCTTTTGTTTTAACACCATATAATTCAGCAATATCCCTATCCAACATCACACGTTGCCCTCTAACTTTATGAATTTTCTCTTCTATCTAACTTTTCATGGTATTTCCTCCAAGTAAAATAGTGAACCCCTATTATTTAGATTCAAAAGTCAGAGTTTTATTCATTTTTTGAGAGGAATATTAGCTCTATATAACTCAAATCAAGGTCACAGATTGTGACCTTGAAGTGCTTGTTAAGACCATGAAATCTTAAAACTAGTTCAAAACTATTAATGTAATATCCTTTGCATGGCACGCCCCATTTATTTGCTCGGGAGTCGTTACATACTGTGGAAAAGTTTTTGTGAACTATTTAGATTTGATTGAGAATGTATTAAAAGCAATTTAAAAAAATTAAAAGATTTAAATAAATTTGTAACGTTTCAGCCTCTTCATACCTCTTATTGTTAGAGCATAGGCTCTAATTTCACTAAAGAGAGGAACCCATATGGAAACCGTACAAGAAGAGTTGAAAACACCTTTTGAAACCGTTAAAGCACGTAGCAGCGAAGTCTTAGAAAACGTCAAGAATCAAAGCAATCAGTTCATCGAAGATTCCGCAGATTTGGTACGACGTTATCCGGGCCGAGCCGTAGGAATTGCGGTTTTGTCAGGTCTTGCAATAGGTATCGCAAGTGCTCTTCTTCTAGGCCGTGAAGAAGAAACGTCTTATGACAAATTTCGTTCAACCGTGGGGAAAAAAGCGTCTCAAGGTTTAGATACCTTACGAGAACAAATTGATTGTGGCCTATCGGCTCTTCAAGACAAAATCGAAGACATTCAAAAAGCCATTCGGTAATAAAATAACTAATTAGAACATTCTTAGATTGATTAGATAAATAATCTAAGAATGTTCTTACGCTATGATAATGGCATGAAAAGATCCGGCTATGCGGATTTGCCATTACATGGCGGTTCTGTGCCACCATGGCTTGCCGAACGAATGACTCATTTGGGGACGGCTATTGTTGAAAGCGTACTATTCCATTATGGTACATCAGCTTTTTTATCAAGATTAAGCGACCCCTTTTGGTTTCAGGCGTTAGGCAGCGTCATAGGAATGGATTGGCACTCATCTGGCATTACAACATCTGTGATGGGCGCACTTAAACGCGGCCTTAATCCTAGATCACGAGAATTAGGACTCTACATTTGTGGCGGACGTGGTAAACAATCGCGAAAAACACCGGAAGAACTACATGCACATGCGGCTCGCCAAAATCTTAATGGTGAAGTATTAGTTCGCACAAGCCGACTCACCGCTAAAATTGATAACAATTGTATTGCTGATGGATTTCAGCTTTACCTTCATTCATTTATTGTTGCGGCGAATGGAGAATGGGCTGTTATTCAACAAGGGATGAATCCCCTTTCGGGGTTCGCCCGACGTTACCATTGGCATTCTTCCACTGTGAATGATTTTGTGACCCAACCTCACACGGGAATTGTCGGCGAACATCAAGGCCTTATTATGAACTTGGTTGATGCGAAGGCTAAACCTGCACAAGAGGTATTACTTACTATTGCACGGGAAAATCCCGAATCCACTTTGAAGCAAATTCGTCATCTGACATTGCCACGACGTCACGAAGTCCGTAGTGAAGATGTCGATTTAACACGCCTCGGAACTATATTAGCTGTGGCCTATGAACGCGATCTTCGCCAATTCGCTGACTTACTTCTTCTTGAGAAACTCGGTCCTCGA
>Ga0206907_1116_pt1 | contig 10598 bp, 9 predicted proteins | sample Alteio_BWOrgHeat_80_FD_152951 | JGI IMG/M metagenome (GOLD analysis project Ga0206907, IMG submission 152951) | Enriched cells from forest soil in Barre Woods Harvard Forest LTER site, Petersham, Massachusetts, United States -... | ecosystem: Environmental > Terrestrial > Soil > Temperate forest > O...
ATTGCGCCGATTTGATGTCAATAGCATTGTCTGGGACAATTTTGTTGAGAAACCAGTGTAAAATTGCCGTCATCCTGTTCTGGACGCCGCAGCGAATCCTGAGATGTCCGTTCAGCCCTCCGGGCGGCGGCAAAAGTTCATGACACGCTCCAATGAGGATTAGAAGCTGATCCTCGCGCCGCCGTTGACGCTCTGCTCGAAGTAGCTCGCGCTCGAAATATCGAGGTCGTAGCCCATGAAAAGCGTGAGCCGGTCGTGGAACGTGGCGTTGAATTCGAGTCCCACCACCGCGGCATCCCGCCTGGGCGAGGCGGTCTGGACGGCGAAGGGCGCAAAGCCGCCGTTCTCAAACGTGGCGCCGATGGAGCGGCTGTCGTCGAGATATTCGTGCTGCCACGACGCATGCAGGTCCAGCGCGAGCGCCGATACGTTCGAGGTGGCCACGTGGTAATTGGCGTGGACGCCCGCGCGCGATTGCATCGAGTTAAGGTTCTGGCCGCCAACGGCCAATGCGGCAGGACCGCCGCCGGAGCCTTCGTTGAACCCGTCGATGTTGAGATAGACATATTGCAGCCCGACCAGCGGGCCGACGCTCAGGCGGTCGGTAGCATTCCAGTCGTAGCCGCCATCGAGATTGACGGTCGCCTGGTCGCTGTTGGTGCTCCCGTTGGCCGATGCGGCGAAGCCGGGAAAGAGGACGTTGCGATTACTGTTGTAATCGTTGCGCGTATAGGCGGCCAGGCCGTTGAGGTAGAAACCATCTTCGTGGAATGCCCCGTAGAGGCCGCCGCTGTAGCTCTCGACCTGGGCGCGGCTGCCATTGCCATCGAGTTGCGCCGCGGAGTTGTTATAGGCAAAGAATGCGCCGAGCGCGCCGTGGTCGCCCGCGAGCGCGTCCACCCCTGCGATGGTCCCCGCCGTGTCCGCCTTGCCATTCTGCCGGGCGTCGATGTCGTGATAATTGCCGCGCAAAAACAACCCGTCGCCCTCGGCGAAGAATCCCCAGCGGCGGGGCTGCGGCGCCGGTGTCTGCACCTCCTTGGTCTCCTTGCCGTCGTTCTTGGTCCAGCCGGCGATGCTTTCATCGGGACCGCCGTCGATGGAGGCCTGCGCGCCCAAGCCGGTGGCTGCGATGCTCTCGCTGCCGTCGCGCAGGTTGTTCAGCCGCGCATCGAGCGAAGTGACCAGGAAATCGGAGTTCTGTATCGCGAGGTCGCCGTAGAGCGCATAGGCCTGCGGGGAGAGTTCATCCAGCGCGCCTGGGACGTTGCCGCTTTGATCAATCGCGTTGAGCATGTTCGCGAGCGGGGTGCCGGGAGCCGGGTTGTAGGTCAGGCTGTCGAGACTCGCGCCGATGGCCGCCTGGTTGGGCGTGAAGCCCTGGAGTTGGTAGGAACTGAGGTTGAAATTGACAATCGCGGGATCGATGGTGTAAGTCACACCGCGAAGCGTGAATGTGACGCTGGGTGTATCAACCCCGCTGTTTACTCCCTGGGCAAGCAACAGCGGTTTGAGGGCATTGATGGTCGCGGGACTCACCCCGGTGAAGTTCAGGTTCACGGTGTTGCTGTTCACTGCGCCTGAAATGCTGATCTTCCCGTTCACGCTCGAGTGCCCGTTCAGGTTGACCGTGTTGTTGCTGCCGTTGACGATGAAAATCGCATTGCCGCCGCTGCCCGCGGAAATGGCGCCCCAGTTGTTCACGGTGTTACCGCTGTTGCCGAAAGGGACAGTATCTCCATCCAGATAAACTCCCGCGCCGCCTGCGCCCGCGTTAACGACGCCCCAGTTGTTCACGATGTTGCCGGAAACGGCGCCTCCCTGAAGAAAAATTCCCGCGGCGCTTCCTCCTCCGCCTGCACTGATGCCGTTCCAATTGTTCACGGTGTTGCCGGAAACAGTATCGCCCTCAAGATAAACTCCCACGCTGCCCGCGCCGGCACTGATGCCGCCCCGGTTGTTCACGGTATTGGCGGAAACGGTGGAAGAGTTAAGATAAACTCCGTAGGCGTGGGTCGCTCCTACATTGATGGCACCCCAGTTGTTCACAGTATTACCGACAGCAGCATTAAGTGGGACAAAGGCGATGCCGACGCCTCCAGTGTTCAAGGCATTGATGGCGCCCCAGTTGTTCACGATGTTGTTGGAAACGAAATTACCTGACTCCATCGTAATGCCGCCGCCAGGCGCGTTGATGGCGCCCCAATTGTTCACGGTGTTGCCGGTATCGTTATACCCGCTGAGATACACGCATGCGGAAAAAGTATTTACACCGGTGATGAGGCCCCAGTTGTTCACGGTGTTGTTTGTCACGATGCCCATGGCGCCCGCGGCATCCAGCCAAATGCCCATGCCCGCGCCACCCGAGCCTCCACTGATACTGCCCCAGTTATTCACCGTATTGCCGGCAACCAAGCCCGATGTTGTATTGGCGTAGAAGAGAATGCCGGTTCCGTTGCCGCCGCTGGCTCCCGTGATACTGCCGTAGTTGTTCGTGATTTCATTGGCAATGTTGCCGGCAAAAAAATCAACGCCGTCGTTGCCCGTTGAGATAATCGTTCCCAAGTTTATCAAAGTGTCCCCGGATGTGCCGAACGTAATGCCAGTCGCCCCGGTCACAATGGCTCCCGGTTCAATCGTGACCTGGTCATTACCGCCCGGGGAAAGCGGCGCTCCCGGTCCCAGCGCCCCAAGAGCGGGGCCATTTCCCACAACGATGTTGCCGCCGCCAGGCGTGTTGCCCGTGATCGTGTATTGCCCGTATGCCGTCGCAAAACCGCCCAAAGCGAGCGCAAGCACTCCAACCAGCAAAAGGTTCCGCTGCGTCTTCAATCGAATCATAACGATCTCCTTGGTTTGTTCTGCTTCAAACCGGAAAAGGATTTCGTGGGGCAGGCGCAACTTCGCCTGGACGAAAAGGTTTTTCCGGCAAGGGCGTTATGCGGGTGTTGTTGAAGGCTGTCAAACATTTTAAAGTGTTGGCACGCGCATCGGCGATCTTTATGGATTTCTCCGAAGCCGTTCCAGGGGATGGTGGGCTTGAACCCAGCGGTTCTTTTGCTTGCCCGCTTTTTCCTTCTTCCGCTACGGTTTGCAAATGAAAGTATTAGTGACGGGCGGCGCGGGCTTTATTGGCTCCAATCTGACGGAGCGCCTCCTGGCCGCCGGGCATGAAATCGCCATTCTCGATGATTTCAACGATTTCTACGACCCCCGCGTGAAGCGGGCCAATATCGAGGCGGTGAAAAACTCCGTGCGGCTGCATGAGGCCGATATTCGCGACGAGGCCGCCGTGCATCGCATCGTGCGCGAGGGCAGGTTCGACACCATCATCCATCTCGCGGCGCGGGCAGGGGTGCGCCCTTCGATCCAGGAGCCGCGGCTTTACATCGAGACGAACATCACGGGTACTTTTCATCTGCTGGAAGCGGCGGACCGCAACGGCGTGGGGCGGTTTATTTTTGCGTCCAGTTCGTCGGTGTACGGCGTGATTGAGACCGCGCCGTTTTCCGAGGAGATGTGCATCAACGCCACCATCAGCCCGTATGCCGCCACGAAGATCGCCGGGGAGCAGCTTTGCTCGAACTACTCGCACCTGCACGGCATGCGCTGCATCAGCCTGCGGTTCTTCACCGTGTACGGGCCGCGGCAGAGGCCGGACCTCGCCATCCATAAATTCACCCGGAACATCGATGCCGGAATTCCCATCGACCAATACGGCGATGGCTCCACGCGGCGCGATTACACCTATATCGACGACATCACGCAGGGCATCGAGGCATGCCTGCGCTACGAGGGAAAGGAACAGTGCGACGTGTTCAATCTCGGCGAAAGCGAGACCACCACGCTCACCGCGCTTATCGCGGGCATCGAGCGGGCGCTCGGCAAAAAAGCGGTCATCAACCGCCTCCCCGACCAGCCGGGCGATGTCCCGCTCACCTACGCGAACATCGACAAGGCGCGCCGGCTCCTGGGCTACAATCCGGCCACGAAGATCGCGGAAGGCATCCCGAAGTTTGTCGAATGGTATTTAAAACATGTAAAATGAACCGCTCCCTGCGCATCCACGTTGTTCTGGCCTGCTCGCTGATATTCGCGGCTTCGGTACAAGCCCAAGTGGAGGAGAGGTTTGTCCCCGGAAATATTGCCGGCGCAAAATTGGTGAAAGGAAGTGAATCACCGGATGACAGGTTTGTACTAGGTGAAATGTTTGTGGGCGATACCACAGCAAATTTTATTGGAATCATTACTACGGACAAAAAGCAGATGCTTTCTATTCTGCCGGTCCACACTGCGTGGCAATTGGACAATCCCCATCCTGCCTACCTTGCCGTGCTCTGGTCGCCGGACAGCCACATGGTGGCAGTGCATGATTCGCTTGATAAACATAGTATATTGCACGTTTATCGAGAGGTCGGCGGTAAATTCGCGCCAGTGACGCTGCCCGATTTGAGATCAGCCGGTGAAAAGCGGCTGCTTCGCCCGGACGAAAAATCGATTTCTTCCGGCCAGTTGCCCGTAAAATGGGATTCACCCGGATTGCTTGAAGTGCTTTTCAAAGCCGTTATCAGCGGCAAAGGAGGCGTGAAAAAAACATCCGAAGTGAGATTATTTCTCCAAATTCCACCACACGGCGACGCGACACTTGTTTCCCGGAATGAATAATGTCATCGAGCTTTTGCAGGCGCTGGTGCGGATTCCGAGCGTGAACCCGCACGGCGAGGCCGGCGTGGCGGAGACCGGCGAGAAACGGTGCGCGGAATTTGTGGCCGGATTTCTCCGCGATTGCGGCGCGCGGGTGGAATTGCGCGAAGTGCTGCCGGGGAGGCCGAATGTCGCCGGCGTCTTCCCCTCCGACAGGCCGGGCAAGGACCGCATTGTTTTTGCGCCGCACACCGACACCGTGAGCGTGGCGGGAATGACCATCGATCCCTTCGGCGGCGAGTTGCGCGACGGGCACGTGTGGGGCCGCGGGGCGAGCGACACGAAAGGGACCATGGCCGCGATGCTTTGGGCGCTCCTTGAAATGCGCGTAAAAATTCCCGCGCTGCCATTCGAGATTTGGTTTGCCGGGCTCGTGAGCGAGGAAGCCGGGCAGGATGGCTCGAAGGCATTTTCCGCGGAGCTTCGCGCGGATTGCGACGCGCGCGGGGTGAAGGCATTTGCGGTGGTCGGCGAGCCCACCGGCCTCGACATCGTGAACGCCCACAAAGGCGCGCTGTGGCTCACCCTCACCACGCGCGGCAGGGCGGGGCACGCCTCCGCGCCGGAAAAATATGACAACGCGATTTATAAAATGGCGGACGTCATCCGCTGTATACGCGACGAGATCGCGCCGGAGTTGAAGAAAACCGCCGATCCCATCCTCGGCCCGCCGACCATCAGCGTGGGAGTGTGCCGCGGCGGGAGCAAGACGAACATCGTGCCGGACGCATGCGTTGCCGAGGTCGATATTCGGACGGTTCCAAACGAACCCGGCACGCTGGCATTTGTCTCGAAAAAACTGCGCGCCATTTGCCCGGACATCGAAATCGCGCCGCTGGTTTCCCCGCCGCTTTACACCGATCCCGCGCATCCGCTCATTGGCGCGTTAGTAGCCGCAGGTGGGAAATGCGTGGGGGCATCGTGGTTCTGCGACGCGGCCATTTTCGCGCAAGCGGGGATCCCCGCCGTCGCCGCCGGCCCCGGCTCCATCGCGCAGGCGCATACCGCGGATGAATTCCTCGCGGTCGCGGATTTGCAGGCGGGGGTGGAGTTTTACAAGCGGTTTTTGGAGGCGGCGCGGTGAGCGAGGCGGCCCGAAAGGTAGGGACGACCTCCCGGTCGTCCCTGATTAAACAAACAGCGCGAGATATGACGAAGGGTCACGCTCGATGCGCCGCTTTTGGTCCGCCCCATGGCGGAACCGAAGATGGGGACGGCCGGGAGGCCATCCCTACCGGTTTTTCGCTGGACGGGCGGCTTGGTTGTGAAGACGATTTGGCCATAATGGATTGTGGGCGCAAGACACCGGAGCAGGAGGTTTTTGTGTCGCTTTCGCAACCGACCATTGTCTTTGTGACGGTTTGCACCAAGGACCGCAAGCCCTGGCTGGCGCAAATGACCGTTAAACGAGCGCTCGAGCAGGTTTGGAAGAGCGCCGGAACGTGGATCGTGGGGCGTTATGTGTTGATGCCGGACCACCTTCATCTTTTTTGCTCTCCCGTGGATGTTGATGTGCGGCTGGATGTTTGGGTTGCGTATTGGAAAAGCCGCTTCAGCCGGCTGAATGTGGCGGATGCCGGCGCGTGGCAACGGTCGAGCTGGCATCATCGGCTGCGGCGCGGTGAAAGTTATGATGAGAAATGGGATTACGTCTGTGCCAATCCCGTGCGGGCGGGTTTGGTCGAAGCGATGGGGGATTGGCCTTATCAGGGCGAGCTTAATGTTCTGCGCTGGTAAGGATGCCCGCCTCATGGTTGAAGGCGTAAAACATTGTATGATGCCGCTGCCTGTTGTCGGTTTGGTCCGCCCATGGCGGACCGAAAAATGGGGACGACCGGGAGGTCGTCCCTACCAGACCGCTTCGCGCTTTACGTTCGGCGCCGCTATTTCCACGCAATAAAGCTTTCCGTTCATAATATTATTTTTATATGGTTTTTTGGGGATGAGTAACCGAAAGAACATGAACTGGGACAAAAAGAGGAATCGATATTCGTACGAAATGCGCCGCGGCAAATCGGCGTTTCGCGCATTGCTGCCGGCGTTGATTTTTGGCGCGGGGCTTTGCGCCATGCCGGGAAACGCCCGCGCGCAAATATTTGAAACGAATGCGGGCAACCTCACGATTGGGGAATACACCACATCGGGCGCGCCGGTGGGCACGGGCACACTCGTCTCGGATTTACCGGATTATCCGTTCGGCATTGCGGTGTCCGGCGCGGACATCTTTGTCGTTGAAGGCGACAGCAATTTTGATACTGGCTTTATCCAGGAATACACCACCTCGGGCTCGATAGTCAGTGGTTCGCTGATTTCGAGATTGAATCAACCGGCGGGCATTGCGGTGTCCGGTTCGTATATTTTTGTCACGAGCTACAACAGCAACGATACCAGCGGCATGATAGGCGAATACACCACCTCCGGCTCGACGGTGAATGCTTCGTTGGTTACCGGTTTGAATAATCCCGCATTGCTTGCGGTATCCGGCTCGAATATTTTTGTGGCGAATTATGGCAACGGCACGATCGGGGAATACACCACGTCGGGCTCGACGGTGAATGCTTTGCTGATCTCAGGGCTGCACGGCCCGGAGGGCATTGCAGTGTCCGGCTCGGATATTTTTGTCACGAACAAGGCCAACAATACGATTGGGGAATACACCACGTCGGGAGGGACGGTGAATGCTTCGCTGGTATCGAACTCAACGCCGGGCGCGACTTTGGACTATCCGACCGGCATTGCGGTATCCGGCTCGGATATATTTGTCGCGAATGCCGACGACGGCGCCTGGATCGGGGAATACACCACATCGGGATCTGCGGTAAATTACAAGCTCGTCCCCGGACTGGATTTTCCGGAGGGAATCGCAGTGGCGACACCGGGAATTCCCGAGCCTTCGACTTGTGCGCTGGCGGCAATCAGCGCGGGATTGTTGCTTGTGCGCCGGCGGAGACGCCGCAACCCGAGGTGCCGGCTCCATCGCTCACGCGGATCTTGAAATGCGGGCGCAACTGTAGGGGAAGGCGTTGCCTTCCCCAGTGCGACTGCAAGGATGTCGCGCAGGAGCCATCTAGTAGCCACCATCTTGTAGCCACGGCCCTGTGGGCCGTTGGGGTGGCAACCTTCGCTGGAAAAAAGCCCCGCTATTTCGCCGCGCCCAGGAACGCCCCACAGGGGCGTGGCTACAAGGTTGCCCCCAGCGAATGCCGCGGCGTTGCACGACATGGGTGCAAAAATGCGCGTCATTTCGTTCGGCGGGACGCCGAACGGGGCAGGCGAGACGCCTACCCTCCCCGGAGCTAATTTGGGGAATTATATACATTATTACCCCAAAAGGGGCTTGCCATGAACCAGGGCAAGCGCATAATCCGTCGTCGGGCTGTCGATCCCTTAAACCCGGATAAATATGGAATTTTTATGACTCTGTGTATCGGTGCGCTGGCAGAAAATGGGAAAAAAGTCATTACGGTCACCGATTTTATGCTTAGCAATGAAATCACCTCCATTGATGGACGAGCGGCCAAAGTTTACAATAGGACGATCAAAAAGGTGGATGGTGATGTTTTCTGGAAACCCTTCTGTCGCCCAAAAAATCATGGGGAAGGTAAATGCTGGATTAATAGATCACCCCAAAGAGACGGTGACGAATATGATGGATGCCTTTACGCATGCTTATCAAAATGAATTTAAAGAACACGTCGAAAACCACCTTTTGAGTCCATACGGAATGACGAGGGAAAAATTCTTTTTGCAGGGCAGGACGGTATTTGGAGAATCGGAATTTCAAAGAATTGTAGATCGAATTGAGGAAACTGGGCTTACCACAGACCTCTTGGTCGTCGGATTTGAACAAGGAGGACTTGCGCGCATTTTTTCTGTTCGAGACCCCGGCGTATGCACTTTGCACGATGCGCAACATTTCAATGCAATCGGGTGTGGCGCTCCATTGGCTGATGCAATGCTGATGCATACTTTCGATGTTTTCGATTCATTGCCCATAGCTTTATATAGACTGATCGAAGCAAAGCTAAGAAGCGAGAAAGCTCCCGGTGTGGGGAAACGGACGTATGTTACCATTTTAAGCCCCGATGGCACGTTGCAGGAAATCGGCACAAAGAAAATAGAATCCCTTAGAGAGCAATTTGAAGCAGAATCAAATCGTCCCGTTCCCGCCCAAATTACGGATTCGATAACTAAAGCGATAACACCCGAAAAATAATTTCATTTTGTCACTTGACAACCCCAAATGTTCGGGGTAATTTGCTATCGAAATGAAAAACATATTAGACTTCAAAACGCTGGCGGAATTTCTCGAATATTTCAAAGACGAGGAAACATGCCGAGCGCACTTCGCCGCAATCCGTTTTGCCAATGGGGAATATTGCCCGCACTGCGGACACGCCGAAATTTACACGTTCACCAACGGCAAGCGTTATCGTTGCGCGAAGTGCCGACAGGATTTCACCATCAAAACGGGAACTGTTTTCGGGGAGAGCAAAGTGACCCTGAGAAAATGGTTCATCGCAATTTATTTGCTCTCAACTACCAGCAAGGGCATTTCATCCGTTCAACTGGCAAAGCATGTTGGCGTGACGCAGAAAACGGGATGGTTCATGGATCACCGCATCCGCAAGGCCATGAAGCAAAACGGCGGGATGCTTTTGGGCAAGGTGGAAGCGGACGAAACTTTTATCGGCGGTTTGTCAAAGAACATGCACAAGGTCAAACGCGAAAAGGCCATCAAGGGAACGGGCGGAACGGGCAAGGCGGCGGTTTTCGGTCTGAAAAGCAGAGAGGGCGAAATGAGAGCGCAAGTCGTTCCATCGGTTGGCATGGCGGACTTGCACAAGGTTATTCGGGACAACGTGCCAGCGGGCGCGACACTCTACACCGATCAATGGGTTGCCTATCGCGGACTCCATGAGTTCAATCACGGTATCGTGAACCACAGCGCGAAGGAATACGTGAAGGGCGATTGCCATACGAACGGCGTCGAATCGTTTTGGGCGCTGTTTAAGCGCGGCTATCACGGCATCTACCACCACATGAGCAAAAAACATTTGCAACGCTATGTGAACGAGTTCGCTTTCCGCTTTAATCGTCGCAAGTCTGAAATGACAAGCCAGTTTTCGGATGTGATCGCAAACATTATGGAAACAAGCAAACTCTCATACAAGGAATTGACAGCATGAGCAGGCAGCAAAAACTCCACAAGCCACTAAAAGGCGATTTCAATTCCATCCTAGCGGCTGTCGCAATGGGGGAAGGTAAGGCAAAACGAACCGCACAGAAAGTGGCGCGTCAAAAGGCATCCACAAAAAAATCCAAGCCATGATAAAACATCATTTCGGGGCAATTTGCATCGCGATTGCCATTATTCTTGCTGCGGTCATCTATTGCGCTATGTGGTATTATGACATTCGAGAGCAGAATGAACGGCAACGCATGGAATTCATGATGCGGCGTTAATTCAGGGTGACGATGTATATAATTCCCCTAATTTGCTTGTGAAGGGCGAAGCGAAGGTGCTATTACCCACGTTCCACGTTCTCTCCAAAATCCCCTCCCTTATTATGAATTATTCACGCATTACCTCCTGCGCGGCGCTGGCTCTCGCGCTGGCGGCGCAAACATTGTTTGCAGAACCCGCGGATGAAAACATGACCCCGGCCCCGGCCGCGCTCACCGACGAAGGAGCGCAGGCGATCAAAGCGAAGTTCCCGAACGCGACCATCGGCGCGTCGAAGCTCAACATGGACCGCGGCATCGAGGCGTGGTTCGTCGATGTCACCGGCGATCCCAGCGTGAGCACGGTGGAAGTCTCCGCCGGCAGCGCGCAAATCAAGGCGCCGGTGATGGTGGTGCAGAGCAGCTTGAAGCTGGAGCAGAAGGATTTG
>Ga0206907_1117_pt1 | contig 10597 bp, 9 predicted proteins | sample Alteio_BWOrgHeat_80_FD_152951 | JGI IMG/M metagenome (GOLD analysis project Ga0206907, IMG submission 152951) | Enriched cells from forest soil in Barre Woods Harvard Forest LTER site, Petersham, Massachusetts, United States -... | ecosystem: Environmental > Terrestrial > Soil > Temperate forest > O...
CCAACAACGCCCAATTGGTCGGGGCCGTGACCAACAGCGTTCTGACGGCGAACTTCACGAATCAGGCCGGACAGCAATATGTCTTGTTCATCAACGCCCAAAGCGGTCTTCCCGGCCAGACCAAATACACCGGCCCGGTGACGATTTACGGCATACTGGGATATTTCTCATCCGCTGGCTTTGAATTCACGCCCAGCCGGTTTGCCGACGTCATTTCGTATATCAACGAGACAAATGTTTTCAGCAACGTCATCCGCCACGGTGACTTGACGACAAACTCGTTCACTGAAAATATTTTGGAACCGGGCGAAACACTGACCACTTACGTCAGCATCGGCGATCCCGAAGGCGGAACAGTCACCCTCTCGCCATCAACCGATGGTTTGCCGGGCGACGCGAGCTGGTCGAACGTGACCAGCGGACAGACTGGCACGGCCGTGTTCCATTTCACCCCCACGCAGGCTGATGCGGGTGTAAAATATGTCGTTTCCATCGGGGTCACATCCACCAGTGGTAACGCGTTCTCAAATTCCTTCACCGTCTATGTGCCGACGGCCGCAGAACAACAAGTCCGCATCAGCGAATTCCTCGCCAACCCCACGACTAACTCAAGCGCTCCAAACTTCAATCCGTTGCAGCGCTCAAGCGCCACCACAGGCATTGTCACAAACGATCAGTATATCGAGTTGGTAAACCAATCAGGTTCCAGCATTGATACATCGTCGGGTGCCAATGGCTGGGAAGTGGATCTGGGAAGCACGCAGGTAATGGTCTTTGACGCTTTGGGATCACCGCCATCAATCTCATCATCGAATGCAATAGTTATTTATGGCGGTGGCACTCCAGCGCCGACTTTGCCGGTGAACAACTTCGCCGCAACCAGCGGGAAGCTTGGTTTGCCCACCACTGGAACTGGAACGATTATCCTGCGCAATGGAAGCGGCAATCTCATTGACCGCGTCATCTATTCCGCCGGAGACCTGAACACCAACGGTTCGCTGTCACGGTTCCCGACTATCAACAGCCCGTTTGCGCCGCAGCCCTACATCAGCACCAATCTGACCACGGCTGGCCTGCAATACGACGGCAGTCCGTGGAATCAGCCCTACAAAGTTCCGACAGGCGTGAACAACGTCGGCATCAGTGTGGTCAACGGACAGGTTTTGTTCAACTTCTCGGCGAACACAAGCCAGGCCAACACGTTGTGGGGTGCCAGCACTGTCACCGGCCCATACAGCGTGCTCTTTGGCGGGCTGTTCCCGGGCGGATCAGGTTCGTTCACCAACGCAGCGTCGGGCATGCAACAGTTCTATTATATTTCCACGCAGTAAAAACTGCGCTTAGAATCAAAAAGGCGTTCCGGCTTCGGTCGGAACGCCTTTTAAATTTTATGGTTGTGAAGTTCAGACCGCCGCTGCAATCGCGTCGCCCATCTCGCGCGTGCCGACTTTGCAGACGTTCAATTCAGCAGCACTGAAAATATCACCGGTGCGATTTCCAGATTCAATGGCTTGAGCAACTGCATCTTCAATCCCAATTGCCGCGTCGTTCAATCCAAAGCTGTGGCGCAACATCAGCGCACCCGACAAAATTTGCGCGATGGGGTTCGCCAGATTTTTCCCGGCGATGTCCGGCGCGGTGCCCCCCGCCGGCTCATAAAATCCAAAAGTATTTCCGCCACTGCCCGCGCCCAAACTTGCGCTGGGCAACATTCCTAACGAACCGCCGAGTGCCGCCGCTTCGTCGCTCAAAATGTCCCCGAACATATTTTCGCAAAGCATCACGTCAAACTGTGTCGGCTTCAAAACCAACTGCATCGCACCGTTGTCCACGAACATATGCTCAAGTTGCACATCAGGATAATTTTTACCAACGCGCGTGACAACCTGGCGCCACAAAATTCCATTTTCCAGCACGTTCGCTTTGTCAATGCTCGTCAATTTCTTTCTGCGCAACTGCGCGGCCTTGAACGCGACGTGTGCGATGCGCTCGATTTCCGGCGTGGTATAAACCATGGTGTCAATCGCACGGAAATTTCCGCCGCCGATGTCCTCGGTCTTTTTCGGCTGGCCGAAATACATTCCACCGGTTAATTCGCGGACAACTAAAATATCAATCCCGTCGCCCTGGCGTTCCTTTGCCAGCGGACACGCGTGCGAAAGGATTTTTGGCAATTTCACCGGACGCAGATTCGCAAACAATCCAAATTCCTTCCGCAGCCGCAGCAGCGCCGCGCGTTCGGGACGTTCCTCTTTTGGAATCGTCGGGTCGCGGTCGGGCAAACCGACGGAGCCAAATAAAATGGAATCGGATTTCTTACAGAGCGCGAGCGTCGCGTCCGGAAGCGCCTTTCCAGCGGCGTCAATTCCCGCCCAGCCGACGGGCGCCTCGGCGATCTCGATTTTGAAACCGAATTTTTTCCCCGCGACTCGCAAAACCTTGACGGCTTCGCGCATGACCTCCGGGCCTATACCGTCCCCGGCCAGCGCTGCAATGTTGAATGTTTTCATTTCAGAACGGCGATTTTAAGTTTTTTGCGCCGCGTGACAATGGAATTTTACATTCGACATTCGGCATCCGGCATTTGAAATTCTTGTGGATGGCATTGCCTTACAAAATTGCGACTCTGCTTTACTGCTTCAGCGACTACGGTGAAATCCTTTTGCTCGAACGTGCGCAGGAGCCAAACCGCGGATTCTGGAGTCCGTGCGGCGGGAAATTGAAAATGGACATCGGCGAATCGCCCTACGCCTGTGCGTGCCGTGAAGCGGAAGAAGAAATTGGCGTCAAAATTTCCGTCGCCGATTTGCATCTGGCCAGCATTGTCAGCGAGCACGGTTATCAAGGCCGGACGCATTGGCTGATGTTTTTGTTCGAGGTGAAGACGAAATTAAAATCGCTGCCGCCAAGCCATCGCGAAGGACGTTTCCAATTTTTCAAACGCGAGGCACTGGCGGATTTGAAAATTCCGCAGACCGACCGCGAAAAAATCTGGCCGTGGTTCTGGCAGTTTCGCGGCGGATTCTTCGCCGCGCATTGCCATTGCCATCCTGACGGCAGAAGTGAATGGAGGCTCGAAGAATCAATCACAAATTCAAAATTTCATGGACGAACCAATCATTGATTTACAAAGCGACGATTATTTCATGGGCGAGGCGCTGCGTCAGGCAGCGAAGGCTTTTGAAAAAGGGGAGGTTCCCGTCGGCGCAGTGATTGTGCGCGAGGGAAAAATAATTGCCCGCGCTTTCAATCAAGTTGAATTGCTTAAAGACGCCACGGCGCACGCGGAGATGCTCGCGCTCACGCAGGCGGAAAATGCCGTCGGCGACTGGCGACTGACGGATTGCACGCTTTATGCCACGAAGGAGCCGTGCCCGATGTGCGCAGGCGCGATCGTGCATACGCGACTGGCGCGCGTGGTGTTTGGTGCCAGCGATCCGAAGGGCGGCGCGGCGGGCGGCGCGATAAATCTGTTGCAATTCCCAACGTTGAACCACCGTTGTGAAATCACAAGCGGCGTGCGCGGGGCGGAATGCCGCGTGTTGCTGCAAACATTTTTTGCCCAACAACGGTCAAAGTCAGGAAAAAAAACAGCGAGACGACTTCAGGCGGTTGACGGATTAAAAGGCAAAACGAGGCACCCTTGCGGATGCCTCGTTGCATTTTTGGACTAAAAATACCCGACTGGCTGTCAGTTCGGGAAGTTGTAATAAATCACACCGCCAAAGGGAGTGCCATTCGTGGCGTTGTTCAAGGCTGTAAGCAAGGTGGAAATGGTCAACTGTTGAACGCTGCCATCTGCCATGGCTGAATTGCCGACCTTCAAGTGAACGTCATTGGCGGTCCAGCCCCAAGTTGGATAACCAGCGCTTTGAATGTCACCCCTGGCACCAGTGCCGCTAAACATAGTAGGTGCCGGATTGCCCTGACCGATGTTGCGGTCACCTGCCATCAACATCTGCGGGTAATTGTCATTCGCATCACCGCAAATCCAATAGCTTAAATTCGGGACGTAACTTGCACCTGCCACATATGTGACAGCAAGGTTCTGAAAGTTCGTGGTGGCCGCGTGACCACTGACGCTGTCAGATGTGCAGTAAAGGATTTTGGGCGTGCTCAATTCATTCGAACAAGTTGCGAAGAGATGGCCTACGCTGAAGATACCGGCGACGGTCATTGTTGAATTGCCCGAGCTGGCGACATACTCCAGCGCGCCGCCTTGGGCGGTGCTGACAGCCATGGGATAGCGATCCTGATTATCCCCTTCCCAGATTTTGAAGGATAGGCCGACTTCTTTGAGATTGTTGACACAGTTGATACGTTGAGCCTTGCGCTTGGCGGCGGCGAGTGCTGGTAGCAACATGGCCGCGAGGATTGCGATAATGGCGATCACGACCAGCAATTCGATGAGCGTGAAAGCGCTTTTTTGTTTTTGAGTTTTCATAGTCTTTTTGCGTTATTGTTGTTTTCGTTCGGGGACAGTTGGCGAACTCTACGCGAATCACGCCTGCTGTCAATCGGATTTCTGAACTTTCTTTAGCACAGACGATGCCAAGCACGTTTTTTGCTGAAATCTCAACAAAATTACAAAATGCTTTTAAAATAAAATTCAAATGCGGAAAATTTTCACGCATCACGCGTGAAATTCACGCACTGACGGGAAAGTTGTTCACAAGAATAGCACGCCGCAACCTTTGGTTTTCTATTTTGAAAACTCCGTTTATCTGTCTCCAATTTCTTCACGCCTTCGTGATTGATTTCTTCACAAAATTAACAAACACTGTCCGACCCGATGGCCGAGCCAAAAGAAAATCCGCTCATGGAAAAAATCGTGTCGCTGTGCAAGCGGCGCGGGTTTGTGTTTCAGTCCTCCGAGATTTACGGCGGCATCAATGGCTTTTGGGATTATGGCCCGCTCGGCGCGGAACTCAAGCGCAACGTCAAGGAACTCTGGTGGCACGCCATGACTCGCCAGCGCGACGACGTCGCCGGCCTCGAAGCGACCATCATCATGTCGCCGCAAATCTGGAAAGCCAGCGGCCATGTGGACACGTTCAGCGATCCGATGTGCGATTGCAAAAAATGCAAAAAGCGTTTTCGCGCTGACCAGCTTTGTGAAGATCAAGGCCTGACACTCATCAAGACTCCGGCCGGGAAATTTGAACTGCCCGCCGGAACGAAATGCACCAATTGCGATTCAAAAGAATTGACGGAACCACGCCCGTTCAATTTGATGTTCAAAACTTACGTCGGTCCGGTTGAAAGCGAAGACGGCATTGCTTATCTCCGCCCCGAAACCGCGCAGGCGATTTTCGCGCAGTTCAAAAATGTCTTGGAAACGTCGCGCCAACGCGTCCCGTTCGGCATCGCGCAGGTCGGCAAGGCGTTCCGCAACGAAGTCACGCCGCGCAATTTCACCTTCCGCTCGCGCGAGTTCGAGCAGATGGAACTGGAATTTTTCATCAAGCCGGATGAAGTCATTGAGGCGATTCACGGCAGCGTTTTCACGCCAACTCCCAACTCGCAACTCCAATCTTCCGAACCGAATTGGGGCTGGCAGGCGTGGCATCAATACTGGGTCGAGGAACGCGTGCGCTTTTATGAAGGCATCGGCCTGTCGCGCGAGACGCTCGGTTTTCACATTCAAACAAAAGATGAGCTCGCGCATTACGCGCGCGCCTGCACGGATATTTTGTTCAAATTTCCGTTCAGTAAAAAAGACGAGAATGGAAATGTGAAGGGCGACGAACTGGAAGGCATCGCCGCGCGCAGCGATTTTGATTTGAGCCAGCACCAGCGTTTTTCCAGCAAGCCGATGGGCGTGTTCGACGACGAATTACGCGCCGCGTGGGCGAAATTGCCGAAGGAAAAGCAGGATGATCTGTGGAAGCGTTATTACGACAACCGCAAAAATTATCTGACGAAATCTGCCAAGCCGGATGAAACGGCGGAGCAAATCTCGAAGCAGGCGACGGACGACGCGAACGGTCTGGCGAAGGGCCAATACATTCCGCACGTCATCGAGCCGAGCGCGGGCGTGGATCGTTTGATCCTCGCGCTCATCGCGAACGCGTATTCTGAAGTGACCGAGACGGACGACAAAGGAAAATCAGAAACGCGGGTGACGATGAAATTTCATCCGCGCGTCGCGCCATACAAGGCGGGCATTTTTCCATTGCTCAAGAACAAACCGGAACTCGTGAAGAAAGCACACGAAGTCCGTGAATTGCTGCGTCCGTGGATGAACGTGTTTTACGACGAGGGCGGTTCAATCGGCAAACGTTACGCGCGCCAGGACGAGGCCGGCACGCCGTTCTGCGTGACGATTGATTTTGACACGCTTGGCGAAAAACCGGAATTGTTCGACACGGTGACGATCCGTTTTCGCGACGATGGAAAACAAGAACGTTTGAAAATCTCTGAACTTCTGGACTTTTTATTGTCTAAAACACGCTGATGTCCGACACGAAAATCATCCCGCAAAAGAAGAAACCCGCGCCGACGCTGTATTTCATCGTCGCGATCAAATTGTTCAAAGGCATCGTGCTGCTGCTGGCGGCGGCGGGAATTTTTTCGCTGGTGGGAAAAGATTTGTCTGATCAGTTCGACCAGTTCATCCGCTGGATTCACCTCGACCCGGAGCACAAATTTTTCAGCGACATCGGCGACTGGCTTGACACCATCACTGCGGCCAACATCCGCGCTGTTGCGCTGGGCACGTTGCTTTACGGGTTGTTTTTGCTCGTGGGTGGCACGGGACTGGCGTTCCGTGCTAAATGGGCGATCTGGCTGGCGATCGGCGAATCGGCATTTTTCATCCCGATTGAAATTTACGAACTGGTGCGACGCCGCCTGCCCAATCTGCCGGATCAGCCACGCCCGGAATTGTTTCATCATCCGAAAATCGGCCTGCTCATCGTGCTGGCATTGAATATTTTGATCGTCTGGTATCTGCTCGCAAACCGCAAACGCCTCTTCCGCCACCACGATTGATTTTTCCGGCACATATTTTTTACTTGCACAACGGGCGGCAAAGGCTTATTTACAAAGCATACTTTGAACTGGCTGCGCCAGTTCGCTTGATGCGAAATTTTAGATTTATGCCACAACCGTCGAGGGTGTTTTGAGCCGCCCTTTTTCTCCACGCAATTCTTCGCCCACCGCGTTCGTCCGCGTCAACGGCAAAATCCGCGCCCGCGAAGTCCGCGTCATCGGAGTTGACGGCGGCCAGCTCGGCGTAATTCCTCTGACCGAAGCGTTGAACCTCGCGCGACAGCACGCCGTGGATCTGGTTGAAATCGCCGCGACCGCCGTGCCGCCAGTTTGCCGGTTGGTTGACTTTGGAAAATACCGTTACGAAATCGCCAAGAAGGAAAAGGAATCCAAAAAACACAATCACGCCTCAATCGTCAAGGAAGTGCAATTAAGTCCGCGCATTGATCCGCACGACCTCGGCATCAAATTGACGCACGCGATAGATTTTCTTTGCGAAGACATGAAGGTGAAGATCGCGCTGAAATTTCGCGGACGTGAAATGGCGCACACCGAAGTCGGCTTCGCCGTCATCAACAAATTTCTCGCCGACATCGCGCCATTCGGCCATCCCGATTTTCCGCCAAAATTAATTGGCCGCGGAATCAACGTAATGATTAGCCCGCTGCCGCGAAACAAGCGCGCCAAAAATCCGCACGCCGAAGAAAAAGAACCCGCCCACGCGCCGGAAAAAAATCACCACGAAAACAATTCCGCGTCGAAGCCGTCAAAAGTCAAAGTTCCTATTTCCGCCGAACCGCAATCCAACGGCCTCAACGACGCCCTCTCAAAGCTCGAAGTGAAGTAATTTTGTAGCGGCGGTCTGTGACCGCCGTTTTTCCCCGAATCAATTTCGACAGTCATAGACTGACGTTACAGTTTTGCCTTCCAGCCGTGAACCAGTTCGGGAAATCGGCAATCATCGCAGACCGCGTTCGAGTGTTCGCAAAAATCACGGACGATTTGCATCAAACCCTGTTGCGCCGCCGCAGTTTTGAAAATTCGCGCGTTTGAAGCTCCAAGCAAACGTTGCCGCGCCAGTTTCAAGACCGAATTATCTTCCGCCGCCGGCCACGCAAAAAACCGCCGCTCAATTTCGCTGCGGATTTTTTCATTTTTGCCTTCCGCAGCGCGAATCCAAAGCCATGGCAAAATCACATTCACCGCCAAATCCGTCACTCGTGCGTCGCCGAGCAATGGCTGTGGTTTTTTCATTCGCGCTGACTTGAATGTCCAATGCCACGACCAGAATTCATCACGCTCGACCTGCAAAATTTCATGAAGCGAATCCATTAATCTTTTGTCCGGGATTTCCGTCGCGCTCCAACCTTCGATTTTTGAAATAAAGTTTTTGTCTGTCAGCCAACGCGACGCGAGCGCGAGCCGCCGTTGCGGATGATTGGCCGGACGCAGGCCGTGAAATTTCCATGCCGCGCGCGGCAAAATGCTGCCGGCGAATTCGTCGCGCTCGCGCCACCAAAAATCCCAGGCGCGGCGCAAATAATTATCCGTGCTTTTTTGTGCCCGCGTCAATTGATCCGGCAGCAGTCCGCTGACGCCCAGCAGCCGGGCCTGAAATTCAAACGCCGAATTGGCACCGTGCGACCAGGATGATTTTAATTCCGCGAGATTTTGCATCGGCCAGACGTTGTGCTTGTAGCCGAGCGCGCGGAACAGATTTTCCCAGAGCGTTTGCTCCCAGCCGGTGTTTTTGGCGCGGGCGCGAAATTGTGCGGCTTTGTTTTCAAAACGCACGCGCGCGGCTTGGCGCAAAAGTTCCGTCAACCGTGTTTCATCCAGCTCGCGCAACGGCGCGCAGCATTTGCCGCGCATATTTTCCGGCAGCGAGCGCAACGATTCATTTTCGAGCGACAAACTTAATTCCGCCAGTGGCGCATCAAGCGCGTTTTTCAAAGACAAAACCGCAGGAACATTTTCGTTTGAAGTGGGTTTTGTTTCGTCCCAAACAACGTGGAGCAGAACATTTTGGAAATTTTTATTTTTGTCGTGGCCGTGCGCACGCCAGCCGCTTGCCCACAAATCAATTTCAACATCGCCGGAACGCGGTGATTCATTTCCAATTTGCAAAACGGCGTTGCAAAAATCCGGGCCGCCTTCGACACTGGCAAATCCGGGGTGAAAAACGCGGACGATTTTTCCGTCAACAGTTTTCAGTTCGCCGCGTTTGAGCCGTTGATGCTGCCAGATGGCTTGCAGCAGCCGTTCGGTTGGAAATTGCTCATCGCGCAAAAAATTTGCGGCGCCGGTTTGCGCACGCCATTGCGCGTAAAAATTTCCCGAAAGCGAAGTCACTTGAAATTTATTTTTTGCATCTTTGCGGGTAAAAAGTCAAGTTTGCGCGGAAAATTTTGGCCGCAACGAACAGCCATTTTGCCTGTTAAATGAAATGGGCATTGCCCGCGCGGGATTTTTTCAGCTAAACTCCGCAAGATTTTTTACCGGACGGAAACACGATGATTGAAGTCTCCAACTTGACGAAGCGTTACGCGGGCCGCACGGCGGTCAGCGACATTTCGTTTCACGTCGCGCGCGGCGAGATTGTCGGATTGCTTGGACCGAACGGCGCGGGCAAGAGCACGACGATGCGGATTCTTTCCAGCTTCATGCCGGCGACGAGCGGCACGGTGCGCGTGGCGGGCTTCGATGTTTTTCACGAATCGGACGAGGTGCGGCGGCGGATCGGTTTCATGCCGGAAAATAATCCGCTCTATCCGGAAATGCGCGTGCGCGAATATCTGAAATTCCGCGCGCGGATCAAAGGTCTCGGCTGGAAAAAATCGCGCGAGCGCGTGGACACGGTGATGGAGCAATGCGGTTTGACGGATGTGCAAAAGCGGATCATCGGGCAACTTTCAAAAGGTTATCGCCAGCGTGTCGGGCTTGCGGACGCGCTCGTGCATGAGCCGGAATTAATTATTCTCGATGAGCCGACGATTGGACTTGACCCGAATCAAATCCGCTCCGTGCGGCAATTGATAAAAAGTCTCGCGGGCAAGCACACGGTTTTGATTTCGACTCACATTTTGCCGGAGGCGGAAATGATGTGCAGCCGGATGCTCATCATGTTCGACGGAAAAATTCTGGCGGCGGACACGCCGGAAAATTTGCAGCGGCTCATGGCAGGCGGAAGCCAGATTGTCGCGGAAATCGCGGCGGGCGCGGCGGAATTGAAGGAAATCTTTTCGCAAATGGCGGGCGTCGAACAATTTGATGTGTCTGCTAGCGATGGGGAATTTCAACGCTGCGCGCTGACACCGCGCGACGGACATGATTTGCGTCCGGCTATTTTCTCGCTGGCGCGCGAGCGCGGCTGGACGTTGCGCGAACTGACGCGCAGCCGCCATTCGCTCGAGGACATTTACGTCCAAGTCACGAAACCGAACGAGGAGGAAATCGAATGAGAATCTTTCTCACGCTTTTGCGGCGCGAACTGTCCGCTTTTTTCTTTTCCATAACTGGCTACGTCATCATCGCGGCGGTGACGCTGCTGACCAGTTTGGGCTTCGTGGTGTTGATTGTGGGCGAGGGCAACAATGCGTTCACC
>Ga0206907_1119_pt1 | contig 10388 bp, 8 predicted proteins | sample Alteio_BWOrgHeat_80_FD_152951 | JGI IMG/M metagenome (GOLD analysis project Ga0206907, IMG submission 152951) | Enriched cells from forest soil in Barre Woods Harvard Forest LTER site, Petersham, Massachusetts, United States -... | ecosystem: Environmental > Terrestrial > Soil > Temperate forest > O...
GCGCAAGCCGCCGAGCGGTTCCAACAACCCGAACGGACTCTAGGGCCCATGCGGCTGTTGCACAGCAGTACTGAAGGGAGCGATGGCTTCGCCCTGCTGATTGTGCTGTGGGTGCTGGTCCTGATCGCGCTCATCGTCGGCTATGTGACGTCAACGGGACGCAGCGAAATTCAGGTCGCGGAAAATATCGCCGCGAATGCAGCCGCGTCGGCAGCTGCCGATGGCGCGGTATATCGAGCCATTTTCGCATTGATGGACCCGCGGCAGGATCGCCGCCTGCCGGTCGATGGCAGCATCCAGGAAATGCGCATTGGCCGCAGCGCCATTAGCTTGCGGCTGTTTGATGAGAATGACCGGATCAATCCGAACCTGGCCTCAGTCAGGTTGCTGGAGGGATTACTGCAGGCAGTGGGCACGCCGGCTCAGACGGCAGCGGATCTCGCCGATGGGATTACCCAATGGGTCGGAACCGCGCGGACGCTTCGGCCGCCGGACGCGCTAGCAGCCGAATATCGGGCCGCGGGGCTCGACTATGCACCGCCGGAGACGCCGCTGGAGAGCCTCGAAGAGCTGGCACGCGTGCGAGGGATGACGACGCAGATGCTCACCCAGTTGCGCCCACATTTGACGTTGTTCGGCGGCCGGGAGCCCAATTCAACGACGACCGACCCGATCGTCGCGACCGCCGTGCGCTACGCCAGTCAAGCGAATGCGGCGATCAGCGGCAGTACACCGGTCTTCTCCGGGATTGGCCAGGGCGCCCTTATCATCCGCGTCCTGACCTCAGCTCAAGGCCCTGGTCGTGCGGTCGCGCACTCTACGGTAATCGTGCGCATCAGTTCTTTCGAAACGCGCGGTCACGCCATCCTCTCATGGCAAAGCAACTAGCAAAACAAGCGCCTTTGGGGCGTTTACGTGTTCGGCATCTTTATCGGATCGCCAAGCACTCTCAGAGTGCCCGTGCGGCCGATGTTTTTGCCGCAATGTGGTGTGCGTCTCGCAGAGGTCATGGGCCGCTGCTGCGACTACTCAAGGTTGATAGCCGGAGATGCGAGGCGCTGCACAAGCCGCTCTAGACCATGATCCTCGAGTCGGGTCGTCGCGAGCCAATCGATCACGGGCTTGGCGGCTACTGGGCTCTGGGCGGCGATCGCAGCTACGAGTAATGCGCGTGCATCATACGGGGTTTTGTGCGCCGACCAGTTCTGCTGCGCCAGATCCAAAGCCGTCGCGCCGTTATGCTCGATGTTGAGGGCAAAGCGCGAAGCATCGCGGAGATGTACCGTATCGCCCTGCCGTCGCGCCGCTTCGTATCGCGCCGCGACATCGTCGCGGTAGGTCGCAAAGTTCGGGTCACCGCTTGCCTGCGCCGCCAGCGCAAGCCGCAGATACAGCGCGTCGACGCGCTCGAAGCCGCGCAGTAACCGAAGAACCTCCGTCGCACGTCCCCGATCGAGCAGGTAGTCCGCATAGACCGTCAGCGCATAGATATCGCGTCGATTAAGCGCCAACGCTTGCAGGAGGTAATCTTCGGCAGTCGGATCGTCCAGGCGGATGGCGATCTCGCCGAGAATTGTGTAGGCCCAAAGGCGCTGGTTCGTGTTCGCCGTCGGGTACCGGTTGATCGCGTCTGTCAGTGCGGTTTTGCTGGCCGCCGCCATGCCGGTCAGCGACCCGATGCTGGCGGAGCAGGCCGATGCTGCCAAACCGGGGCGCGCAACTTCGAAGCGCGCACAAGCATCTCTGGCTTCCGCAAGATCTCCGGTGACTTCATCGATTCCGGCGAGAACCAAAAGCGCCTGCGCCGTGTCGGGCGCATCGCTTAGAGCGGCCCGCAAATCAGCTGCAGCCGGAGCAAAATCGTGTTGTGCTTGCAATATGCGGGCGCGAAGGACCCGGAGGAGCGGAGCCGCGCTATCGTCCTGCCACCAGCGTGCGAGCGTTCCGCGCGCATAACCCACAAAGCGCGGGTCGGCTTCAGCTACTCCCATCGCCAGCTGCCGGCTGGCCAATAACATCGCCGTCGTCAGATCATCGGACCGCTCGCGCAAGCGGCTGGCCAGCGTTCGCATCTCACGCATACGCGGATCGGCAGTAGGCAGCCCCGACTCGAGGATGAAATTGTCATCTGCGGGAACATAAGGTGCAGCCACCGTCTGCGACCATGTAAGCAGGCCGGCAGCGGCAAAAGCACAGGCGACGCGCCATTTCATTCGAGGTGAACTTGGGGCGACGGCATTCGCCATGCCGCCGCCCATCTCTGTGAAACCTTCCTGCTAAGGACAGCTTTGCGGGTTAACCTCGAACGGCGAGGTTCCGCTTAACTGCAGAGGCGGTCCCAGAAACGGAAACATCGAACAATACGTCTTGACGCTGGTGCCGTCGGTAAATCCGGGAAGCTCGAGGATTAGGCTAATCAGGATATCGGTCGTACGATCGGCGAGCTGCCGTCCATTTGGGTATCCATCGGGCTGCTGGGAAGCAAAACGCAGGATATCCGGGACCGCTACCGATGCCAAAATCGCGATATTCGGGTTCGGCGTCTTGCAGTCCATAGGGTGCAGCGGGCAAAACTTCGCATCGAGGGCGGCAATTTGATTAAGAATGACCCCGGCGAAATCGCTCGGGTCGTTCTTGGGCTCCCCAAAGTTGAATGCGTCTTTTAGCGCCGCTGGAATGAGTGCAGTGTTAACCGCCGGATTACCCATCCTATCAACTTGGCGCAAATGCTCGTCCGAGTGCTCCTCAAATCTAGCGTTGTCGTTCGTCTGGACGTTGCCGAGATAGGTGACGGCCCAAACACCGCACGGGGTCGAGAATACCGGCGTCGTCGACCCTGTGCAGGTATTTTGCGGAAATACCATGTTCACTGGGAACTCGACGACGATCGCGTTGATGTTCTTTCCTTTAAAAGCATCAACCCCAGTAAACGAAACTGCGGCGGGATTAGAACCGATCGTCCGATTGAACCCGACCAGGTCGAAGAAGAACGGATCCTCGCGCGGTCCTGCGAACACCTTGACGTCGCCGGCAGTTTCGACCACGGGAGCATTGTGAGTGGCGGCGGAGGTTCCTTGAGTAGCGAATCCGTCGATCACGACATGATTGGGAAAGATCGCCTTGTAGGTCTGGCAAGCCGGTTGCGGCGATGGGCAGTCAGGTCCGTTCCCGAACGCGCTAAACACGAAGTCGATATGGGCGGTGGGTCTCGCATCCTTTCTGGTCGTGAAATTCAGGCGATACAGCGCGTTCTCTTGAAAGTGATAGGATGACCCGAACAGCGGATCTGCAACCGCCTGCGTGCTCAATGCGATGACGAGGTTCGGGCTTGTGCTGCATTTCGCCGTCGTACAGGGCGGATCGCGGAACATGAACACATCGTTGATATCAATCGCGCTATAATCATCGATTGTCGGTGCGTCACGATGGTCGGCGGCGAAGGCCGGTAGCGCATAGGAGACGAGGGCCGCAGCAGCGATTGCTACGAATTCAAATCGCTTAAACATCGCGTGCCTCCCTAGAGTATAGAATATCAAGATTACCGTAACCGAGGCGCGAGCCGTATCGGTTACGTTGAAAATTTATCTGACTTTGTTGACGTTTGTGGCTGCTAGTCTCAACCTAAATTGGTCACCGATGAAGCCCTGTTCGGACGCGACAGTTGCGGCGCGCAACTAGACTGCTTTTATCGGTCGTGGCGGCCTCATTGGCCACGGGACTTGGGGCAACCCGGGCGTTCGCCCACATCACGGTCGACATGGGTAGCGGGATTGCTGACGGCTTCCTGCACCCGCTAACCGGCTTCGATCACCTCCTCGCAATGGTCAGCGTCGGGATTTGGGGCGCCGAACTCGGTGCACCAGCGATCTGGGTCTTACCGATCGCGTTTCCGCTGATTATGGCTCTCGGCGGCGCACTCGGCGTGATCGGAATGCCACTGCCCGCAGGCGAACTTCTCATCGCCCTGTCTGTCGTCGTGTTAGGGACGCTCGTGGCGATAGCGGCGCGGCCACCAATCTGGGTGGCGCTGGCGATTGTCAGTGTTTTCGCCGTCGCGCACGGGCACGCGCATGGCGCGGAATTACCACGCGCGGCCGATGCGCTCGCCTTCACCGTAGGCTTTGTCCTGGCAACCGGGTTACTTCATCTCGCCGGCATTGCGATGGGGCTTCTTTCGCGCTGGCCCATGGGCGTGATTGCGATTCGTTCGAGCGGCTGCGCTGTGGCCGCAGCTGGATGCTATTTTGTTTATGGATATGCTTGGGTGTGAGCGAACCCGCGGTCCGACCCGGACGAGGGCGATTGTCCTAGCTCTCGCGGCATGCGTGATCCCGGCCTCGGCTGAGGCCCACACCGGGCTCATGGGTGTAGGCAGTTTTTGGTCAGGGGCGACGCATCTCATGAGCTCGCCCGATCAGCTGGCATTTTTGCTCGGTTTGGCGATCTGGACAAGCTTTCAAGACCCGCGGTTGGACGCACGCGTTGTAGGCGCAGCCTTTCTCGCAGTCTTGATGGGTGTATGGGTCGGCTTCGACCTCGCCGCCGGAGCACGAATCAATGTACTTGCGGCAAACGCAGGGCTGATGGTGGCGGTCGGATTACCGGGGGCGGCATGCCTGCGAGTGGGCGCGTTTCCACTGCTCGGTCTGTCCCTCGCAGGCGGACTTGTGTGCGGAATGGCGAGCGCCGACGCGACGTCCGGAATGTCCGTTGCTTTGTTCTCTCTGGGCGGTTCGATAGCAGCTGCCTCGGTGCTGAGCTACGGGCTGCTCGCCGCCCGCCGTCTTGAAAGCGATTGGGGTGGCGTGGCGCGCCGCGCCGGGGCAAGCTGGATCGCCGCCATAGGCGTAATTTTGCTGGCGTTCTCAATTAGCGGTCACGCTGGGCGCGGCTAGTGCTGCGGTACGTCATGCTGTTACTGGCCCTGATAGGAGCCGCAACGCAGGCTCACGCCCACCTGGCGTCCGACAGTTATTTGCGCATCGAAATCGGCGAAACCGGCACACTCCGCGGGCAATGGGACATAGCTTTGCGCGATCTCGATGTCGCGGTCGGCCTTGATTCAGATCAAGACGGAAATATCACCTGGGGCGAGCTCCGTGCCAAGGCGCGGGAGGTCGAAGCTTACGCCTTTGGACGCCTGACCTTAACTGGCGGGGCCCAGACATGCCGGCTGATCCCAACGAGCCTTCTAGTCGACTTTCACGCCGGCTCAGCTTACGCGGTACTCCCGTTTTCTATCGAGTGTCCGGGCGGTGGTCCGCTGACGCTGCAATATCGATTACTGTTTGACATTGACCCGAGCCACCGGGGCTTGCTGACCATCGCTGCTGGCGAGCGGGTCCGCAGCGAGGTCCTGACGCCGGAACACAATGAGGTCAGCATCGATGCCAGCCCTGCGCGGCTGACTGAGCAGATCGGGCAGTTCCTGCGCTTTGGATTTGACCACATTCTGCTCGGCTATGACCATCTCCTGTTTATCGCGGTGTTACTGATCACCGCAGCATTGCGCCGAGCCGGCGACAATGAGTGGGTGCCGATAGACCGCCTGGACCGGGTCCTACTCGAAACGATCAAAACATTGACCGCCTTTACGCTGGCGCACGCGATCGTGTTAACCCCAGCTGTACTCGGGTTTGTCAGGGTACCGGCACGGTTTGTCGAGCCGGCGGTCGCGCTAACCATCATGCTCGCGGCGTTTGACAATATCCGTTCGATCTTGCCGCGGCTACGCTGGCGGATCGCCTTCCTGTTCGGGCTTATCCACGGCCTCTCATTTGCAAGCGCGCTCGGTCCGATGCAATTGCCGGCGCTCCCGATGGCCCTGGCTTTGGGCGGTTTTAACGTTGGAGTTGAGGTCGGGCAGATCGCTTTGGCCCTGCTGCTGGTGCCGATTGTGTTTGTCTCACGACACGATGTCGTTTACCGGCGGGCTGTAACGCCGGCCGCATCGTTAGCGGCAATCGTGCTCGCGGGGATGTGGCTGCTTGACAGAGTGTTCGGCCTTGACCTCCTACCACTGCCGCCGCTCGCGGTGGCAGCGACAGCCAGTTGAAGCGCGGAAAGCGCATTTTCGTGGGGACCTGTAACGGACGTAGGTCGCCGCCTCCTTAGAGGATCCGTGCCGATCCTCCGCAATAGCGAGCGCATCACAGTGCCCGCCGAGACACGACCGAAGCGCCGGTTTGCTCGGCGCGCTCTGGCGATTGAAAATATTGGCGTCTCCTCGAGGAGATGCTGACCGGCGCCACACCGTCGTGCCCGGCATATTGCGGCCGGGCCTGCAAAAAACGGGGAGGAGCGGACCAGCGACAGCGGCGAGGCTTCAACGGCGGTGGCGAAAATATCTCAGCCCACTTGATGGCAACCCCCCAACTGCCATCAAGTGCGGCCAGGTCGCGAGGAGGCGCTAGGTGCGGGCGACAGCCGCCGTCGTCCCCATCGGTTGCCGGCGAGCCGCAGTGAGGGCCGCGGGCACTCAGGGACCGTCGGTAGATTCCAGTTGCTCCGTAGACGCGCGTGTCTGCCTGTTTCTTTTGGCCAACTCAGACGCGCCAGGACACCGCCGCGGCGAACAGGAGGTGTCTTTATAGCTCGGCATCTCGCCAGTGATGGCCTGTGTGCAATTGCGTCGCCTCGGTTTGACGCAGCGGGCACAGCGGGATGGGGTCGTGACAGTGTCCGCCCTCATGTAAACGCTGAGCGGACGTTTGCGAGCAGCTATAGACGAGCCAGAAAAAGAATCGATGTCATGATCGGATTCCTTCCTGACCGCTCACGGCGCAAAGCGGCTATTAAAGAAACGCCGGCTGAAAGTCTGCTAAGCGCCGCAGCGGCCGATGGATGGCCGCATCGTTCGACCGCTCGCGAGGCAGACTGATGGCGGTTCCGTCATCTCAGCAATACCTGCGACCGATTGGCGCCTCAAATGCACGGACTGGACTGAAACTGGACTCAAATTTCGTCACTCGCCCGTAATAGATTGATAAATTATGGCGTCCCCAAGGGGAGACGCTGACCACACCCCAAACTCCGCAGTTTTACTAGGCTTTTTGCGTCGCGTTCGAGGCCAGATTGTACCAGTAGAATGCACCACTGCAAGGCGCCCTGTGAAGCGCCTGCCTTACCCCGCTCCCTTCTCCGCGAGGCTGCGCGCGGTCGTCGCCATGTTGGTCGTCGCCTGATCCGCAAAGGGGGATTGGCGGGCCAGCTTCACCCGACCGCAGGATAACGCGTCGCCTCTCTGGCGGGCTTGTCCTTACGCTCAACCGCGCCCACCACCGTCTCCCGTCCCTCAACGCTCAGCCCCCTCCTCGAAGCGGCCCGTGTTGGTTGGGGATGGTCTGCCATCAATCTGTCTAAGAACGGCACTAGGTTTGCCGCACCACCCCCGAAACAGCTTTAAGGAGCGCCAATGGCTACTCCGACAGTGATCCGAGCGGAAAATCTTGGTAATCCGATGAACGCCATTCGCACTTGGCTCGAGGCGGAAAAGATCCAGCCCGTGGATTTTAGGACGGTTGTTGGCCACGCAGGCATCGGGTTTGAAATCAACTTCCGCCTTGAGCATGAGGCAGAGCGTTTCCAGCGGCGATTTGCGTCGCTCGTGCTGGCCTAGAGGCCAACTCATGCGTCGAGTCGATTGGTTAGTCTTGACCCTCGCCGCCACATCATTTTTCGGTGCGGTAGTTTGGCTACATTTGTGATCGCCCACTCCTCGCAGTTGCAAGCACAATGGGGGGGACCACGTGTCAAGGTGCATGACAGGGGCTTTTCTATTTCTCGTATGGACGCTATGTGGAGGTGGACAGGCTAGAGCCTGGGGGCCGGAGGGGCATGCGATTGTTGCAGAAATCGCTGAAGCCCGATTAAGCGGACCAGCCAGCGCCCAAGTCGCACAACTCCTCAACCAGGAACAGCATCAGCATCTTGATGAGGTTTCCTCCTGGGCTGACGACTACCGCGAGAGCCACCCGGAGACGGCTCCCTGGCACTTCGTCGACATCCCGCTCTCTGCCACTGGGTTTGACGCTAACCGCGACTGCGCCGAAGGGAACTGCGTGGTCGCCCAAATCCAGAAGTTCGCCGCCGTGCTTGGTGACAAGAACGCAGTTCCTGCTGATCGGCTAACCGCCCTGAAGTTCGTGGCGCACTTCGTCGGCGATATCCATCAGCCGCTCCACGCGGAGGACCACGACGACAAGGGCGGCAACAGTATCCACCTCACCTATTTCAGTAAATCGACCAACCTCCACGCGGTATGGGATGGAGGGATCATCGAGCAAGCTCTTGGTGTGACCTTGGGACCGAACTTTGCGCCGAACTTGGCGGCCACCCAGCAAGTGGCAACGGTCCTCGGCGGAAACATCTCAGCCAATCAAGCGGGAGATTGGGCACCCGCTGGGTTGACCTCCCAGCTGGACATCGTAGCGGCGCAATGGGCGAACGAGGCACACGCTCTCGCGCAAATGGCCTACCGCAACCTACCCTCATCGCCCAGGCCCGAAGCCTGGGATCGCAAATATCAAGTCGAAGCATGGCCGGTTGTGGAGGACCAGTTGACCCGAGCTGGCGTTAGGTTGGCTGAGCTGCTGAACGAGGAGCTGCAGTGAGCGCGCGCCGAGCCCATCTCCGCACCACCTCGGCCGCCAGCTGGCCCGATGGTGGGGAGGCTCAAGAGTTATCGAGCCCTAACTTCGGCACACGCGCCCTCTAGAACGGTCAGCCACCTACGATGCTGGTCGAGATAGGGTATCGGTACGATGGTGTATCTGCCCGCGACCAGCGTGTCTTCTAAGCGCACGCGTAGCTGCCGCACTTCGCCTTTGGACGCGGTGCTTACAAACGTGCACTACCTTTGCGGCGGCTTTTCGCGGATCGCCCGATCCGGCTTCAGCGAGTTTCCTCAGCTCATCCACACAGAGTTGTGGATCGGTCATTGGCACCTCCCTGAGAAGTATGCTCGTACAGATCGGGGCCAGCGCGGATCAGTTCAACAATTTGCTAGGGCGGGCTCCGCGCGGCGGCAGGCTTTCCGTGGGCGCGCCGTCGGAACTTTGGGTCGCCACAACACGACGCACTCACCGTGGCAGAATGTCGCACCTTGTGGTAAGCTATTCTCATCCCCCGCGGTTCGGAGGGCAAGCAAATGATCTTCCCGAGCCTAGGTTACCCGATAGCCACCACAAGATCACAGGGCGGTCTCAGAAGCCCCGCGCGGTCAAGGCTCCTGCGGCTTTTCTGGCGGCGTCGTGATGCGCCGTCCGCCCCAGCAACCGGGACGCCCGACACCGGGCCGCCACGGACCGGGCGCACCGCCGATCCCTTAGTAGCCCAACCTTCGTCATGACTACCGGCGAATGGATCGTGGCCGGGGTCCTCGTGACACTGCTCAGCCTGTGCGCGGCTGTCACGCTCTTCGTCGTCGCCTGATGCCGCAAATGGGCAAGCCGGGCCCATGGCTCACCATCATCGGCCTCGCTTTGCTCGTGCGTCGCTGATTTGGTGACTGGCCTACTGCTCTGCGTGGGCGAATCTCACCGGGCTGCATATCAAGCGCATGCCGTCGAAATCTTCGTATCAGGGTGGTCGCCAACTCACCGTATTTCTCTGCGAGCACTTGCAGCTTGCCGCACAGTTCCAGCTGATCCTCGACAACGGCCATCGCGCGAAGCTGTGCCGCCTGTTCGCGATAGCGAACCGCACGTGTCCCGTCAGGATCTGCACCCAGCTGCTATCAAGCCGAGCTTGATTTCGTGAAGCCAGCCGTCGCGCCTCCGGTGGGATTTTGCGGATCTGGGCGAGTGGCGAATTGATAAAAGGCGGCAGCGTGAGCATATCGACGGTATGCCATACATCGATCCTCCCCACGAAGATCAGCGGGCCAAGGTATTCGAGGATCGAGTGATGCCGGGTAATTGGCGCGTCGAGTGCGAGCACGAAGACGGTGCGACTGAGGTGGCGATCTTCAGCGGCCGCACTGCGCGTGAGCGGGCGATCCGCTACGCCGATTGGCTATACGGCGATTTCGAGGAAATGGTCCTAGAACCTTACCGCTTTCCGAAGCGGTCGTAGATCGAGTCGGCTTGCTGCCCGACATGGCCGCCGCTCCGGTTCCTCCTCCGCAGCGGTAGAATTCCAGATGATCACTGGGAGCACACCACCGCTGGGAGTTGAGGCTCAGCGTCGGCGAGGATTGCTCGCGGCTCGCCGACATAATCAGACGCGGGGCTCACTCAGGGCCGATCTTGGTTAGGCTGCTGCGGTATTCATCTCCGCGGCTTGGAGTAGGAAGCGTTCGAGCCCGCGCAAGGTCACAGTGGTCGCCTGCAAATCCTCCTCGGTGATCGCGGTCTGGTGCAGGAGCTCGATATGTCGCTGGTGCATCG
>Ga0206907_1120_pt1 | contig 10352 bp, 8 predicted proteins | sample Alteio_BWOrgHeat_80_FD_152951 | JGI IMG/M metagenome (GOLD analysis project Ga0206907, IMG submission 152951) | Enriched cells from forest soil in Barre Woods Harvard Forest LTER site, Petersham, Massachusetts, United States -... | ecosystem: Environmental > Terrestrial > Soil > Temperate forest > O...
TTCGGTGAAAAGTGGAAGCCGCACCGGACGACGGCGGCGTGGTTTCTCTGGTGCGCGGCGGACGCGGCGAAAGACGCGAAGAAAAAGAAGTGACGGCACGCTCCGATTGCGCTATAAAATTTTCTTTGGGCGGAAATTTCCCAAAATTTGTCGAGACATGAAAAATCTTTTGTCATTGGAAAAATTGCCGGGCGCGGACATGGAGAAAATCCTGCGCGACGCCGCCGTGTTCAAGCGCGAGCGGGCGCGGCGCGACCGGATTCCGCTGTCGGGACAGATTTGGGCGCTGATGTTTTCAAAATCGTCCACGCGCACGCGGGTTTCGTTCGAGGTCGGCATCCGCGAGCTTGGCGGACAGGTGATGTTTTTGAGCGCGAGCGAAATCCAGCTCGGCCGCGGCGAGCCGGTCAAGGACACGGCGCGGGTTTTGGGGCGCATGATCCACGGCGCGGTCATCCGCACGTTCGCGCAAAGCGATGTGGAGGAGTTTGCGGCATTTTCAAAACTTCCGACCATCAACGCGCTGACCGACGACGAGCATCCGTGCCAGATTCTCGCGGACATTTTCACGTTCAAGGAAAAGCGCGGGCCGATCGCCGGAAAAATCGTGACGTTCGTCGGCGACGGCGCGTGCAACGTGCCGGTGTCGTGGATTTTTGCGGCGGCGAAACTGAATTTTGAACTGCGGATTGCCGCGCCGAAACAATTCCAGCCGTCGGCAGAAATTCTGAAACGCGCGGGCGGAAAAATAATTTGCACGGAAGATTTGAAATCCGCTGCGAAGGGCGCGGATTTACTTTACACGGATGTCTGGGTTTCGATGGGCAAGGAAAACGAATCCGCCGAGCGGTTGAAAATCTTGAACGGCTATCAGATCAACAAGGCGCTCGTGAAACTGGCGAAGCCGGACGCGCTGGTGATGCACTGCCTGCCTGCGTATCGCGGCAAGGAAATTGACGAGGAAACTTTTGAGGCGAACGCCGACACGATTTTCACGCAGGCGGAAAACCGGCTTCATGTGCAGAAGGCGGTTTTGAACTGGGCGGTTTCCTGAAAACAATTTTTAGACAGGATTAACAGAATTAACAAAATTGAAATTTTAATTCTGTAAATTTTGTTAATTCTGTCCAAATCAATTCGCAAACTGCCGCAGATATTTCAGAGCGACTTTCAAATCCTTCGGCCATTCGCTTTTGATTGTCACGGTTTCGTTTGTGACGGGATGCGGGAATTGCAATTCTTCCGAGTGCAGCGCGACGCGGGAAATCAGCGCGCGTTCTTCGCGTCCGGGTTTGAGGCGGTAATCTTTTTTGAGCCGGGAGAGCCACAAAAATTTTCCGCCGTAAAGTTCGTCGCCGACGATTTTCAAATTGACGTGGCTGGCGTGGACGCGGATCTGGTGCGTGCGGTTCAGGAGCGGCTCGCATTTCAAAAGCGCGTAACCGAAGCGCGGGAAATTTTCCAGCACTTCAAATTTCGTCTGTGACTGCTTGCCTTCCCTTGAATCCACGCGCATCAATCCGGGCGTGACCGGATGCGGCGCGATTTTGGCGTCCACTTCAAATTTATTCTCCAGCGGTTCGCCGCGAACGAGCGCGATGTATTTTTCCAACACTTTTTGCGAGCTGAACAAATTGGCAAGCGTGATGAAAACTTCTTTATTCTTGGCGAGCAAAATCACGCCGCTGGTTCCGGCATCGAGAGTGTGCGCGTTGTTCAGATAATCCAGATTGCGTTCGCGCGCCCACGGTTTTTTTTCCGCGATTCCGGCGTGGAGCAGTTTCATCAAATCCGGGCGATCCGGTTTGGAAACGTCGGGTGAAGTCAGGAGTCCGGCGGGTTTGTCGAGCGCGAGAAGAAATTCATCTTCAAACAAAACCGGGATTTCCCAGAATTCCTTTGTGGCGGGCGAAGAAAGTTTTATGGCCGCGCTCACGGCTGCTTGGCCGCAGTCTGCCTGCCGAGCGGCGTGTCGCGCAATTCGCGGTTGGCTTCGACCTGAAGCCATTGGTTGAAGGCCTCGTTTTGCCGCGTGCGACGCAGAACGGCGGTGAATTGCGGCAGCTCGGCATTCATTTTTGACAGGTCAACCGGCTTGCGCGACTGCACAAAAATCACGAAGCCGCCGTCTTCAGTCTCCTCGAAATTTCCCGCGTGTCCGGCAGGCGTGCTGAACGCGGCCTGCTTGAGTTGCGTAGTGGTGGCGCGTCCGCCGAGTTCGGGCAGTTCGGGTGAACTCAAGGAGAACGACGGCAGCGTTTGCGAGTGCAATCCTGCGGCGGCGCAGGCAGCGGAGAAGTTATTTGCTCCAGCCAGCGACGCAACGAAATTCGTGCCCTTTTGTTTCGCAAGGATTGTCGCCTGATAAAATTGATAATCCTGCGTGACGCGGCTGTGGATCAGTTCGAGCGACGGGATTTCGCTGGGCAATTGCCTGGCGAGCGCGATGACATAAACGGCGGTCGCCCCGACAACCGGTCCGGCAACAGGCTCGTCGGACGTGAGCGCGAAAGCATCCTTGGTGAAACCTTCCGGCGCGATAAATTCCTGCGGACCGTAGTTGTCAAACGGCGCGGTGGTCTGGACGGTCAATCCTTTTTCCTTCGCAACCGTGGCAAGATTTTCCGCGCGCGCCGGTTCGAGATTGAAAACGGCGGCGGCAAATTCGTTCGCCTGTGCGCGCGCATCAATGAGCGCGCGCTGGCGGATCAACATTTCCCGGATTTTGGCTTTCGCGGCGTCGGGTGTTTTCGCGTCGGGAAAATAATTCGGGCCGTATTGAAGGTAAGCCGCGTTGATGGTGTCGTCGAAATTCGTCTTCGCCCATTCAGCTTTTGATTGCGTGAGAAAGTTTGTGATGTTGAACTCGACATAATTGACCTGCACGCGGTCGGGCAGGCGATAGGCGGCCATTTCGTTGGTGTAAAACTGCCCGATCGCGGCGGGCGTCACGGCGATCTGCGAAAGATAATTCGATGCGGAAAAGAAAACGATTTGCGCGGAGATTTCCTGATGCTCGCGCTGATAAACCGTCGCGGCTTCCTGCGGCGTGATGAGCGCGCCTGTCAGTCCGAGCGTCTGGATGAGTTGCTGGATGGCCAAATCATTGCGGACAAAATTCTCGAAATCCACGGCGGTCAAACCTTCCGGCAGCAAAACCTGTTTTTCGAACGCGTCAATCGAAACAGCCTGTCCGTTGCGGCCAAGCGAACCGAGCATCGCGCTGGCCGCCGTCGCTTCCGCCTCGTCACCGACGTGAATGCCGAGGCTCTCGGCTTTTCTGGCAAGCAGCAGGCGGACATAAATTTCCCGCTGCATCTCTTCGTCGGTAAATTTCAGGTTGCTGCCCGGCCATTCGCCGCCGTTGTGAAACCAGTAGAAAAGATAAAATTCGTTCTTGGCCTGGAGAAAATCGCCTGACGTGACTTTTTTTCCGTAAATCGTGCCGAAGTCGGGCGTGCCACCACCGCCGTTGCCGCCCATGCGCTGGCTTGGCGAGAAGAAAACGACAAATGAAACTATTGTGGCGGTGATGATGATGAACCACAGCCACGACGAATGTTTGCGAATCGTTCCAATCATAGTGAAAAATGAACGCGCAGCCTATCTTGCGCGCGGGAGCATGGCAAACCAAAAGCAAGATTAACTCTTCAACCACTTCGCCACGTCCGCCGCCGCGTAAGTGATCAAAATGTTCGCGCCTGCGCGGCGCATCGCCAGTAGACTTTCCAAAGTCACCGCCCGTTCGTCAATCCAGCCGCGCGCGGCGGCGGCCTTGATCATCGAATACTCGCCGCTCACGGAATACGCCGCCGTCGGATAACCGAATTCCGTTTTTACGCGATGGATGATGTCGAGATACGCCAGCGCCGGTTTGACCATCACGATGTCCGCGCCTTCTTGGATGTCCAGCGCCACTTCGCGCAACGCCTCGCGCGCGTTCGCCGCGTCCATCTGGTAACTGCGCCGGTCGCCGAACTGCGGCGCGGACTCGGCGGCTTGGCGGAACGGCCCGTAAAATGCCGACGCGAATTTCGCGGCGTAACTCATGATCGGTGTTTCGGAAAAACCATTTTTATCCAGCGCGGCGCGGATTGCGGCAACGCGCCCGTCCATCATGTCGCTCGGCGCGACGATGTTCGCACCAGCCTCCGCGTGGCTCAATGCCGTTTGCGCGAGAATTTTCAGCGTCGGGTCGTTCAGAATCTTGGGCACAGGCACCTTGCCTGTTCCGTGCGACACGATTCCGCAATGTCCGTGCTCCATGTATTCGCACAGGCAAACGTCCGTGATGACGAGCAGCGACGGCAATTCCTTTTTCAGCAGCCGCACCGTTTGCTGGACGATCCCGTTTTTTGCGATCGCGCCGGAAGCCTTCGCGTCTTTTTTATCGGGAATGCCGAAAAGCAAAACCGCCGGGACGCCGAGCGCGTGGGCGCGCGCGGCCTCGCGCAACAGTTCGTCGGGCGAAAACTGGAAAACTCCCGGCATGGAATTGACGGGCTGGCGCAATTTTTTCCCGCTGCGGACGAATAGCGGTAAAACCAATTGCTCGACGCTCAAGCGCGTTTCGCAAACGAGATTCCGCAGCGCAGACGACGAGCGCAGACGGCGCGGGCGATAATCTGGAAATTGTCCGGCGTGCAAATTCACGAGCCTATTCTAGTTTCAAATCGCGAAGTGCAAAGCGGAAAGTGCGAACGGATTTTCAGCCACAGGGATCGGACACGGATGAAACACGGAAATTTAACCTGCTCCCGTAAAATCCCGGACTCTTCCCGCAAAACCCTAAACCGTTCCCGTGAAATCCCGGATGCCTCCCGCGAAATTCCGCGTCCTTCCCGCAAAAATCTGCGCTCCTCCTGCGAAGTCCTGAACCATTCCCGCAAAATCCTAGGTCGTTCCCGTAAAATCCTGAATCCTTCCCGCGAAGTCCGGGGTGTCTCCCGCGAAATTCGGAGACATTCCCGCAAAGTCCTGAAGGCCAAAAACAGCCTAAAACCATGTAAAAACGGCGAAAAACAAGGTTTTCAGGCAATTCCAGACCCTGTTATCGCTATCCCATGGTCAAAAACAGACAGTTCTAAAATGATTTCAAAAATCCGTGTTCAATCCGTGGCTAAAAATGTTCCCGCTTTGCTTCGCGGAAAAAACAATTACATTTCCGCCATGCGCGGATTGAAGAAAATTTTCTGGCTGGCGGCGACGCTGTCCGTCCTGGTTTTCGGGATTTATCTCGGCGTCATCGTTTCGCGCTGGCGCGGTTCCGGTTTGCGCGTGGAAAACACCACGGCGGTCGTGCAGCAGGTGCAGACGCTTTCGGACCTGGTCACGGTCAAATACGTCATGCAAAAGGTCGAGATCGTGGATTCGCCGCCGGACAGCACACTCGGAAAATTCGTGCAGGGCGAGAGTCGCGTGCTGTTGCTCGCGCAAGGCGTCGTCAAGGCGGGCATTGACCTCAAAAAAATCCAGCCGGGCGACGTGTCGGTTTCCGGCAAAAAAATCTCCATCAAGCTGCCGCCGCCGCAGATCACCGACGCGTATCTGGACGATTCGCAGACAAAAGTCATCGAGCGCACAACGGGTTTCCTGCGCTCGCTGGACAAAGATTTGGAGCAGACGTCGCGGCAAAGCGCGGTGATGGACATCCGCCGTGCGGCGTTGGCGAACGGAATTCTCAACGATGCGGACGAGCGCGCCAAATTGGAACTGGCCGCGTTCCTGCACGAAGCAGGTTATGAGCAGGTTGAATTTGTCAGCGGCGGTTTGCAGATTCCGTTTTTCAAATCTGCGTCTGAAAAATAGCGAAAATCATTTTTTGCCGAGCCGTCCCAGAAGTTTTCCGTGAATCCCGCCGAAACCGCCGTTGCTGAAAATACAAATCACATCGCCGCCTTGCACGCTTTTTGAAACGTGCGCGACGATTGAATCCGCGTCCGGCAGATACGCGGCATTTTTCTTCGCCGCGTTCAAATCCTGCATCAGTTTTTCCGGATTCAATCTTTCGTCAGGCGCGAGTTGCTCCAGCCGCGCGACTTCGGAAATCACAACCGCGTCCGCGTCGGCAAATGACGACGCGAGTTCGTCCTGAAAAACTTTGCGCCGCGTCGTGTTGCTGCGTGGTTCGAAAATCGCCCAGATTTTTTGCGCGGGATATTTGATGCGCAATGCGCGCAGCGTCTCGCGGATTGCCGTCGGGTGATGCCCGAAATCATCCACAATCGTCACGCCGCCCGCGATGCCGCGCACTTCCATGCGTCGCTTGATTCCCTTGAAAGTGTCGAATGCAGACTGGATTTGCTTGTTCGACAAGCCGCAATGTTTTGACGCCGCGACAACTGCGAGCGCGTTGCGGACATTCAATTCGCCGATGAGATTCAAATGAAACTTGAAACTCGGAATTTCAAATTCCGTCGCTGTCGGGCCAAAGCGTAGATTGAAAGCCTGAACGGAATTATTTTCGCCGAGGCCAAATTTTTTCACCGGACAATGCGTGACATTCAAAAGTGGCGCGAGATTTGCGTCGTCGCCGTTGCCAAGCAACAAACCGTTTCGCGGCACGAGCCGGATGAAATGCGAGAAGGATTTTTTGATCGCGTCGAGATTTTCAAAGATGTCCGCGTGGTCGAATTCGAGGTTGTTAACGATGGCGATTTCCGGCTGGTAATGAATGAATTTGCTGCGCTTGTCGAAAAACGCGGTGTCGTATTCGTCGCCCTCGATGATGAACCATTCACTGTCCGTGAAACGCGCGCCTTGCGAAAAATTATTTGGGATGCCGCCGATGAAAAAACTCGGGTTCAATCCGTTGTGCTCAAAAACCCACGCGAGCAGCGAAGTCGTCGTCGTCTTGCCATGAGTTCCTGAAACGACAATTGAGCGTTTGCCGCGAATGAAAAATTCTTTCAACAATTCCGGCAGCGAGCAGTAATGCAATTTGTGGTCGAGAATAAACTCGGCTTCGGGATTGCCGCGCGAAATGGCGTTGCCGATGACGACCAAATCCGGCTTGTGCGAAAGATTTTTTTCGTCGTAGCCATTCATCGCCGTGATTTTTTTCCCGGCGAGAAAAGACGCCATCGGTTCATAAACATTCTGATCCGAGCCGGTGACGTGAAAACCTTTTTCCTGCATCGCGGCGGCGGCGGCGGCCATGCCCGTGCCGCCGATGCCAACGAAGTGGACTGATTTGATTTGCGATGAAAACATTTCCAGAAATTAAACCACCAAGACACCAAGGCACAAAGCTTTTTGAATTCTTGGTGTCTTTGTGACTTGGTGGTAAATCAGGATTTTAATTTTTTCTCCAGGATTTCGCCGACGAGATTCGGGTTCGCCTTGCCTTTGCTCAATTTCATCACCTGGCCTTTGAGGAAATTCAGCGCGGCGACCTTGCCGGATTTGAAATCGTTCGCCGGGCCGGGATTTGCGGCGATGACTTCGTCGCAGAATTTTTCAATCGCGCCGGTGTCGCTGACTTGTGCGAGACCTTTTTCGTGAACGATTGTCGCCGGAGATTTTCCAGTCTCAAACATTTCGGCGAAAACCTGCTGTGCGGCCGAGCTGCTGATGGTTTTCGCGTCCACCAAACCAGCCAGCTCGACAAATGATTCCGCTTTGAATTTCAAATCCGCCAAAGTCGTTTGTGATTCCGTCAATTTCGCCCGCAGATTGTTGATGACCCAATTTGCAACGGATTTCGGATTTTTAGATTGCTTGGCTATTTGCTCGAAATAATTTCCGAGCGGCGCGTCGTTCACAAAAGTTTCCGCGTCGCTCGCTGGCAGTTGATAATCGCGCATGAAACGCTGTTTGCGCGCGAGCGGCAATTCCACGACGCGCGATTTTACTTCGGCCAGCCAAGCATTCGTCGGCGCGAGCGGCATCAAATCGGGTTCAGGAAAATAACGGTAATCGTGCGCGTGTTCTTTTGTCCGCATTTCCTCGGTGATTTCGGCAACGTCGTCCCAGCGGCGCGTGGATTGGATTAATTTGCCGCCTTTTTTCAGCACTTCGATCTGGCGAGGGATTTCGTATTCCAACGCACGGCGCACGCCGGAAAAGCTGTTCATGTTTTTGATTTCGATTTTTGCGCCAAGTTCTTTTGTGCCGACGGGACGGACGGAAATGTTCACGTCGCAGCGCACCATGCCTTTTTCCATGTCGCAGTCGCTGACGTTGCCGTAGATCAAAATGTCCTTGAGCGCGTTGAGATATTCGTAGGCCTGATCGGCGCTGGTGATGTCCGGCTCGGAAACGATTTCCATGAGCGGCACGCCGGCGCGGTTGAAGTCCACGCCGCTGTTGCGGTCGAAATGAAAACTTTTGCCGACGTCTTCCTCGAGGTGCGCGCGGGTGATGCGGACGCGGGAAATTTTTCCGCCGAATTCAAATTCGACGAAACCGTTTTGTGTCGAGGGCTTGTCGTATTGCGTGAGCTGGTAATTTTTCGGCGCGTCGGGATAAAAATAATTTTTCCGGTCGAATTTCGCGTGGCGCGGGATTTCGCAGTTCAAAAGAAAACCGGTCAGCACCGTCAGACGGAGCGCCTCGTCGTTCGGCACGGGCAGGACGCCGGGCAGGCCGAGACAGACGGGGCAGACGTTTGTGTTCGGTTCCGCGCCGTATTGATTGGCGCAACCGCACCACATTTTCGATTTTGTTTTTAGCTGGACGTGGGTTTCCAGTCCGATGACAGCTTCGTATTCCATTGCGCGGAGATTTTAGCCACAGATGAAACACAGATGAAACACAGATTTTTAAGAAGTTTGAACGGCGGCGAAAATTGTGGTCTAATTTACAGAGACAATTTCAAAATGAAAAATTTGCGGACAGCTGGAATCGTGGCGACAATTTTACTGGGCGTCGGAATTGTTGCGCTGATGCGCGGCGCGGGCGGCGGCCAAACTAATGACGTTTCTGAAAATTCAACCGGCAAAATTTATTCAACCAATGATATGAAAGATTTCAAGAAACCTGACGCGGCGACGTTGAAGAAGATGCTGACGCCGGAACAGTTCGCGGTGACGCAGGAGGCGGCCACGGAAGCGCCTTTCAGCAACGAGTATGACGGCAACCACGCGCCGGGGATTTATGTGGACGTGGTTTCGGGCGAGCCGCTGTTCAGTTCGCTGGACAAGTTTGATTCGGGTTGCGGCTGGCCGGCGTTCTCGAAGCCGGTGGATGACAAGAAAATCGTCGAGCACACGGACACTTCCTACGGCATGGAGCGGACGGAAGTGCGCTCGACGACGGCGGACTCGCATCTCGGCCATGTTTTTGACGACGGGCCGGGGCCGACGCATCTGCGTTATTGCATCAACTCGGCGTCGCTGAAATTCATTCCGCTGGAAAAAATGGAGGCTGCCGGTTACGGCGACCAGCTTGCGCCGTTCATCAAGGCCGGACTTTACAAACCTTCAAGCGCGCAGTCGCAAACGAATTCACCGCCGAAGAATTGAATTAATTTTCGCGCGGTGGTTTCAATTTCAAATTGCCGCCGGACTTGTTCCAGCTTGAATCGCTGCGGACTTGGATTTTTTCCGCGAGAGCCATTGCTGGAATGATTCGAGGTAAAGATAAACCACCGGCGTGATGAAGAGCGTCAGGCATTGCGAGACGATCAGTCCGCCGACGACGGTGAGGCCAAGTTCGCGGCGGGATTCGCCGCCCGCGCCAAGGCCGAGCGCGATGGGCAGCGTGGCCATGAGCGCGCACATGGTGGTCATCATGATCGGACGGAAGCGCAGGAGGCAGCCTTCGTGGATTGCGTCGGCGGGACTTTTGCCGTGCTCGCGTTGCGCATTGATGGCGAAGTCAATCATCATGATGGCGTTTTTCTTCACGATACCGACGAGCATGATGAGTCCGACGAAACCATAAATGTTCAAATCAAGTCCGAAAACCATCAGCGTCAGCAGCGCGCCAAAACCCGCCGACGGCAGGCCGGACAAAATCGTGATGGGATGGATGAAGCTTTCGTAAAGGATTCCGAGGATGATATAAATCACGAGAATGGAAACGATGAGTAACGCAAGCAGCCCGGCCTGCGATGATTGGAAAACCGCCGCCGCGCCTTGAAAACTTCCAGTGATGGTCGCGGGCAGGTGCATGTCGGTTTCAATTTTTTGCAATTGCCCGACGGCGGTTCCGAGCGATACGCCGGGCGCGAGGTTGAAGGAAATTGTCACCGATGGAAGTTGTCCGACGTGCGAGATGCTTGTCGGGCCGACGGTGCGCGTCAATTTTGCGACGGCGCTCAACGGAATCAGTTTGGGCGTGCCGTTCGTGCCGGTCACGGAACTGCTGATGTAAAGTTGCGCGAGCGCTTCGGGATCGAGTTGGAATTG
>Ga0206907_1122_pt1 | contig 10291 bp, 10 predicted proteins | sample Alteio_BWOrgHeat_80_FD_152951 | JGI IMG/M metagenome (GOLD analysis project Ga0206907, IMG submission 152951) | Enriched cells from forest soil in Barre Woods Harvard Forest LTER site, Petersham, Massachusetts, United States -... | ecosystem: Environmental > Terrestrial > Soil > Temperate forest >...
TTTCTCATAGTGCTTTTTCCCCTACGATTTCAGCAGGCTGTCGGAGACTCATTGAATTTTGGCGCAGCGCCCTCTGATACATTGGGCATTGGGATACCACTCGCTTATTCCCGTCACGCGCGTACACACCGTGTTGTAGCCGCGAATAGGATTTCTATTCCAACACGAATCAGGAAGACGTTCAGCTGCTCGATCACACGTAAACGGATTGGTCACACAAGCGTTTTTGGGTGGCACCACAGGCATACATTCTAAACGTGCTGGATCGATACTACTAGGTAGGCAACGGCCTTGATATGCGACTCGTTCGCAACAGCCCCGTTGCGGTTGTGTGGGAACCGTCGCGCAACCGGTGAGCCATAATATATAGCAGAGCAAGATCGTTTTTTTCATGCCAAAATTGTACCACCGAACTATTAAAAGCCTATGGCAATTGTATAGTTGATCCGGTCCATCGATGCATGAGGCTGGAAAATCGTAATACCTAGGGTCTCTTAGCCCTTTTATTTTTGGTCTTTCGAAATTGCATTTACCATTCGGGCGGGCATTGATTCCAACTGTAGTTTTGATATCTTGTTAGATAGATATTGATTTTAAGAAAGTGATGCTAAAAATATGACGATCAAGAGATTAGACCATATCAGCGTCGTCGTCGAGAACCTCGCACCCGCAATTGCTTTTTTCACTGTACTTGGCATGACGATCGAGGGCGAGATGCCAGTCGAAGGGCCATGGGTGGACCGCGTCAACGGGATGAAAGATGTCCAAGTCGACATCGTGATGATGAAAACTCCAGACGGAAATGGAAAGCTTGAACTAACAAAGTTTCGTCATCCAAAACTGGTGAAGATCGAACCGACGATTGCACCACCGAACGCGTTGGGACTTCGGAGCGTCATGTTCACAGTCGAAAGCATCGACGACACGGTCGCTCGCCTACGCGCCATCGGCGCCGAACTCATCGGCGAAGTGGCCCAATACAAAGACCTATACAGACTTTGCTACATGCGAGGTCCTGCGGGCATCATCGTCGCACTCGCCGAGGAACTTTGATCATCTTAGGATAAATATTTTATTCGAATAAATAGTTGATTTGGGGGATCTATAGCGTAGTGGATCAACGAATTGGCAGCTATTCTTGTTTCATCGGTAAAGAATGTGGATCATGAGAAACTTCTCTTGTTGGATAACGTGCACAACAGCGTAAACGTCTCCCTTAAATTGAACCCTTGAAAACGGACATGATTTTGATATGGCCCATTTTTTCACGTTTTTAACCAAGCAGCTGTGACTCGAGCAAAGAAGAATTCGAACACCTAAGGATCTTTTGGGGCAGCAGCTGCATCTTGATCTTTACCCTTTACATCTCTCCGCATGAGGGGTAAATAATTTAATGCTCCTAACATAGAGCTGTAACACAAATTCGTTACACTTCTTAACAGAAGGGAGAATGAGGCCCGATGGCCATAATAAAGCCCAATGGGACAACATTTGTTTCGCCACCATTAACCAATGGAGATAGCGTTCCAATAAGAATCATGAACTCATGCCATCAAGGGCGATTTTGGGGACGACTTGTCCTCCTTTTATGCGGGGTGACTATACGCTGTTGGGCAGGCGGGGGTCCGACGGATATCTTATTGGTATACACACCGTCTGACTCCAACTCGCAAGCCATCGCCGATTACTACGCTTCGGTATGGCAAGTACCAGCCACAAACAAGTTGCCAGTCGAATGGAACATTACGCCGGCAAGCGCCTTTGCGAAAAACATGGGATATAGCGGCGGGGGTCTCGATGTCATTAATTTTGGCATCAATCATCCTTCCGACGAAATTACGACCCTCATCAAAAATCCGATTGATACGGCCATTGCTCAACTGAAGACGCGCGGCATCACCATTCGGCAAGTTTTATTATGTGGCTCATTGCCGTTTAAGATGTTTGATTCCGCGAGCCCGACCAAAGCACAACTGACCGTCGACAGTTATTTGGCGCTCGGAAAAATCAACGATACTTTCCAAACCAATTTGTATTACATGAATCATTTCGGGAATGCCTTTGATCCCGCCGACAGCAACACCTATCGGTACTTGGTCGGACACCTCTATGATCCCAGTCTGGCCGTTATGAAAGCGATCGTCGACAACGGCCATAAGGGAGACGCCTCTCGGCCTGCAGGCACCGTGTACTTTCAAAATAACCCTGCCGATAAACATCGCAATATACGCTACCCCGATACCGCTTTCACAGCAGAGGAGTTAAAAGCAGCCGGCATTTCCGTTCATCGTTCCGATCCCAGTGTGGCGGACGGGTTTTTCCCACAGGGAGTCCATGACATCATCGGCGTGATGACCGGGGGCGCCCACACCAACAGCACGATCGGGACAAACCCGGGGACTTTTTTGCCAGGAGCGCTTTTTGACAATATGACCAGCCAAGGGGGATCCATTAATGTGACCAGCAATGGTTTCCATTTTATGGACGACCAATTTACAGAAATGGGCGCGATCGCGACCTCCGGCGACTGCAACGAACCTGGCGGAGTATTCTTTCGCTTTAATTCTCCACGTATGTATATGGCCTACATCAATGGACTTTCGGCCGGCGAAGTGGAAGGCAGCTCCGTCTACGATGTTATCTATATCGTAAATAACGAGGATCCTTTGTCGTCCCCATTTGCCGTGAGACCGACCATCACCCTTTCCCTTGCTGATGGCGGCGTCATCAATGGAGCGACGGATATTAACCTCACTGCGGCGACTACTCGCAATTCGATTGGCCAGGCGGCAGGCATCAAGTGGGTCAAACTTTATATTGACGACACGCTTTATCAAACGCTCAACGCTCCTGGATTTAATCCCGGCGAAACCATCCATGTGACGCTCGGAAGCAAGACCGTGTCTTATGCGATCCCCACAAACGCGACCACACCTATTGTGGTGAATGGGCTTATCAACGCGATCAACGCTTCCGGGGCAATCTTAAAAGCAAATCTCAACGGGGACACCTTTTCTACCTACAGCTTTGACGAATGGACTGGGGATACGGCGTTTGAGAATTCGATTCAGCTGATGGGTCCAGCCGGTGTGCCTTATTCGGCGGTCGGAACGCCGTCGGCTCAGGTTACGACGGTAGGCAAGACGTCATATGGCAGCCTGCAGGGACGCGGCCGCATTTGGATTGCACCCGGCTCGCCTTCTTTCTCGACGACGATTCGTTTGGATCCGAGTAAAGTGAGTGACGGCGTGCACAACCTCCGAGTCGTTGCCTACGATAGCAGCATTCAGGAAATTCAGGGGTGGAAGCTCCTCTCTTTTACGATGAATAATGGGGGCGGTGTGGTCCCTCCCACCGTATCTATCACTGCCCCCACCGCTGGCGCTGTGTTTACTGCCGGATCAGATATCACTCTAACGGCCAGCGCTTCTGCCTCCGGTAGTGCTACCATTTCTGAAGTGGACTTCTACCAAGGTTCCACATTCATTGGAAAGGCCACCAGTGGTCCTCCTTATACGTTGATCTGGCCCGCCGTTCCTGCCGATTCCTATAGTCTCACAGCCAAAGCTACGGATTCTTCAGGACAGGTGGGAACCACCGTTAGTGCAGTGAACATCACCGTCAATAACCCCGTCCCTTCGATCGATACTTCTGGTGGCCTAAATCCTAGTTCAGTCGTGGCCGGCGGAACCGCGAACGTTCCTTTAACGATTAACGGGTCTAACTTTATTCCTGGGGCTACTGGGGTGGCCGGGTCTGTCGTGGCCTGGAACGGAAATAATCACAATCCTACTTCCATTACTTCGACTCAAATCAGAGTTTCGATTCCTGCCAGTGATGTATCGACTTCGGGTTCTTTGTATGTCACCGTCGTCAATCCTTCGCCTGGCGGAGGCACCTCCAATGTCGAAACTTTGACCATCACGCCTAATGCCAATGCCCCTTCTATTACAGATCTCTCGCAAACATCAGCTATGGTGGGGGATATCGTCTCTATCACCATCACTGGAACCCACTTTATCTCTGGAGACTCCGAAGTCCAGTGGAATGGAACAACGATTCCTTCTACGGTCGGGAGCGCGACCAAGATCACAGTCTCCATTCCCACCCTGAACGCCGGGGTCTTTACTCTGAGCGTCCTGAATGCTTTGGAAAGTTTACTTTCAAATGCGATGACGTTTACAGTCAATAATCCTGTTCCCACGGTTACAAGCCTTACCCCATCTTTGGCCAATGCCGGGGATACCGGGCAACCTATGATGGTGAATGGCACGAACTTTGTCCCTTCGTCAGTCGTGAACTACAACGGCGACACCACGCACATCACTCAGTACATTAGCAGCACCCAATTAAGTATTACCCTCACGGATAGCGATCTGGCGAGCCCTGGTACAATTCCTGTCACAGTAACAAATCCCGCTCCGGGGGGAGGAACGTCTACCCCTCCCGTCACCTTTACGATTAATAGTGGCGTCCCTGTCTTAAATAACCTCTCGCCTTCGTCCCAAGTGACCGGTCTTGACCTGTCCTTAACCGTCAACGGCGCCCACTTCCAGCCGGGGGATCACATCCAATGGAATGGAACAAACCAAGCCTCTACCTATGTCAGTGGTTCTCAGTTGACCACCTTTATTCCAGCATCGCAACTGCAAGTTCCGGGAAGCTATGCCGTCACTGTCCTCCACCCCGATGGGAAGGTCTCTACCAATTCATTGATCTTTACGCTCACGAATCCTCCCGCTTCACTGATCAGTCTTTCGCCCAATGCGGCTACCGTCGGTGACCCCAGCATCTCCGTCACTCTCACAGGCAAGGGACTCTTGACCATTACTCAAGTTCTTTTGAATGGTTCAGTGCTGGCTTCTTTCACACCGCCCAATCCCAGTGATACCCAACTGACCGTCACGATCCCAGCTTCAGATCTAACCACATCGACAAGCTTGGGCATTACCGTTAATAATCCCGCTGGTCTTTCTAATGCGCTTTCATTCATCGTGGCTCAAGCCCCCGTCATAAGCTTTGGTTCTTCCGCTTTTACCGCCTCACTCAACGACAATATCGTACTCCAAACCGATAATGGGGTGAGCAACCTCACCTGGACCTTTACATCCACCGATACCGGACAAGCAACTATTTCAGATAAAGGCATCGCGCGTGCACCCGGAGGCAATTCGGTCATTGCCCGAACCTCAGGTCCCAAGCTTTCTTTAAGCAGCGTGTCGGGACTCGGCGTCGGAACCTATACCTTAACCGTTATAGGATCCAACCCCGCGGGCAAAACCGCTACTGCCACCGCTAACGTCACACTCATCTCCGGAAGCTTAGACAATGTCCGCGTCTATCCCAATCCCTGGCGGACCAATAAATCAGCTGCTTTTCCCATTACCTTTGACCAGCTTTCCACCAATAGTATCGTCAAAATCTTCACCGTCTCAGGCCATTTCATGAAAAGCCTCGATGCGTCCTCCGGTATTGCCAAGTGGGACTTGACCAACGACGCCGGTGACAAAGTCGCTAGCGGACTTTACATTTATCTCATCACCAATGACCAGGGGCAGAAAACCACAGGGAAGTTGGCAGTGATTCGCTAATGTTGACTATCACACAGGTAGCTAAAACGTCTATTAGACCTTTAGCATCATTTAAAAATCTATTCCAGATAAATTTTTTCGCGCCTTCAAATCACTGCTATTTTTCGACCACCCTTCCCGATTTTTTGGGATTTACTTTCAGATATTTTTTCTCAGTTCTATCTGATTTGGTGAACAACTTATAACAAGACCTCCTACAAAGCCTACCATCGTGGTGAGAAGGGATTACTTAAAAATTCTAAAGACCAGCGGGTCGTTAAAAGAACAAACACATGAACCCATTATTGAGCGATCTCTCTTCGAACGGATCCAAACGCGCATGAAAATGCGCGTCATCAATTAAGTTGGAAATTCAAACCATAATCCCGCGGAGGATTTGCAGAAGACGCTTACGCAGATCAACCAACAGATCGATCGCGTGATGGAAGCAGTGAAGCTCGGGAGATTTTCGGAATCGTTGGCAGAATTACTGCAAGGGCTGGAAACTCAGCGTAAGGATATTTGTCATCAAATCACAGAAGCCCAGGAGCACACTGTCATACAAGTGACAGTCCACCATTCCGAAGAAAAAATCCAACCCACTACGTCTACAAGATCCCCCCAACAAAGAGAAGCCCTAGCTGCAAGTCGCTTAATGCCACTTACAGCTAGGGTCACTTGCGGGGGCCCGTTTCAACCTTAAGGGATACTTCCCGCAGAACCCGAGAAGTTCCTGAACGGCTTATGCAAGAACTGGTGGTTATTTTGCACAGATGTAAGCAATTCAAAAGAAAAGTAAATAAGAATGTTGGACTGAACGCGGCTATGTGGTCAGGGCATTTTCATAACCACAACAGATAAGTTAAAATGGACTCCATCATTTTCATTTATTATTTAGGAGATCAAAAAATGAATAGATTGATTAACTCTGCCTTGGCGCTCGTATATGCTGTAACATTCTTTTGTGTGGGCCCAGTAATGGCGCAGAATAGTAGCGCAATTAAAAATGTCGTGCTCGTCCATGGCGCTTTCGCTGACGGTTCATCTTGGTCTAAAGTCATTCCTTTGCTCCAGAAGAAAGGATTGCACGTGACTGCAGTGTCGAACCCATTGACATCGTTCGCCGATGACGTCGCAGCTACTAAGAGAGCCATAGCCACGCAGGATGGCCCAGTCATCCTAGTCGGTCATTCCTATGGCGGAGTAGTGATCACGGAAGCCGGTGATGACCCGAGGGTCGCAGGCCTCGTTTACGTCGCCGCATATGCTCCGAATGCCGGGCAGTCGATTGGAGAAATGGGCACAGAATTCCCAAAGCCGCTAGGCCTGACAAAGCTCGTGCCGCAAGGGGATGGATTCCTTATGCTCTCTCCGGAAGGCATCGAAACCGCTTTCGCGCAAGACCTTCCGAAGAAAGAACAGGTTCTGCTCATAGCCACTCAGGCTCAAACCTCCGGATCAATAATAGGCGCCAAGCCAACGACCGCGGCTTGGAAAAACAAGCCCAACTGGTACATCGTGTCTACCAACGACCACATGATCGCGCCCAACCACGAGAGGAGCATGGCGAAGCAGATAAATGCTAAGACGACCGAGTTGGCTTCAAGCCACGTTCCCATGCTATCGCACCCGAAGGAAGTGGCGACGGTCATCTTGGATGCCGTCTCAAACGCTGGGAAGTAAACTGCGCGCATAAAGCATTCTTGATTAATTGAAATTAGGTGGGTTGTAGCAGTAGCGTGAGTTGGCGTGCAAGATAAGGAAAGGACTTACTCAGCAACCTCGATGCGATCTTGCTCGCGTTTTGGCGAAGCGCAGTCGCGTTCAGTTGAATGGATTTAGGAGACGCACGATGAGCGAACATGCGGTAATGATACTTCTTGGAATTGCGAGCGTAGCGATCGCTATCTCGGGCTTCAGCGGAGTCGTCGCCGTATTTGGCGGCCGCGCCGACGGCAAATGGTCGCCAGCAGAACGGTTCCGTACAACCAATATGCTCATTTTGTCTCTTGGGGCCTGTCTGCTGTCTTTTGTGCCTCTGATAGAAGAGTCGTTTCAGATTCCAGATCAGATTTTCTGGATAACTGCCAGTTGTTTTCTGTTTGCCTTTTGCACGTTTTATGTTATCTACACGATAATCATTCTTCGGAAGCCAAATCTGCGCCGCTCAGGAGGACTTATCATGTGGGTTAGGGTCGTGTATTTCGTTTGCCTAATACTCGCAAGCGTCCTTCAGGCACTAAACGTTTCAGGAGTATTGGTAAAGCGCAGCTCAGGTCCTTTTACCGGTGGATTAATATTAATGTTGATTCCGGCCGCGCTTCAGTTTTCTTTTTTAGTTCTGACGCCGCTAACTTCTACTGACCTTTAGGCTTAAGTAATTGGATTGGAGGACGTGCTTAACTTTCTTAATTAACTTGCGATAAGGTAGAAATTTAAGCACAGACTTTTAATCGTTTACCAGGGAATACAAGAGCCAGTAACTGAACTACGATTAGGAAAGGCGGCCGCGTTGATGAATTTTCGAGCGTCGTTGCCGAATTGACGGTAGGACTCCCATTCGCAGAAGTGATAGACCGCCCCTTCGAAAAGATAATCGCCGCCCCGCGTTGCGCTCGGCGTCACATCTTTTCCACAAATAGGATCTTTGACAGGCGCTTGGTTTATGGAAAGACCTCGTAGGCGAGACTCGTGAATCCAAAAAAAAGAAGCAGGGAGCAAAATCATTTCTGATCTCTGCTCCCTGCTTTCTGATTTGCCTCAAATGGTTGCGGGGGCCGGAAATTACCCCCAGCTATAGCGCCGCAACGTGAGTCTTTACCATGGCTTGTTCCGCAACGTTACGATTTAAAAATACCGTATACGCATTATGCGCATATCTAGTGAACGACGCCTTCTATCGGACAAGATTCGTCAGACACTGTCTGGCGAATTCAGATGACATTAAAAACAAACAATGCAATTCATCGGTTTCCCTGCTATACTTTCTTATAGAGAGGAATCTTGGATATGTTCAAATCAAATGCCTTAAAAAATTGGTTAACAGAAGTGGAAGCGATGGAAGAACGTCTTGAAGGTATGAAACTTACGATCCTTCCGTCTACGTCAAAGAATCGCACCCAGAGCATTGTTCAAGCCACAGCGGGCCTTCTTAAAGGCCGGATTCGTTCCGGGGCGGCCTACCAGCGACAGCTCCGCCATCGATGGGAAACCAGTTTTTCTCGCCGTACCGCGTGACCTACCTGATCGACACCAATATTCTAATTGATCATCTTCGTGGGGATGCACAAGCCACGAAATTTCTCACAGATATAGAGACGGGACGCGCTAAAGGGTGCGTTTCTGTATTGACGGAATATGAGCTTCTATCTGTTCCTCACCTTCAGGCCAGTGAGGCCCGCGAGATTGAACGGTTGTTAGCCTTGATGCCGCGTTTAGCCATTACATCGCGAGTAGCGCGTTTGGCAGCGGAGTTCCGCCGCCGTTACAACACGGATATCGCCGACGCCTTGATTGCCGCGACAGCACGTATTCGCAGCGCTACCTTGGTGACTCGCAACGTAAAAGATTTTCAGCGAATCAAAGGCTTGCGTTTACAAAAACTATAAACAACCTACCGAAGAATTCCGAATCACTAATTCGGAATTTGATATGAGAGAAAATGGACTACGATACCGAAAAAGCGGATGAGGTGGCTTTGGCGCTTCTGTCCCGTCCCCTATATCGCTCGCACAAGGCGAGCTTCATCGACGGGACTGCACCGGCTATAGAACTTCGACAGGAAGGCGGTGCTGCACCTTACGAGCTTTGAGGATCACAAAGTGCTCCGTGCCTGGAAGAGCTTGGATTGGGAAATCATGAATCGTCTTCATGAAAAGGGGCTGATCTCAGATCCCAAGAGCAAGGCCAAATCTGTCTGTCTGACGGATGAAGGCGCGAAACGCTCACGAGAATTGTTCGAGAAGTACCGCAAGTGCAAACCTTAAGCCAGCCCCACTCCTATCTTGCTCCAGTTCAGTTGTCCCGGTCCTTTCGCTCAGATCAGAAAGGGTAACTTTGTAAGGCACCTTGTTCGCACTCACATCGCCATAAGCCGGAATCGTGTAATCCTTGAAAAGGTTGTTAGGCCGAATAGTTATAAACGCGGTAAAAGCGGTCTTCCATGAGGCTCTGATTGGCCTTGAGAAGGATGGGAATATCCTCACCCGCATGCAGATGCAGCGCGTCTACATCGATCCCCTGCTGGATGGCGGTTTGAACTAGCTGGGTATACACACGGGAGAAACTCGTTTCTTTTTCATCCATGTCCGGCCAATTGGTCACAGATAGCTGAATGTTGATATCGGAATCTTGAAGTTTCCGGCCTACAATCGCCATGTCCAGATGCGTTCTCACCCACTGTTGATTGGTGGGTGTCCAGTTGGGATCTTTCGGATTGATAAAAATGTTTGCAAAAGTGCGAATGGACTGGAATAGCGGGGAGGGTCCTGTGAAAAAAGAAATGAGGATGAACCGATTTCCAATAGGACGATAACCATCACTCTTACGATCTGCTTTCGATTCATCGCTTTCCTAGACAAATCGCGGGTCATAGATGATCCGTCCGGGAGTTGATTCGGGATCTCTGTCGTATGGGTTCCGTTTCCAGTATTCAGAAGCTTCATGAGCTGCTGATGATCTTCAGCTCCTGTTGCATTTGTTTTGCGCAAATTTTTAATCGT
>Ga0206907_1123_pt1 | contig 10252 bp, 11 predicted proteins | sample Alteio_BWOrgHeat_80_FD_152951 | JGI IMG/M metagenome (GOLD analysis project Ga0206907, IMG submission 152951) | Enriched cells from forest soil in Barre Woods Harvard Forest LTER site, Petersham, Massachusetts, United States -... | ecosystem: Environmental > Terrestrial > Soil > Temperate forest >...
TTGTCAAGTTGTGTGCCTACTGCATCGAGAGCCTTACTTGTTTTGCCAGACAATTTTTGAAAGCCTAAGAATGCAGCAATAACAATAATAGCCACGATGACGGCATATTCCACAGTGCCTTGGCCTTTACGATTTTTGATTAGTCTCATGGTGAAGCCTCCTTAAAATTTGATCTTCTGCTACTCTTAATTTAACCAACTATTGTTACGCCCATGTTAAATTTTTACTTATTTTTCGCCATCATCTATGATTTGCTGTTGCGCCCGTTGGTCCATACGACCTACAGATCCTCCGCGTCCCGTGGGGCCTCCGACGAACTTGTAGAGCATAAAAAGGCCTAAAATGGAAAATAGAAAAACCATGACCGTAAATTCGGTCGACGCTTGACCCTTTTGTCCGCGTTTTTCAGTCATGCCTTATTTTAGCTCTATCGTGTTACGGGAAAGTTACAGATGAAATTAAAAATTCAAAATTAAAAGTTAAAAAGTGAGAGTTTGATGATAGCCGGAAAAACCTCTTTTTTTAATTTTTAATTGCTTATTTGGGATATGAGCGCGTGTTATGCCGCTTTATCTAACAACGTCTGGTTGATTACCGTCTGATATCCGATCCCTCGGCGTTTGGCTTCCGCTTTTGCCCAATCCAAAACAAGGGGGTCAAAACGAATCGTGACCGATATATATTTCCCGGTTGTTTTATGGGGACGTCCGCGTCGACGAAAATTATCGACAGCTTCTTTGAACATTTTATGTTCCTCGGGCGTTACCCGTCTGGCCCTTTTGAAATCTTCTTCGGTCAGTTCTGGAATTTCCAAATCATGCTCGTCTTGCTTAGACTTTAGAATTTTTTTCATAAAACAATCTCTCCTTTCGATGCGCCTTTCTGGCGCTAATTATTCGAATCGTTGTTAAATTGCGAATTGTAAAAATCACTAATAAAATTCCTTTCGCTGAAGGTCCGATTAAAATTTCTCTTCTTTCCGTTGTTGTTGAGTGCTTCAAATCAGGGAGTCGGAGTATTTTTAGATCTTCAAATAACGGAACCGTCTCCTCAAATGCAATCCCATGCTTAAGAACATTGCGTTTATTTTTTGAAGAATCCCACTCAAACTCCATAATTATAGTATGTACAGAAAATGGCTCTATGTCAAGGTGACGAATAATTTAATTCAATATTCAAAATTAAAAATTAAAAAGTGAGGATTTGATAATAGCCGGAAAAACCTTTTTTTTAACTTTGAATTTTTAACTTTTAATTGCTTTTACTGGACGTTGAAATACTTCGCTTCGTAGCGTCCATCCATTATTAGACGCTACGTGCCGCAACCTTTTGGAGATGGGAAGCGGCGCAAGAGGAAGCTATTAGGCTACATTAAAATATTTAGCTTCCGGATGGTGAACAACAATGGCGGAGGTCGATTGTTCGGGATCGAGTTGGAATTCATCGCTGAGAGACACGCCAATGCGTTGGGGCTCGAGTAGGTGGAAGAGCTTGGTTTGGTCTTCTAAATTCGGACAAGCCGGATAACCAAATGAATAGCGTCCCCCATGGTATTTCTGATGGAACCATTCCCTAATTTCAGGATGATCCTCGCCTGCAATCCCCAATTCTTCACGCATACGGCGGTGCCAATATTCAGCCAAGGCTTCGGCGGTTTCAACACCCAAGCCGTGCAAATAGAGATAGTCGCTGTAATTGTTCTTCTTAAAGAGCTCTTGTTCTTTTGTTGATGCATTTGTTCCTACGGTGACAATAGAACAACCCAGGACATCAAGACGCGGTGACGCGGCGAGGGGGTGACTCGGTGATAATTTTGTGTCTCCGTGTCTCCGTGTCTCCGTGTCTGCTTTTATGAAAAAGTCACTAATACACCTCTGCGGCGTATCTTTTTGGCGCGGAAAATTGAAACGGACCCATTCGGTTTTAAGATCTTCGCGATAAACCACCAATTGATTCCCATCCGATAAAACAGGGAAATAGCCATAGACCACTTGAGGAACCAAGAGCTGTTCTTTGGAAGCATATTCTTTCCACTTTTTAAACAGCGGCTGGACGGTTTCTTCGAAGAGTTTTTGATAATCCTCGGCACTCATGCGTCCTCGCACAAATCCCCAACGCACTTTCAGGAGTGCCGTTTCATTGATATAGGGATAAACATCGTTCAATGAAATTCCGCGTGCCACGCGAGAACCCCAGAAAGGTGGGGTGGGGATGGAAGAGACGGGAGATGGAGCGACATAGTGGCCCAGGGACGCGGAGACATGGGGAAATATTTCTCCATCCCCGCGTCCGCGTGTCTCCGTGTCACCTGGTTTTGTAGTTTGCCCACTGCCGCCTCGGACTTCGTAGAGCGTAAGCTTTTTCTCGACGGTGGGATTGGTCAGCTCGTCCATAATGCGTAAGCCCGAGAATGCGTCAGATCCGTAATAAACATACCCTTGATAGAGTTGGCGTAAATCTTCTTCCACAAATCGGCGTGTGAGCGCAGCGCCGCCGAGCAGGACCGGTGTTTGAATTCCACGCTTATTCATTTCTTCTAAATTTTCTTTCATAATCGCTGTTGATTTCACCAACAGCCCGGACATGCCAATGGCGTCAGCTTGGTGTTCCTTTGCGGCTTTTAAAATGTCATCGATCGACATTTTAATTCCCAAATTAAAAACTTTGTAGCCATTGTTCGTGAGAATAATATCGACTAAATTTTTACCAATATCATGTACATCGCCTTTGACCGTCGCCAAGACGAGTTTGCCTTTGTGCTTTCCCAGATCGGCTTTAGGCATAAAAGGTTCGAGATACTTCACCGCCGCTTTCATGGTCTCAGCAGACTGAAGGACAAACGGCAGTTGCATTTGTCCCGAGCCAAATAAATCGCCAACGACACGCATGCCATCTAACAAGATGGTGTTGATAATATCGAGCGGTCCATATTTCGTCATCGCTTCATCGAGAAGCTTATCTATTTCTTGTTTATTTCCGTCGATAATTCGGTTCTTGAGTTTCTCTTCGATGGTCTTGGCTTCTTCGCGTTTGGTCGTCCCACTGACTTCTGTGGCTTGCGAGTAATACGCCATAAATTCGGTCAGCGGATCAAAGCCGGCTTTGCGTTCATCAAAGATCAACTGACGCGCCAGCTCGCGCCCTTTTTCATCAATCTTATAGAGGGGAAGAATCTTTTTGGAGTTGACGATGGCCGCATCGAGTCCTGCTTCAATCGCGTAATGCAAGAAAACGGAATTTAATACTTGGCGCGATTGCGGAGATAAGCCAAATGAAATATTAGAAACACCGAGCACTGTAAACACGCCGGGGAGTTCTTTTTTGATGAGGCGAATAGCTTCCATCGTTTCAATGCCGGCTTTGCGAAATTCTTCGTCTCCGGAACCCAGCGTGAACGTGAGCGTGTCAAATAATAAGTCATCCGGGCGAAGACCGTATTTGGTGACGGCTAAATCATGAATGCGTTTGGCAATGGCGAGCTTGCTTTCGCGGGTTTTGGCCATTCCTTTTTCATCGATAGTGAGGGCGACAAGGGCTGCGCCATAGGTTTTGGCCATGGGGCAGACTTTAGCCATACGTTCTTCGCCGTCTTCTAAATTGATGGAGTTGATAACTGAGCGCCCTCCAGCACGTTTGAGCGCTTCTTCTAGTACATTGGCTTCGGTCGAGTCGATCATGAGGGGAATACGTACTTGAAGCGCCATGCGTTTGATCGATTCATTCATGTCTTTGACTTCGTTGCGTCCGACATAGGCTGTGCACAAATCTAAAAGATGTGCGCCTTCTTTGACTTCTTCTTTGCCCATCTCTGTGATGGCGTCATAGTCTTCTAATGCGAGAAGATCTCGAAATTTCTTAGACCCATTGGCATTGGTGCGTTCGCCAATAATGAGCGGTGCCGGTTCTTGCTTAAAAGGAACTTGGATATAAAGACTCGAGCAAGCGGGAATACGTTTCACATCCCGTTTTATAGGAGTAAGATTCCCAACAGCTTCGACGACTTTGGCCAAATGTTCCGGTGTCGTTCCACAACAACCTCCGACGATATTGACGCCATAGCGTTGCACAAAATCCTTAAGGTGTTCAGCCAATTGATCCGGGGTCAGTTTGTAAACCGCGCGCCCTTTATCATTTTCAGGAAGACCTGCATTGGGAAGTACAGAAATAAAACGCGGCCATTGTTGTGAGAGTGTTCGAACATGCTCCGACATTTCTTGCGGTCCCGTCGCACAATTCATTCCCATGGAGACAATCGGATAGGGTTCCAATGCCGTAATCGCGGCCGCCATCTCAGTCCCTAAAAGAAGGGTGCCCGTCGTTTCAACGGTTACCTGCACCATAATGGGTAATAATTTTTTGGCTTTGGCCATGGCGTCGAGAGTTCCGACGGTAGCGGCTTTGACTTGCAGAATATCTTGGCAGGTTTCGATTAGGAGAAGATCAACATCGCCTTCAATTAATCCAAAAGCTTGTTCCGCATAGGAGTGACGAAGGGTATCGAAATCCGTGTGGCCCAAAGAAACAAGCTTTGTGCCTGGTCCCATAGAACCTGCAACATAACGCGGCTTTTCAGGAGTTGAGAATTGTTGAGCAACTTTACGGGCGAGTTGAGCGGCTTTGACATTGAACTCATGAACGCGATTTTCTAATCCAAACTCAGCAAATACAATGCGATTGGCTCCAAAGGAGTTGGTCTCGACGATTTGGCAGCCAACTTTAAAAAAAGAAGCGTGTAATTCTTCAATCCACTGCGGACGTGTTTCCAATAAGATTTCCGTACAGCCTTCTTTGCCACCATAGTCATCGACGGTGGGATTATGGAGTTGGAGGTTGGTCCCTGTGGCTCCATCAAAAATAAGAATGCGTTCTTGAAGAAGTTTTTGAAATTCGTTAGGAGTCATTTTTTAAAATTTTCTTTATGAAGAATTGCTGCTTTAGATTTCATTAATTCTAATGAGACTTGTTTTTTTAAAAAAATAAGTATTTGTTCTTCTAATACTCTATTGTTTTGTGTCGCATACTTTTTTATTTTACTTAGCGTCTGCCGCGGAAATTTTTTTATATATAGCGAAGGCATAATTCTCCCTTTACTCAACATGATAATACACAAAGACTCCCTCCCCCCTGGGACCGAAGGGACCTTTTGGGGGAGGGTGAAGGCAAAGACGCAGGCGCTGCCGGGGGAGAGGGTTTTAAATAATGTTTTTATCCAACTCCATAACAATTGCTTGTAAAACTTCTTTGGTGTGTAAAAGTGCCTGATTATCCCAGAACCGAATAACACGAAACCCCATCTTTTCAAGACACTCTGTTCGATATCGATCATAAACTTGCTGATCTGCATGCTGACTTCCATCCAATTCAATAATAAGCTTTTCGGATAAACAACAAAAATCGACGATAAAGTTACCCAAACAAACTTGGCGACGGAATTTATATCCGCACAATCGTTTGGCTCGTAAGTATCTCCAGAGTTCCATTTCAGCATCGGTGGAGTGATGACGGAGTTCTTTGGCGTACTGTTGGAGAGTGTTGCGATCCACCATACTGAATAGATCCCTGAGCAGGATAAATATTCATTCATAAGGGCCCTCTCCCTCGTCGTTGGTCGCCGTGGCGACCGGCCGACTCCACCCTCCCCCAAAAGGTCCGTGCCGTCCCAGGGGGAGGGGTTTCTTCAAAGTTTTTATATATAAGAGGCGCGGGTGAGACGATCTAAAATTCCAGTCCATTCTGGGGACTGCGAGGGACATTCAACAGCAATCCAATCGTAATGTTGTTGATCGACATCATGAAGAAGGGCATAGAGTTTCTGTGCATACATTCGAGGTTCTTTTGGCATCTCATAATAATCGCACCCATTCTGTTTTCCAGTGAGTCCTAAATAAATGCCGCGTCCCAATCGCAATTGAAATTCCTTCTGAACGAGATACAAAGGTGTTTTGGGTTGATAGTGTTGCAGGTGTTGTCCTGGAGAGAGATGCGCTCCTTCGTCTACATGCGTCGAGACATCGATGGGGCCAATGATCGCTTCCATTTGAGCTTGTGTAATCATTCCAGGCCGTAGGAGTTGGGGGCGATTTTCCATAAGCGACAAGACTGTAGATTCAATGCCCACTTGTGTAGGTCCACCGTCTAAGATGAAATCGATCTGAGTTCCCAATGCTTCTTGGACATGAAGAGCAGTCGTGGGAGAAAGTTCTGTAAAACGATTCGCGCTGGGTGCGGCGATAGGGTATTTCGCTGCTTCGATCAACGCTAGCGCTATTGGGTGATTGGGCATTCGTATCCCTACCGATGGAAGTCCAGCGGTGACGATGTCCGGCACGATTGATTTTTTGGGAAGAACAAGGGTCAAGGGTCCTGGCCAAAAAGCAGTACATAAAAGGGTTGCGGAAGTGGGCCAGTGCATGACAAGGCTTTGTGCCATTGCCACTGAATCTACATGAACAATCAGAGGACTAGTGGCAGGGCGTCCTTTGACTTTAAAAATTGCTTGTACTGCTTTTGCGTTAAGGGCGTTAGCTCCTAGTCCATAAACTGTTTCTGTCGGAAATGCGACTAACTTCCCCGATCGGATTAACTCCGCTGCTTTTGAAATGTTGAGGTTCATTGTTATTCGTAATGGGTCCAGAGCCTTAGCACCTTAACAACCTTCTCTGATTTAAGAACTTGATAGACAAGTCGGTGCTGAATCGTAATACGACGAGAATAAGTGCCATGCAAATCCCCCATTAATTTTTCGTAGGGAGGAGGATTTTGAAATGGATTTATTTTAAGGATTTCAAGTAACGATTCCACTTTATGTCGAAGACCCGCTTGGGATATTTTTTTAGCATCTTCCTGGGCATCGTTGCTGTAAACGAGCTGCCAATTCACCAATTTAATTTTTTCCGCAATTTTCGAACAGGAGTCTTCATCCCTTTTAGGATAGATTCGCGCATTCCAGGAACTGATAGTAAATATAAAGTTTCTTGAATAGAACTCCAGTCCTCTTGAGAAATTAGCACAGCATTACTTCGCTTCCCTGTAATTTGAATGGGTTCGTGCGAAGCTGCAGTTTTGTCGAGCAATGTAAATAATTGAATGCGCGCTTGGCTTGCTGTTAAAGTCGTCATTATAGAATCTCCTGTTCAAAAGCGTACCAGATATGGTACGTGTTTTCAATGGGCGTTTATGCGTGCTAGCGCTGATTCTAATAACGGATAGGTAAATTTGAAGCCAGAGGATTCAAGCACAGCTGGGACTACACGAGTACTGGCTAGAAGCAAAGCATCCGCCTTTTCTCCAAAAATAAAACGAGCAGCAAATCGAGGGAGAGCGAAAATCGTTGGTCGATGGAGTATCTTTCCTAAGGTTTTTGTAAATTCGCAATTATGTACAGGGTTCGGCGCTACAAGATTCACAGGGCCTTGAATCGTTGTTGTCAATAGACAATGCCGAATGGCCTTAAGCTCATCCTCGAGTGCAATCCAACTCATATATTGGTTTCCATCTCCAAGACATCCGGCAATTCCCAATTTGAAGAAGGGGAGCATCGCCTTCAATGCGCCTCCGTCGGGTGTTAGTACGATTCCTGTCCGTAACTGCACAACGCGAATGCCTTTCTGTCGAAGAGGATCGCAAGCGGACTCCCACGCTTTGCAAGCTTCGGATAGAAATCCGGAACCCGCAGGACTGGCTTCAGTTAATAACTCCTCCCCGCGATCTCCGTAATATCCAATTGCGGATGCACAAATAAATATTCGAGGAGGATTTTGGAGTTGAGTTAAGACGTTGGCTAAAAGAGTTGTGTTATGAACCCGGCTCTCGTAGATTTTTTTCTTCACAGCAGCCGTCCATCGTTTATTGGCAATGGGTTCTCCTGCTAAATGAATGACAGCCTCAAATCCTTCGAGCTCCTTCGGATTAAAATGGTTTCTTGGAAGAGGAATGACGGTGTGTTTATCCTGCTCTAATAAAGGAATTAATCGACTACCAATTAATCCCTTCGCGCCTGAGATTAAGAGACGCACTTACGGGTGAGCGAAATACGTCGGCGCTTTCCCAGGCTTCCATTTAATATTGCAACCCATACTTGGGGTTTGATTGGGATTGATCGGTTTGTCGGATAAGACGGCGTCTAAAGCCGCGCGAAGGTCTTTGCCCGTCACAGGCTTATTATTCCCAGGACGACTCTCATCGAGTTGCCCACGATAGACAAGCTTTCGTTCTTTGTCGAATAAAAAAAGATCAGGAGTACATGCGGCGGTATAGGCTTTGGCGACGTCTTGACTTTCGTCGTAACAAAACGGAAATGTAAATCCGAGTTTTTCAGCCATGGCTTTAAGTTGGTCTGGCGAATCATCTGGAAAATTCTTCGCGTCATTAGCACTAATGGCAATGATCGTGACCTCTTTTTTCTGATAGTCTCGTCCTAATTTCGCAATTTCATTTTGAACGTGAACAACATAAGGGCAATGCCGACAAATAAAAAGAATGAGGAGCGCTTTTTTTGGCGGAATTGCTTTAAGCCAAATGGTGTTTCCCGAAACAACATCAGACAAATGAAAATCAGGTGCAACTGTTCCTAAAGCAAGCATCGTTGATGGCGTTAAAGACATAGAACCCTCCTCAATAGCTGTTATTGTGACCCTTCTCTAATCATAATAGAGATCACGACTCAAAAAATGAAAAAACCCTCGACATTTCGAGCCAAACCGTTACACTTCTAATGGAATGGCAAACGGGAATGGCAATGGAAATGGAAACGGTGGCGGAAAAAATCTTCTTTTTCTCTCCTTCGAAGCCTGTGGTGGTGACCTCGCCTATAAATTAAAACAAGAAGGTTGGCAGGTGAAGTGGTACACCCAATCAAAAGCCGATCGCATCGTCGGTGAGGGTTTCGTCGAAAAAATTGACGAATGGGAATCCTATAAGGATTGGGCTAATCTCATTGTTATCGATGATATTGGATTTGGTGCTTTGGCCGATCGTTTACGCAAAGAAGGTAAAGCCGTCGTCGGTGGAAGTAGTTATACCGATCGCTTAGAGCTCGATCGAGATTTTGGCGCACATGAAATGAAAGATGCAGGCCTCGTTATTCCAGACTCGTGGGAATTCACAACCTTTGAAGAAGCCATTAAATTTGTCCAGCAACATCCTGCCCGTTACGTCGTTAAACCTTCTGGCAAAGCGCAGAACGATAAAGTTCTTTCCTTCGTCGGACAAGAAGAAGATGGTAAAGACGTTGTCGCCATTTTAGAGCGCTATAAAAAAGGCTGGGGAACAAAAGTGCGTTCCCTTCAAATTCAAAAATATTTGAGTGGCATTGAAGTCGCTGTCGGCGGATTTTTTAATGGCGAAGATTTTGTATTGCCGGTCTGCATTAACTTTGAACACAAACGTTTATTTGCAGGAGAAATCGGCCCATCGACAGGTGAGATGGGTTGTTATGACGAGCAAACGGAAGTGCTGACAGTTGAAGGATGGAAATTTTTTAGAAATCTGACAAGTCGAGATGAGTTTGCTACTTTGCATCCAGAAACCGAACAAGTTGAGTTTCATCGATCATCCGCTATTGTGAAATATAGTCATCATAAGAAAATGGTTCAGATTAAGAATCGAGCGACAGATATGCTTGTGACGTTAGATCACAATATGTTCGGCCAGGAGTCGAATCGTTTTCGTAAAGGGAAAAAATGGGGTTTTTCAAAAGCGAAAGATCTTCCTACCCAATTTGTAGTTCCTCGTTCTGGACGCTGGATAGGAAATGAAAAAAATATTTTTATTTTGCCCGCTATTGAAAAAAGTCATTGGGAAGGACGATCCGTAGTTTCTCGGTTGACCTCTCCCATTCATATCCCAATGGATCATTGGCTAGCGTTTTTAGGAATATGGTTGGCTGAAGGTTGGACGTCAGATGCTGGTTTTCAGATTGGGGTTACTCAAGTTAATCCAAGAAAAAAAATACAAATTAAACCGATTATCGAGAATTTACCCTTCCGATTTAAAAAAGAAAAAAATGGTTGGAAGTGTTATGACAAACGTTTATGGGCTTATCTTAAGCCTCTCGGCAATGCGCTCACAAAATATATCCCTCGCGAGTATAAAGAGCTTTCAGAACGGCAGCTCAAAATTCTTTTTGATGCGATGTGTCTTGGGGATGCTAATCTCCAGGCCAATGGATTTAGGGTCTACTACACCTCTTCGCTAAGACTTGCAGATGATGTTCAAGAAATTCTTTTAAAAATGCAGCGAGTAGGAATTATCA
>Ga0206907_1124_pt1 | contig 10208 bp, 5 predicted proteins | sample Alteio_BWOrgHeat_80_FD_152951 | JGI IMG/M metagenome (GOLD analysis project Ga0206907, IMG submission 152951) | Enriched cells from forest soil in Barre Woods Harvard Forest LTER site, Petersham, Massachusetts, United States -... | ecosystem: Environmental > Terrestrial > Soil > Temperate forest > O...
GCTTGAGGCAGAACGGCCTTGTCGGCGTCCCCAAATGGACCGTGTACTGCACTTGCATGTGGAGATGCGGCACGGGCGAGCGCCCGCTGTTGCCGCAATAACCGAGCAGCGCCCCGCGCGCCACGCGCTGGCCGGGCACGACTGTCACGGAACAATGCCTGAGATGGGCGAGCAGCACGTAATAACCCATGTCGCTGTAAATAATGACATGGTTGCCCCAATTTTCGTCGGCGTTGTTGGAGCCGGGCGCGTTGTCCTTCACATGGCTTGCGGCCGCGGCCACCACACCGCCGCACGGCGCAAGGACGGGGGTGTTGAACGTATAAAATTCCTCCAGCGCAACGCCGGTCCCGCTGTGTTTTACACCGTTATTCACCAATTCGAAATCAAGCGCGTGCCCCCACTCGCCGCGATGCGTCAGCTTCCCATGGAATCCCTGGGTGATTGCGCGTGTTCCCTCGAACGGCGGGAACAGCGCCGGCGTCGCCATGTCGGGAAACCGGCGCGCATTGAGCAGGACAAGGCGCGCAGCGGATTCGGGCAGTGAGCCGGGAGCCGGCGAGGGCAGCAATCGGCCCGCCGCGCGCCGTTGCTTGAGGGCGTACACCATGACAAGCACAACCAGATTGTAAGGCAGTGCGCTTGGAGGAAGGTCAAAATAACGCAGGGCGCATTTGATGGCGATGGACAAAAGGGCGCACAGGAAGGCGCCACCGAGGGCCAGCGCGAGGCTGGCAAGCGAAACCACAAAGTATCCTGCCCCGAGCGCAATGCCGCAGAGCAGGAAATTAAAGCCGCACCACATCATTCCCTCCGGTTCAAGCGGAAAACCGAGCAAGGAAAGCGTATAAGTGCCGACAAAAACCGAGAGCGAGGCCGCCAGGCAGGTAAGGGGCGACACTGCTGCAAGCGCCGCGAATACCAGCAGACCGGGAAGCGCGTGCGGTTGAAATAGCATCGCCCCGAAGGCCTGGAACAAAATCTGGAGTAAGGGGGGGAGAAAAGGAAGATCGAGCACCGCGTTCGCCGGTGAAGAGGAAATCACCGGGGGCCCAAACAAATAGAACCCGAGAAAATAGAGGACGTATGCGACGGCGACGGCGGGCATGCTGTGCGTCGAGAGGTTGAAATGTATCCCGACCCACTGCTGCATCGTCGTGGATAAAAAGAATCCCCCGACCACCGCGGCCAGGAACAGAATCGCGTAAATAACAGGTTGAAAATGATAGCAGCGATTCAGCCATGCAAGCGTGAGGCAGACCAGCAGCGGGTTAAACAACAGATAGCCATTGCGAATGTTTGCGCGGTCGAAACCGAGCGTCCATGCGAGCATTCCGGCCGCGCAAACGCCGGCGAGGCCGACCAGTCCCAAATCCGGCGCGATCATGCTGATCGCGAGCAGAAACCAGCCCAGCCGCGTGTCCGCCGAGAAAAACAAAACCGCGTATGCCCTCGGAATCCCGCGCGCGAGCGCGGCGCCCGGCGAATCGGGAGCCGCCGGAAGATCGGCTTCGGGAATGGAAATCATCGGGTCCGGCTGTTTGCGACTGCTGCCTGGAGCGGAGCGAGATGATCGGGCACCCTTTCCAGCTCCTGCACGTAGCCGAGGTTTTCCCGCTCACGGATAATGTGCACGCGTCCATCCAGCCCGACCATCACGACAGCGGGCCGGTAGGTGATGAATTGCATCGATTGTGTAACATTGTATGCGCCCACGGGATGCATCACGACCTGGTCGCCCGTGGTCAGGCCGGGAAGCGGCGTCTCCTCGCGGATCACATCAATGTTCATGCACAAGCACCCGTAAACGGTTGTCGGCTGCGGCGAATCCGGGCAGGGGCGCGCCGGGAGGACGTTGATCTGGTACCAGGCCGCGGTATAGAGGAGATTCACCCCCGCATCGACCACCACGGCGTGGCGCATCACGGGCGCGTTCGAAGTCGCCGGCGCTCCCTTCCCGTACGCGGCAAGCGCGGTATTCAAAGCGGACTGGCCGTTTGCGCCCGTCCCATGCGCTGCGGCGGATGGGCCGTTGCTCATTGGCCGGCTCTTGACCGCGACTACGGTGGAAATGAGATAGCCGGCGTCGTCCACAAGGGCGCGTCCCGTTTCAAGATAGAGTCGCGGCAGGTCGCGGCCCTTCGGCCAGAGCTGCGTGATGGTATCGCAAATCGCCTCGGCGTAGCGGTCCATTGACGGCGTCACCTGCTCGGGCGGAAGGTACTGGTAGTGAAGCCGCGCATGGGAGGCAAAGCCGCCGCCCAGGTTCAAATACCGGATATCGCCCACGCCGGCGCTCTCCACCTCCCGCGCGAGTTCCACGAGACATTGCGTTGCGACCCGGTATGCTTCCGGGTCCAAAATGAAAGTGCCCATGTGGCAGTGCAGTCCTTGCAGCGAAAGCTGCGGCATGCTGCGCATCCGGCGGATCACCTGGAGCGCCTCGCCATTGTCCGCGCTGAAACCAAATTTCGACCAGACCGCGTGCGTGCCGGTGTTGACATTGATCCTCAGCGCGACCCGCAGCGGTTCGGCGCGGTTCCTGGTCATCGAGGCGAGCGTGAGCAGTTCGTCGATATTGTCCACCTGGATCATCGCGCCCTCGGCAACCGCGCGCTCCAAATCGGCGCGCTCCTTACAGGGGCCGTTGAAGATGATGCGGTTTCCAAGGATGCCGTTGCGGCGCGCCTTTTCATATTCAAAGCCCGACACGACCTCGGCGATGGAGCCTTCCTGGTGGAAGAGGTTGCAAATCGCGTTGAGATAATTCGTCTTGTAGGACCACGCAAACTGCACATCGGGATAGCGCCGGCTGAATGCGCGGTGCGCCTCGCGGTATTTGTCGCGCAATGTTTTCTCGGAAAAAACAAACAACGGGCTGCCGTGCTCGCGGGTGAGCGCGGCGATGGAGACGCCATCGATCCCCGCGCAGCAGGGCGACGCGCCGAGACGAAACGGATTCACCGGGCCGGAGCCGAGGCGCTGGATGGCGGGGGCAACGTAAGGGAGTCGATTCATGGGATGGAGGAGGTGAGAAGTTTGGAGCGGGCCGCGACCACATCGAAGTCGGCGCCCGTGGAAAGTTCCGCAAGCTGGCTGAGACTGCCCAGCACCTCGACTTGGTGGCGCAAATAAAAATGTCCGGGAGGACAGGGCGAAATTGGCGCCGGACGCCGCCCGGTGGTCATCATTTCGACAAGCGTGGCCGGGAAATTCACGCCGAACATCGATGGAAAATGGACCCATGCCGGGAAGCGGGGGTTGATTTCAATGAGCGCATGCTCGCCGCTCCGCTCGTCCTTGATCGTCTCGATTTCAAACGGGCCGCGCCATTTCAATTCCGCAATCAGCGCCGTCACGGCCTTGAGCAGCCGCGGGTCATGGATTGTGATTCCGCCGAGCCCCTTGCCCTTGTCGCTGAGGATTGTTTTACGAATGCTACACAACCCGATGATTCCCCCTTCGCCGTCGGCGATGCCCATCGCATTGAATTCCGTGCCCTGCATGCAGCGCTGGACGATCACCGGCGCGCCCCATTGGGCGAAAAGTTTCGACGTTTTCGCGGCCAGTTCGGCTTCCGTGCCGATCATGTAGGCGTCGTAATACTGCCCCTTGACCATCAGCGGGTAGCCGAGCGCCGCGCCCGCCGTGAGCGCCTCCTGCAAATCGTAAACGGCGCTGCTTTCCGGGACTGTCACGCCGCACCTGCCGGCCAGCTCGTACAGGCAACTCTTCGAGCGCTTTTTCAACATGGCCGCATCGGGAAGATAAGTCAGCAAGCCGCGGTCGGTGAGGTCGTCCTGCAAATGCGCAAGCAGCTCGATCTCGGAATCGAGCGTCGGGATGAACAAATCGACCGGCGTTTTTGCCATGATGGAGTCCAGCCGTTCGAGAAAGGATTCCGCGCCCGACGTGGGGTAAGGCATCGCGTAGGTGACATCCGGCCCGTCATTCGCATAGATGCCGCTCTCCATCGCGTCGTAAACCAGCCCCACAATGTAGGCGGCCGGGTAGGCGAGGCGGATGCTTCGCAGGATGCCCGCGCCGGGCTGCGGGTTTTCCCCGCGGTGCAGCCCGCTGATTGCGACCCTCGGCGTCTTCATGATGCCCACCCGAGTTGTTCCAGCGCCTGGAGAAAACTGGCGAGGTCCCTCCGTGCGGTGTTTTCATCCACTTCGTATTCGGCCTGCAGGCTCGCCAGGATCGCGGCTTCATCCGCGCCCTGTTGAAGCAGCCGCACCACGCGCAGGCCGGTGACGCTGAGTTGAAACGTATCGCCGCCCACGGGATCAAACGCGAACCCGCGGTCGTTCAGGAGCAGATCGGAAAGGGGTGTTGCCATATGTTTTACAAATTAAAACCCGCTTGGCCGCAACCCGGTCGAAGGCTGTAACGTGCCCGGCTGGAGTCCGCCGGCGGATTTTTTGCCGACGGTGAGATTATAGCCCTGTTGCGCGTAGGAGTAGTCGGGATTGATCGACAGGATTTTGCTGAAGCCTTGAAACGCGCGCTCCATGTCCCCGAGAAAATAGGATGCCCATGCCGCGCCGCTCGTGGCATCGGTGTCATCGGGATAATAAACCAGCACCCGCATGTAGGAGGAGAGCGCCGCGCGATAATCCTTGGCCGCGTAACTGGCGCCCGCCATTGCCATCTGCGCCCGGTAATTCGAGGGCTCGATGCGCAGCACGGCATCGGCGACGGCTTTGATCTTCGCTGCGTCCTTTTGCGCCTGCGCCACGTTGAGGAGGCCCAGCAGCGGATTGAGGGCATTCGGTTGCATCTGGCTGGCGCGCGTGTAAAACGCGTACGATTCCGAATAATCTTTTTTCAAATAGCACAGCCACGCCGTCCGTATCGTCGCCAGGAATTTATCGCCGCCCTGCTGCTGGTAGGCATTCACTTGGTCAAGCGCGTCGTCGTAGTTCTTGTCGTACTCCGCCTTGAGCGATGCCGACCATAATTTTGCGAGGCCCGCGGTGTCCGGCGCGTTGTCCGCATTCGATGCGCTCAGGCTGCACGCCACAGCCGCGACGACAAGGAAATGCAGACCCAATCGCCTTGAGGATTCGAGGATCGCGGGGAAGCCCGTGTGGATTTTCATCGAGCCCAGCGACGCGCGCCAGGCCGAACCTGTCTTGGAGGAATTTGTTTTTGTTTGCATGGTGGATCCGGGGTTTGTTTTTGATTTTCTGGCTTATTGTTTGAATTGATTCAACAATGGCTGTGTAAAGCAAATGTGTGGATCGTCCGGGAATTTTGTAAACAAAGTGTAAATCTTCGCGACCGTCCCGCAGGCGGCTATTCCCTCCGCACCGAAAATCTGCTGCGGGTCCGGACTACTCCATTGTCCGCCTCGAGCGTCCAATCTCCTTCCCGCAATTGCCACAGCACATGCCCGCCCGGCCCCGGCGCAAGCGGCACGCCGTTCATGCTCCAGGTCACGCCGTCGGGAATATTCGCTTGAAATTCCATCTGCTGCTGCGCCATCGGGATGCTGGCATCGACCTTGAACACGGCGCCGTCGCGCGGATTGAGAATCGCGAGGTCTTCTTTTTCCGGCCGCACTGTCGCGCCGAGGGTGTTGTCCCCCGAGTCGCACCAGCCCGCGTATTCCTTCGGCAGCAAAAGATGGCCGTCATCCGCGAACCAATCCCGCGCGTCCGTCCGCGGTTCCGTGCCGGGAAGAAAAAGCTCGCCGACGATTTGCTTGCTCGCCGCGCACGGGCGCAAGCCGGTAAGCGCGCAGACGGGCACGCGCGGCAACTCCGGTTCCGGCACGGGATGATCGCTTTGAAGCAGGTCCTCAATCATTCGCCGCCAGAGAGGGGCCGCCGCTGCCGCGGAAGCGATGTGGTCCATGGGCCGTCCATCGAAATTCCCGACCCAGACGCCGACCGTGTGTTCGCGGGTGAAACCAACAGTCCATGCATCGTGAAAGCCGGCGCTGGTGCCGGTTTTCGCCGCGATGCGCACCGGGAACGCGAGCGAGGAGTGCGGTCCGAAACTCTGGAGCCGGGCGCTATTGTCACATAAAATATCAACAACAATCGAGTCTGCATCCGCCGACACCACGCGCTTGAGCGGCATCGTCTGTCCCTCGATGAATTGCGGGGGACCCGCCAGCCCGCCGCGCGCGAGGGCGGAGAATGCCCCCGTGAGATCGAGCAGCCGCACCCCGACATTCCCCAGTATGAAACCTGCGCCCGCCTTTTCCAACGGCCTGTCAAACCGCACCCCCCAGTCGCCGATGGCATTGAACGCGTTGCGCGCGCCGATGCGGCTCACGGCGACCACCGCGGGGACGTTCAGCGAATTTCCGAGCGCCTCGCGCACGCGCACCGGGCCGAGATGGCTCAGCACGAAATTGTGGGGGTCGTAATCCATGTAGGCGTCGCGGGCGGCCTCGGCGGTGTCCGGCAACAGCGTTGCCGCGGTGAAGACGCGGCTGTCGATGCCGGTGACATAGAGAAACGGCTTGAGCGTCGATCCCGAATTCCTGAACAACATCGCGCCGTTGACCTGGCTCTGCTTGAAATCGCGCGAGCCGGCCAGCGCGCGCACCGCGCCGCTCTCATTTTCGATCACCACCATCGCTGCCTGGGTGATGTCGGGGCGGTGAAGGATGCCCAGGTTATCGCGGATCAATTGCTCCGCCCGGCGCTGGATGTCGAGGTCGAGCGTGCAGCGCACCACGCCGCCGCCCGATGCGGAAAATGCGGCGCGCGAGGCAAGCTGGATGAAATGCGGCGCGGCATTCCCCGGCAGATGTTTTTCCACGGCGGGCGGAAGCATCTCCGCCGCCTCCTGCGCGCCGAGGAATCCGCGCGCCGCCAGGAGTTGCCGCGAGCCATCGAAGCGTTTCTCCGCCGCGCCCGGGTGGCTCCACGGGTTCAGCCGCGACGGCTCCCTCGGCAATCCAGCGAGGTAAATCGCCTCGGACTTTGTCAGCAACGCCGCCGGTTTGTTGAAATACGCCTGCGACGCCGCCTCCGCGCCGATGAGCCGGTTCCCGAAAGGAATGCGGTTCAAATAAGCCTCGAGGATTTGCTGCTTTGACCAGCGTCTTTCGAGTTGCAGCGCGAGCAATGCCTCGCGTGCTTTTGCCAAAAGATCGCGCCCTTTGCGCCCCGTGGCGATCTTGACCAATTGCTGTGTGATGGTTGATCCGCCCCCGCGCCGCTCGAGAAGCGCCCGCGCCGTGCCCCAAGCGTCGATGCCGCGATGCGAATAAAAGCGGCGGTCCTCCATTTGCACGATCACGGAAGGAAGCCACGGACCCATTTCAGCAAGGCTTACCGGGCGATGCGAACGCGCTTCCGGTCCCGCGATTTCCGCGATCAAGCGGCCTTTCGAATCCAGATAAACCGTGGTAAGCGGCTTCAAATTCGTGAGCGATTCCGGCAGCGGCGCCCAATAAAGGAAGTAATAAAGCCAGCACGCCCCGATCGCCAGCAGCGCGAGAAAAGCAGTTGCCGCAAATCGCAGCCATTTAGGAATGCGACTCCACAGCCGGACGAAAATCAATCGCCAGATACGTGACATATGCTCGATGGTGTAAGCCCCGAAAAGCGGCTGTCGTACATCGGCTCGATCTGCGTGGCCGGCCAGTGAAAAACCCCTGCGCAAGTGACGCGCACCACCACAGCGTAGTACCCGGCGCCCTGTTGAACTTCGTCAAAATAAAGGCAGGTTGTCCGGTCGCGGAATTCGGAATAGCTCAACTCCAATTGCTGCCCTCCATTTTCCAATGGAACCGGCTCAACCGGCCCATCGCCCTCGCCGGAATCACTCGACGGCGGGACGCTTTCGAACGCGGCGGGCATTTCATCTTCCAGCGCGACGAGATATTGCTCCTTTGGCGCGACCACACGGTAGGCGACCAAAAGTTTGTCCCCCAAGCGATAGGGGGCTTCAGCCGTTCCCGTGCGTGTTTTGTCGGTCAAATTCTTTACCACCCGTTCGATCCTGAAACCGCGGTCGCTGCGGTTTGTGACGGGCGAATCGCTCCGGTACTGCGCCTGCACAAGGCAATTCATCGCGTCGCCGTGGTCCATGCGCACCGCAAAATCGCGGATATGGCGGATATCGGGCGCGTCCCAGAGCGCGGAAGCCCCATTGCGCGAGATGGCTGCGGGCGCCGGCGCGGCCGCGCGGAAATTGGCGGGCGCTCCCGCCGCCTGCGCGTGCATCGCCTGGAACGCAAGCAGCAGCCAGAAATTTTCCTGCGTGGAAAGCGATTCCGAAGTGTCGAGAAAACCGTCGATCCGCTTTTCCATCCCCGCCCGCGCCTTTCCATCCCCGCCGCCGGGATTGATGGTGGCAAATGCCAGCGCGCGGATGGCCTCCGCGCGCGTGGTGGAACTGAATGTCTGCGGGTCGAATTCCCGCGCTGCCAGCGGTCGGTCGATCTCCTTCAACAACTGCCCCTGCTCGTCCGGCATGATGCGGAGATTATGCATCGCAATTGCCAGCAGGGCCCGCGGCTCCTCCCCCAGCGGTTCACGGCGCTGATACATCTCGCGGATCAGCGGGCCCAGCGTCTTCGCGTCCCCTTTTTCCGAAAGCACCATCAGCGCAAACGCGCGCGAAAACGGATCGATTTCAACTTTTTCATTTTCGCCCCTGGCGATTGAGAGCGTCGCTTTTGCAAGCGAATCGGCCAGGTGCGCGGGAACCTTCAGCCCCTTTGCCGCCGCTTTCTCCGCCGACCAATAGCCGGCCACCGTCACCACCGGAACGGGGCCGCCGTTCGGCCAGTAAGGGAGATATCCTTCAGGCAGAAGGTCCTCCGACATGTGAGCAAATCCGGCGTCGATGCGCTGCCCATACGATTCTTCGCGCGAAGCCGGTTCAGGAAGATAAGCGAGCAGATCGTCGAGGGCGGTGTAACAGAGAATGCGGCTCGTGATCTGCTCGAAGCAGCCGTGCGGATATTCCAGCACGAGCGGCAAGCCGGTGAGTTTTGGCAGCCACGGCGACGTGGATACCGTCACCTCGGCGGAGCCGGTCGCCTTCGTCCAATCATCGGGAATTTGCTTCTGCACGTCGCCTATCTTCGCAAACACCGACTCCTTCCTGAGCAGCGTTGGCGGAAACACGGGAAGCGTGATTTCCACGGAATCGCCTGGCCCCGCGCTGGTCTCAAAGCGCACGGGGGTGGACGTGCATTCCCCGACTTTCGCGCGAAAACGGTAAACCGACGCAAATCCCTTTTTCACCTTCTCCGTCTCCGAGGATTCCCCGGTCAGTTGCAACCCTGTGACACAACGCACGGTGATCGGCATCTCGTCCGCGACCTTCTGCCGCACGATTGCGCGCAATTCCACCTCGTCGCCGCATCGCAGGAAACGCGGCAGCGCCGGCTCGATCTGCACCTGCTTGGAAACCTCGACCCAGTCCGATCCCGTCCCGAACGCGCTCTCCTTTGTTTGCGCCAGCGCAATCACGCGGTATTTCGTAAGACCGTCCGGCGCATTAAATGAAAAAGTCACTTTGCCATTCTTGTCGGAGCGCAAACCTGTTTTCCAAAAAGCCAGCGGGGGAAAATTGGTGCGGCACTCCAGGCTCATCGGCGCGGCAACTGCCTTCGCCTCGGCGCCTCCGCCAATGATAAATCCCTTTTGATGCAAGCTCGCCGTATCCACCCCGGTCGAAAGCTGTTCCAGCCCGTGGTAAGTCCCCACGCCCCAGACCCGCGCCGGATACATGTCGTCGCGCAAAGGTGGCTCGTGCCAGTCCCCCGCATCGAGGATCGACTCATCCACCGCATAAACCGTAAGGTCGGCATTGGCTACGGGCCGTCCTTCGCAGCTCACGTCGATCTCACCCGAGACCACGTCCCGCGGACGTACCTGCTTTGCGGCAAAAACCGGTTTCACTTCCAGTTTTTGCTCGGGCCGCTGCACCATCATTTGGACGGAACCGAACCGCTCCACCGGAAGCTGGTCCGCCCCCCCGCTCTTGAGCAAATAAACGCTTATCATCGCATTAGGCGCGTATTCTTTTTTGACAGGTAATTCGAACCTTCCGGAATTGGTGTTTAATGGCACAAAAAAGGTGTCGATCACCGTATCCGTCTCGACCGTCACCCACGCCATACCGGGGAATGGCGACTGCACCGAGAAGACCGCTTTCTCGCCGGGCACGTAGAAATTTTTCCCTTCGCCCAGGTTCTGCTTGTCGCTCGTCACGCCGATGCTCTCCTC
>Ga0206907_1125_pt1 | contig 10198 bp, 8 predicted proteins | sample Alteio_BWOrgHeat_80_FD_152951 | JGI IMG/M metagenome (GOLD analysis project Ga0206907, IMG submission 152951) | Enriched cells from forest soil in Barre Woods Harvard Forest LTER site, Petersham, Massachusetts, United States -... | ecosystem: Environmental > Terrestrial > Soil > Temperate forest > O...
CCGCGCATGGCGGCGGGCGCGACGGCGTGCAGCGCACCTCGCGCGCTGGCATGCTCGCCGGCGACCGGCTCGAGGAGATCACCGCGCAAGCCCGCGCCTTGGTCAGCGCCGGGCGCGGCCGCGAGCTGATGCTGGTGCCGGGCTGGTGGTACGTGATCACCGCCGAAAGCTTTCTCGACCGTATGACCGAGATGCCCGACGTGCTGGACCTCGCACCGACGATCCGCTGCCCCACGCTCTTCATTCGCGGCGATGAGGAAAACCCGGAGACCTACCCGGCCGAGCGCTTCAAGGAACGCTCAGGCGGCCCGTGCGACGTCGAGATCGTGGAGAACTGCGACCATTTCTATGTCGGCCGTGAGGCCGTCGTCTCGGAACTCGTGTCGCGCTGGCTTGCGCACAGGCTGAACATCGCTGCCGGACAGTGACCCGGGATTATTAACGTAATCAGCTTTCTCGGGCTCGAAGCTGATGCGAGTACCGTGGGCGGCCACTAAGATCGAATCCCATGCCGATTCTATCCTCTCTCGGTCTCGCGTTCTATGCGGTGGTGCTGCTCAGCGCGTTCGCCGTTCGCAGCGCGGCGGGATTTGGCGCGGGGCTGATCGCCATCCCGATGCTCGCCCTCATCCTTCCGGTATCAACCGCCGTGTCGGTTGCGACGGTTCTCACCACACTCAGCTCAGTACAGCAAGTAAGTCGCGAGTGGCGTCAAATCGCTTGGCGGCAGTTTTTGATTATTTTTTTATACTCTATGGTCGGTGTCGCTTTGGGATTGTATTTCATAAATCTTCTTGATGAAAATATCTTGCGGCGCTGCTTGGGAATATTTTTGATTCTCTATTCTATTTACGCCATCTCGGCGACGGGAACGCCGAGATTGCTGCCGAGATACTGGCACGGCCCTCTGGGCGCCGGCGTTGGCATCGTCGGCGGGCTGTGCAGTGCATTGTTCGGGGCCGGAGCTGGGCCGATCTATGTGGTCTACTTTCATATCTTGCGTCTGGAGAAAGAGGTTTTCCGCGCGACCATGAGCGCCGTCGTGGTGCTCAGCGGGGCCGTGCGTATCATCGGATACGAAAGCTTTGGGTTTTACGGGCAGTCGACGATCGTGCTCCTCGCGGTTGGACTACCCTTGGTAGTGGTCGGCTCCTGGTTTGGGGACCGCCTCGTCTATAGGCTCGATGCTCGGTCGTTCTCCCGATTGGTAGCGGCCATAATGCTGCTCAGCGGGATCACTCTGGTCATCCGATAGGTTCGCCCGCCAGACCTCGTCCTATCGGGACCTCCACCAGCGGCACACCAATACCGGCCATAACAGCATCGCGCCCGGGAGGCTTGCGGCGCGGGCGCCAAGCGTGACGTGTCCAGCTTGGGGCCGCACTCGGCCGATACCGACCGCGGCGAATCCCAAAGCCAAAATCCCGCCGATCAACAGGTAGATCACCGCGGCCAATAGGATGATCGTGGCCAGCACGTACATGTGCTTATCATAACCCCACCAGTTCACGACCCCAGGTCAGCAACGCGATGACATCGCGGTGGCGGATCGCCAGGATCGCCGCGGCCGCCGCCCAGGTCGCGCAAGCTTCCTTGAACAGCACGCCACCATCCCCGTACGGGTCGATCCCGAGCGGCGAGACGAGGTGGAAGAAGATCGCACCGGTCATGATGCAGAGCGACAAACCGGCTCCGAGTACCTGAGTGCGCGGCACGAAAAGGAGCAAGGAGGCGATTAGCTCGGCGACGCCGGTGCCGATACGCATCACCTTCTCGTGGCCGTGAAAGCCGAGCCAATCGGTCAGGATCGTGAAGATGTAGGTGCTGCCGGGATGACCTGTGAATTTGTACTGCAGGTACCAGAGGAAGATGTAAGCGATCCAAGCCGACAATGGCCAAACCAACAGCCGTGTTACCCTCGTGGTGAGGGTCGGCGGAGATATTTTCTCGGAAGCCAAAACCGTCATATCAGCCGTTCCTTGTCGGGCTCGCGATGCGATCGCCGCATCACCCGGTCACAGCGTCGGCCGCCGCGCGGCAAAAAGGAAATTCCGAAGGATTATCGTTTCGATGCGCGACGCGTCAGTGCGGTCGCGTTCGTCGGGGCTGCGGCGCAGCGGATACTCATCGCGGCTGTTCCTGGCCTGTGTGGGCAACAAGCACGGCACGGTCCTCCGATCGTCGTCGCCGATCATCGCACGGTTGTGTCTTGTGCGATGCACAACTAGGCGGCATTTTCAAACCGATGGAGATGCATCAAGTCCGCTATTTCCTTGCGGTCGCCGATACGCTGAATTTCACGCGTGCGGCAGAGCAGTGCCATGTGTCGCAACCTGCGCTGACGCGGGCGATCCAGCAACTCGAAGACGAAATGGGCGGGCTGTTGTTGCGGCGTGAGCGCAAGCTGACCCATCTCACCGATTTCGGCCGCTTGATCGAGCCACATTTGCGGCAGGTGGCCGCCGACACCGAAGCGGCCAAATCGACGGCGCGGCGGTTTCTCAACCTGCAAGAAGCGCAAATTCGCTTCGGTGTGATGTGTACGGTCGGGCCGGCGCGGTTTATGGGCTTTCTCGCCGAGTTCCGCGACAGCAACCCGGGCTGCGACATCACCCTGGTCGAAGGTCCGCCGAACCGTCTGTCGGAAATGCTGCTTCAAGGCGAACTCGATCTCGCCATCATGGCGCAACCGGACGCGTTCAACGAAAGGCTTGATGTTCTGCCGCTTTACCGTGAGCGTTTCTGCATCGCCTTTCCCGCCGGCCACCGGCTCGAGCAGCAAAACTCGGTGCGGGTCACCGACGTTGCCGGCGAGACCTATCTGCGGCGGATCAATTGCGAGTATCGCGATTATCTCGCCGATCGCCTGCGCGAGCACGGTCTCGCCACGAGGGTGGGGTTTCAGAGCGAGCGCGAGGACTGGATCCAGATGATGGTGGCCGCCGGGTTTGGCGTCTGCTTCCTGCCCGAATACTCGCCGACAATTCCCGGCGTCCGCACTCAACTGGTCAAGGATCCGGAGGTGGCGCGAGAGATCTCGCTGGTATCGATGTCGGGCCGCCGCTTCTCGCCGGCGGTGAGGACCTTCATCGCAGCCGTGCGAGCCCATGGCTGGGCTAGGGTCAATGGCAATGACAGGCCGGGTTCATTCAGCCGGCGCCCCTAGCCCAGCACCGGGGGCATCGCGCGGAACGCCGTGCCGCGGACCGACTGATCGACGGGAACGGCGACCGGTTTTGGTGCGGATTGCTTCCACGGGGCCCTTTTGAACCAGGCTACGTGTAGGCGATGGCAACCAGCGCCAAGATGCTGATCCCGTTGACGAGGATCTGCGGCCCAAGACCGGTTCCGATATGGTCGAGCACCATGCCGCCGATATGCGACAGCAGCATGCCCGAGATAAAGATCGACAGCGCCTGCTGACCGCATTTGACGATCGGCGCCAGCGGCGGACTCAGCAGCATTTGCTCCCGGCCGTTCAACACGGTGACAGTGACATAGGCCACGGCCAGGAAGTGCAGGTAGCGGATCGGATCGAGATAGGTCTTGTCGTTGTAGGCGGCCGCCCATTGATGCAGCGCTTCGATGACCCTGACGCGTTGATAAATGGATGGTACCGAGATCGCGACGCCCAGCACGATGATCGCGACCGATAGATGAAACAGCCAGGGACAATTTTTCGGCACCCGCACCCAGCCGCGCCGCAGCGAAAATCCGGTGAAGAAGATCAGCTGCCAAGCCAACGGGTTGAAGTGCCAGAAATGCTCCTCGGTATGGTTGGGTAGATTGAGTCGCCAGATATTCGCGGCGAGATAAAGTCCGATCGATGTCGCGAGCACCAGACGGTGATCGACCCGTGCCAAGGCCATCGCCAGCGGCACCATCGCCAGCGCGAAAATGTAGAGCGGCAGGATGTCGACATAAGGCGGTACGTAAGTTAGCGTCAGCAGACCGACCAGGGCATCGGCGGGATCGGCGATAAAATGCTGGAACCCGATCTCGCTGACATAGTCGTTACCCCACACCCGCGTGCCGACGATCACGATCACCGCGAGAGCGCAGAACATGCCGATCTGTGCCGTGTAGAGTTGCATGCAGCGATAGGCTGTGCGGGCCGTGCCGATCAGCCAGCCTTGCCGCGCGAATGTGCCGCCAAAGGCGATCGCCACCGTTATCCCGGAAACGAAGACGAATAAATCGGCCGAGTCGCTTGGTCCGAAACGTGCCGGGATCAGGTAATAGAGGATATTCCCGTCGGAGTGCGCCGCGTAGATAAAGAACATCGCCAAGCCGCGAAAGAAATCGAGCCGCGGGTCGCGTACCCGCTTTGCGGAGCCTTCCGTTCCTCTGCCGTGCGTGTCGCTCGCCTTGGCGTCGATCGTGTCTGACATGGCCATTTCCATCAGCGTTCGGGCGGCCGGTCGGCCGCGAATGTCAGAAGGCGCTCGCCGGATTGCCGGTCGACCCGAAATTCGTGCAGGTCGGGGGCAGCGAACTCGCGACCCGTAAGGGTCAGGCGCTCGCCGATATGGAGCCGGATCGCTTCGTCGAGCGGATTGCCGTCGGCGTCGGCAAGCACGTACCAGCGGATCGTGCCGTCTGGCGCGGCGATGATGAACAGCGCCGGAATGTTCCCCAGCAGGCACAGCGATCCGCAGCCGCGATGCGCCTTCCCATCGACCGGGTTCATCGCGCCCGCCCAGCATTTGCTGTCGACAATCTCACCGGTGAGGGTGGCCTCGCCGGCGTCACGGAGCGCCGGTGGCGGCGCAATCGGTGAAGTCGGCTGCAGCGGCGCACTTACTTGGAGCACGGTCGCGTCGCCCCGCTGCAGCGCGTAGCCTTGGACGTGAACCGGGTCGCCGTCGTGGAACTCAGGGCCGAGAGCCAACCCGTATTTCCAGGCGTCGACCAACAGCACCGAACGCGCCGGCGCGTCGCCTATAACCGGCACCCGGACCAGCGTGTAGGGCTTGGTCATTAGAACGCCACTGAAATCGCCACCGGACCACTCGCCGGTCGCGCGCGGCGGCAGCGCGATCAGTACCAGCGCCGCGAACAGCGCTCCGATGCCGACAATCCCCGCGATCACGGCGGCGATGAAACCGCGATGGCCGCGCGGCAGGCCAGCCCAACCGATGAAGAACGGAGTCATAACGCGCCCACGATGAGCGGCTCGACATAGGTTCCGGGGGGCAGGGGGTGGCAATCGACCTGGACCTTGCCGCCGGCGAGGCGCAGCCGGAAGGTCGAGACCTTTTCCTGAAAGGGCGGTGGCGAAGACCCGTCTTCGGGCCGGTACTGATAGCCGTGCCACGGGCAGGTGATGCAGCCATCGACGATGCGGCCTTCGCCGAGCGGTCCGTTCTGATGCTCGCAGACATTGGAAAGCGCGGAGAGCCGGTCGACATTGCGGAACACCGCGATGCGCTCGCCACCTTGCGGCGCCACGATAAGCGCCGCGCCGTCAGGGATGCTTGCGGGTGGCGCAACGTCGATCCAACCCTCGATCTCCGGCTCGCCGGCATCCTCTCGACGCTCACGCCACCCGGCAAGGAAGTGCAGAGCCGCCACGGCGACAAAGCACAGGAGGACGAGGACGGGCAGAATCGGTGACTTTTCTCCCTGCACCACGCCGAGCATCACATGCATGATCAGCAGGCCGTAGGCGAGATAAACCAGCATATGGATGGCCTTCCACACCGGCGGTGTGAGGATGGCGAGCCACAGATCGTGGCTCGTCGCCGCCATGACCAGCAGGACAATGAGCGCAAGAATTCCCAGCAGCTCAAAGGGGAATTGCGCGAAGCTCAGATACCGCTCGTTACTGACCAGCAGAGATAGAAACGGCCCGATCTTGCCGTGGTTGTGGTACCAATCGATGACAAATCCTGCGTGAACCAGCGCGACAGCGCAGGTCAGCACGCCAAAATGGCGGCGGTTGTAGAGCAGCGGCAGGAAGCGTGAATCGAGTCGCGCCAGGGGGCCAATGCACAAAATGATCGTCAGCATAAGGAAGGCGCAGCTGCCGAACGCCCGCATGTCCTGGATCTCGGGATCGATAGCGCTGTCGGCCGGCCACAGCATCGGGCCGAGTTCGATAAAAGCGGCGATGTAGGTCCCAGCCAGGATCGCCAACGCCAGATCGTAGCCGATCTTGTAGCGGTTCCACTGCACCAGGCGGAAGCCGGCGCTCACCGGTGATCCTCCTTGCCGGCCATCGCCCGGTAGTCACCGGCGGGGGGCCTGACCATCAGCGCCGCAGCGGTCAGCAACAGCACGATCGCGGGCAATGCGGTCCAGATCAGACGATGCACCCTGCGGTGTGGGCGTCTCATGACGGCGTACGGCCCGCTCGAGTTGCAGCGCGGGAACACGGCTCGGGTGCCATCATAGATAGGGCCCTTTCACGACAGCGTCACGTTCCGGTGAGCGGATCCCCGCCGAACCATGCACCCTCGTCCAGATAAGACACCTATCGCCGGCTTTGCGACCAATGCCGCCCGCGTATCGAATCGATAGAGAACCGGTCTGAGCGTTTGGCTCTTGCATTCAGTAGCTTACGCCACGTTTAAGACCGGAGGCCTGCTTCATGATCGCATTCGACGGTGCACATGTCGTCGTTACGGGCGGCACCGGAGCCCTGGGCAATGCGGTCGTCGCGGCGCTGCGCGCCGCGGGTGCTATCTGCCATATCCCGAGCCGGAGTCGCGGCGCCGCCGCTTCGCCCGCTGGTGCCAATGAACCCGGGGTTCTCGTCGCCCACGACGTCGATATCGCCGACGAAAGCTCGGTCGCGAAATTCTATCAATCGGTACCGCAGCTTTGGGGCTCAATCCATCTCGCCGGCGGTTTCGCGGCGGCGCCGTTCGCTGAGATCAGCGCGGTGGATTTTGACGCCCAATACCGCGTCAACGCGCGGTCGTGCTTTCTCTGTAACAAAGCCGCGGTCGCCGGGATCCGCGCCCGTACCAAGAGCGGCCCCGGCGGCGCGAACGGTGGGCGCATCGTCAACGTCGCGGCGCGGTCGGCCTTGGAGCCGCGGACCGGTGCCGGTATGGTCGCCTACGCCGCATCGAAGGCTGCGGTCGCGACGCTGACCCAGGCACTTGCCGAAGAGCTTGCCGCTGAGCAGATTTGGGTCAACGCAGTAGCGCCGTCGATCATCGACACGCCGATCAATCGCGCCGCAATGCCCCAAGCCGATTTCAGCCGCTGGGTAACCCCTGAGGCAATCGCCGAGATCGTCGCCTTTTTGGCGTCAGTGGAAAATCGTGTGACCCGCGGAGCGGTGCTTCCCGTTTACGGTGGGTCCTGAAGCGCTCGGTAGCCGAGGCGGGGACCGTGCGAAGTTGAAATCGAGGGCGGACTCCGCGCCACACGGCCCTCGCGGTCGGGTCGGATCTTCGGCATGGTGGTCGCTACCGCTCGATCGCGATTGGTGGCCGGCTCTTGACCCTTTTCGTTGTACTCGCTTCGACCATTGGGTCGGCTTTTTCGCGGCGATGCCTCAAACCATTTAGCCTGACGCCCATCTTGGCTCTTGTCGTCACTGCGATTGCCGGCGAGGCATGCGCCGCCGGTTTCGAGGCCCGCACATTGGAATGGGCCTTGTTAGAGCGATCCTACCTGATCCACGTGCCGCCGGACGCCGGGAGCGCCCCGCTGGCGCTGGTCATCGCATTGCACGGTGCGGGCGGCGACGCCAAGAGCTTTGCCGAAGAGACGGGAATGGAAACGGCCGCCGACGCAAGCGGCATGATGGTAGTGTTTCCAGAAGGTACGGGCCGCACCTTCAACGCACAGATCTGCTGCGGCGAAGCGGTGGCGCGGCAGATTGACGATATCGGCTTTATCGGCGCCGTCATCGACGATGTCGGTCGGCATTGGGCGCTCGACCGGACCCGGATTTATGTCACCGGCATGTCGAACGGCGGCATGCTCGCCTATCAGTTGGCCGCTCTTCACCCGGACCGGTTTGCCGCGGTAGCGCCGGTCGCCGGCGCGATCGGCGGGATGACACGCGCCGGCAGGACCTATCTGATCCCGGTCCCAGAACTGCCGGTGCCGGTGATGATTGTCCACGGGATGCTCGATCGCATGGTTCCCTATGACGGCGGGTCGTCGCCGTTCTTGAATTTCCCGAGCCATTGGAAGCTGTCGGTCGCCGATGCATTCACCTTTTGGGCGGCGGCGGATCATTGCAGAGGCGAACCCGAAACCCGCGAAATCGTGGCGGGCAAGCTGCGGTCTTCGGTCTACGCGGCGTGTGCCGGCAACAGCATGGTGCGCTTATTGGCGGTGGAGGACGGGGATCACGCCTGGCCCGGCGATTTTTTCCCGGCGGGCGAGGGAACCCGATCGGCCGCCGCTGAAATCCTGACGTTTTTCGCCGGTTTTCGCCGTCTCGAGCCCCGATCGTCTGATCACCGATAGGACGATTGCATAAGCTTGCCTGCAACGCGGGCAAGGGCGGCGCCCGAGATGACAATAGGGGCGAGGACTTCACGCAATCTGGACGGATCAAGCGGGCCAGAGCCGCAGCGACGAGGCTCTGCTTTTTCCCAGTCGCGTCCGTCTGCCGTTTGCGCCCGTCCAGGCACAACACTTGCAACCGCTGCCCGACGGATTGCCGTGGGACAGGCGCCCTCAACCCCCGAAGGGAAGCGACATGCACATTTCTCGACGCGAATTTGGCGTGCTCACTGCGGCGGCGCTGGCGTTTCGGGCACAGCGCGCAAGCGCGGCCGATCCCACGGTCTTTGTCACCGGCATGGATTTGCCGGCCAATCTCGATCCGGCGCAAATCCTCGACGTCCAGTCGACCCAGTGGGGCCTCAACGTCTACGACAATCTCTATCGCTATGAAGGCAACCCGGCCGAGTTCAAGCCGTGGCTGGCGACCGATCACACGGTTTCGCCCGATGGGCTCTCTTGGGAATTCAAGCTGCGCCAGGGAGTGAAGTTCCACGACGGCAGCGAACTGACCGCGGAGGATGTCGTCTACACTGTCCAGCGTCTGCTCGCCCTCAACCGCGCGCCGGCCGCGCCGTTCAAGCCGGTTATCAAACCGGAAGCCGTCACCGCGCCCGACAAATACACGGTGCGCTTCAGGCTCGAACAACCCTACGGCCCGTTTTTCGGGATGATCGCGATACTCGGGATCGTCAATCCGCGCGTTGTGAAACAGTATGAGGAGAACGGCGACTGGGGCGCCAAATGGCTGGCTTCGAACGATGCGGGGTCAGGTGCCTACAAGCTGATCCCGGAAAGCTACGTGCCGCTGGAAAAGGCCGACCTCGTCAAGAATGACGACCATTTCATGGGGTGGAGCGACAATCCCAAAGCCTTCGCCAAGGTCGAATGGCGCCCGGCCAAGGTCACTTCGACCCGCGTGCTCGCGCTGCTCAACGGCACGATCGACATGACGGACAGCTTCCTGCCGGTCGATCAGGTCGAGCGGATCGATAAATCCTCAACCTCGCATGTCGCCAAGAACCAGACGATGCGCTTGCTGACCATCCGTATGAACAACACCAAGCCGCCGTTCGACAACATCAACGCGCGCAAGGCATTTGCCCATGCCTTCAACTACAGCGGTTTTATCGACGAGATCCTCAAGGGCAACGCGATCCGCGATCCCCTGCCGATCCCGACCAATATTTGGGGCTTTCCCAAGGACGTCGTCGGCTACGAGTACGACCTCGACAAGGCCAAGGATTATCTGAAAAAGGCCGCAGCCGAGGGTGCGCCGGTCAAGCGGCCGGTCGAGATGCATGTGCAGCAGCCGCTCGAGCAGACCGTGCAGGCGGGGCAGATGTTTCAGAGCGACCTGGTATCGATCGGGGTCGATCTAAAGCTCGTCAACGACACCTTCGCCAACCTCACCAGCATTTCCGCCAAAGCCGAGACGACCCCGGACATGTGGATCCATTGGGTCAGCGCCTATTACCTCGATCCAGACAACTGGATCGGCCAGATGTACGACAGCCGTTACCACGGCACTTGGAAAGCCTCGTGCTGGTACAAAAACCCACAGGTCGACGATCTCTTGACCAAGGCACGCTTCGCCATTGAGCAGGAAGACCGCGCACCGCTCTACGGGCAGGCCGCCAAGCTCATCGTTGCCGACTGTCCCGACATCTGGATCTACAACATGATCGAGGTGTGCGGCATCTCGAACCGGTTGCAGGGGTTC